>JACKQG010003232.1_pt1 | contig 20227 bp, 17 predicted proteins | sample 8237621 | NCBI WGS metagenome assembly JACKQG01 (sample SAMN15677084, study PRJNA649215) | marine metagenome | biome: marine; feature: Black Sea; material: saline water; isolation source: suspended particulate matter (SPM) from the Black Sea western gyre | collected 2013-06-09/2013-06-10 | depth... | reverse complement strand
ATGTCTTACTTTGCGGAGCCCTCCCCGGATACGCCGCCCGCGATCTCCCCTCGAAACCCGCCTTAAATACCACCCCCGCTTCAAAAAAAAAAAAAGAATGTTTCTAAAACCCCTTTTCCAAAAAAAAAATTAAAAAACCCGCCACCGCCGCAATCACAAGAGCACCGGCAAGTTTCACCTCAGGAGCTGTCTTCATCTCGATGCCCTCGCGAACCGGCAATTCTCTCGGTTTATCCAATGGTTTGATGAAAGTGATTAATCCCATAATCATCAGCACAAGCCAGAACGTTATCGCAACCTGTATCAGAAAATGAATGTCCTGTGCAAATTTTTGAAACAGACCATAGATAATCGGCCCGCTGATCAGCGCCGTCACTCCCGCCGCTCCGGGAGCTTTTTTCACCACCATACCGAACAGAAATGCCGCCACCACACCGGGCCAGATATACCCCTGAAACTGCTGAATAAATTGAAACACACCCCCAAACTTCGGGTCATCCAGCATCGGCGCCAGCAGGCAGCCCGCAACCACAAAAACCATCGTCATAATACGACCCAGAAACAACAGCCGCCTCTGTTCAGCGTTGCGGTCGAACATCCGGTTATAAATATCCATCGTAAAAATCGTCGATGCCGAATTCAGCATCGAAGCCAAAGAGCTGATTACCGCCCCGGCTATCGCCGCAAACATAAACCCGCGCAACCCCGCCGGAACAAGGTTGCGAATCAACATCGGAAACGCCTCATCCGCCTTGGCCATCTCAGCACCGTAAAGCTGATAAGACATAATCCCCGGCATCACAATCGCAAACGGCACCAGAATCCACAAAGCCCCGGCGAAAATAACACCAAGCTGACCGTCACGAAGCGTCCTGGCCGCAAGATTACGCTGAACAATAAATTGATTCAAACCGCAGTAATAAACCAGCACAATCCACATGCCGCTGAACACACCCGTCCACGGCAGCCCCTCATGACCGGCCGGAAGCACCATGTGCAGCTTGTCCGTATTCGTAGTTGAAAACTGCTCCCACCCGCCGCAGGCGTGCAGACCCAGAAAAAAAATGGTAACACCCCCGGCAAGCAGCGCCAATCCCTGGAACAAATCAGCCCACGCTACTGCTTTCAATCCACCCCAGACGGTATAGGCCGCCGCTATCAGGCCGATTAACCACACACCCTGCCGCATAGAAAGGCCGAAAATCGTCCGCAGCGTCAATCCCCCCGAATAAAGCACTGCCGTTAAAAGAACCGCCACGTAAATCACGACCGTGATCAAAGCCATAATCGCACGGGCGGTGGAATTGTAGCGGTATTCGAGGTATTCAGGCATCGTATAAATACCGGCACGAAGAAAACGCGGCAATAAGGTAAAGGCAATAATTACAATACCGACACTGCCGAACAATTGCCAGTTACTCACCGCCAGCCCGATACTTCCCGCCCCCTGACCGGCCATACCGACAAACTGCTCCGTCGAGATATTCGCTGCAACAATCGAAATCCCAATCAGCCACCACTTCAAGCCCCGGCTGGCCAAAAAGTAATCCTCGCTCGTCTTCTCCTTACGACTCTTAAACAAGCTGAAACCAACAACAATGCCAATGAAAGCCAGGAATACTCCGATATCAATAAAGTTCAAATCCATTCGATAAACCTCAGCCCCCAATCTTATATTTAAAAACAGGCCGTAATTATAACCACTCACGAGCCGACTGCAATAATACTTTATCTCCACTGGTACACCAGCCGCTCTTAATGTCCCGCCGCCGAAATGCTCTTATACAGGAACCTGAAAAATTAAACTTGCAATTCACGCCTCATTGCGGTTATATAAGTACCCGATGACGAAACAATTCAGACTCTTAAAATAAGGCAGGGTATCATGGCAGAAATTTTCTACAAATCAATGAATAGAAGAAATTTTTTAAAAACCTCTTTGGCCGCCCTCGGAACCGTCGCTGCCCTCAATGCAGGCTGCGCCACGGGACTTAAAAGAACCCAATACCAGGTATCTCGATGGGCTTTGTTATCCGATACACATATCCCCGAAGATGTTAACAACAACTACCGGGGATTCTATCCCTACCAGAATTTGCAAAAAGCCGTTCCCGGTATCATCTCCGCTTTGCCCGATGGCGTTGCTATCACCGGTGACCTGGCCCGGCTGACCGGCCAGCCGGGAGATTATGCCAACCTTAAAAAACTGCTCGAACCAATCGCCGAAAAAAGACCCGTCTTTATGGCGCTCGGCAACCACGATAACCGCGACAACTTCGTTAAGGTCTTTGATAATGTCCCCGGAGAAAAACAGCCCGTTCAGGGCAAGCACATTGTAGTCGCCAACAAACCGCCCGCCCGTCTGATTATCCTGGATTCACTCCTCTACGTAAATCAAGTGCCCGGCTTATTAGGAAAGGCACAAAGACAATGGCTCCAAAACTATCTGAGCGAATGCGACGATACGCCGACAATACTTTGCTTCCATCACTCTCTGGAAGACGGCGACGGAGACCTGCTGGATTTGCCCCGGCTTCTTTCCCTCATTAAACCAATTCACAAGGTTAAAGCTATTGTCTATGGCCACTCTCACGTATATCAGTTTACTCAATACGAAGGAATCCATCTTATCAACCTCCCGGCTGTTGGATATAACTTCAACGACACCGACCCTGTGGGCTGGGTGGAAGCCGGCCTGACCGCTAAAGGCGGCGATTTTAAGCTGCACGCCATAGCCGGAAACACCGCCAGCGACCAAAGTGTAACAAAACTTAAATGGCGGACATAAGAACACTGGAAGAGCTTCTCAGAAAACAATCCTTGCAATTGACAGCCCTTTTCTGGTATAAAAGCAGCCGGTAATACAACACCTGCGCCTGCTTTACGGGTGATGGCCAGGCAAACCGAAAATATAAAGAACAGGATGAACTCTCGATGCAATCTTCTGCACGGATGCGAATAGACGCCGAACACGACAAGTCACGTTTGACGCCTCTGCGCAGTCAGTCCAAACTGGATAGCTTCCGCAAAAAGCAATGGGAAATCCGGCCTCCGGACGACCGCGCCGCAGGGCTTGCACAATCGTTGAAGGTTTCACCTGTTTTAGCACAGCTCTTAATCAATCGCGGAATAACAGACACCCAAAGCGCTTCCGCTTTCTTAAGACCCAAACTGACGCAGCTTATCGACCCTGCCCAAATGCCCGGAATCGAACCGGCGGTTCAACGGTTGAGGCACGCCATTAAAAATAAGGAAAAAATCACCGTCTATGGTGACTATGACGTGGACGGTATAACAGGCGTCTCAATCCTATGGCAGGTCTTAAAGCTGCTTGGTGCAGATGTTGATTATTATATCCCGCACCGTATCGATGAAGGCTACGGCCTGAATGAAGAAGCAATCCGAACACTGGCAAAATCCGGCACCGAACTTCTGGTCACCGTCGATTGCGGCGTTACCGCATACAGCTCGGCCCAGCTCGCCCGGCAGCTCGGACTTGACTTAATAATAACCGACCATCACCAGATAAGCCCCCAGCCCGACTGCAAGCTTCCTGAGGCCGTCGCCATCGTGCACCCAGCCCTGGAAAAAACATACCCGAACCAGGCCTCCGCCGGCGCTTTGGTCGCCTATAAACTCGCCTGGGCCATTGCCAACGAATTCAACTCAGGCCAAAGGCTCGAACCGACGTTACGAGAGTTTATGTTAAACGCAACGACCTTAGCTGCAATGGGGACCGTCGCCGATATCGTTGACCTGCGAGGCGAAAACAGGGCCCTGACAAGCTACGGTCTAAAAGCACTGCCCCACTGTAAGCTTTCCGGCATCCAGGCTTTGATTGAATCAGCCGGCCTGACCGGGCAGCAGCTCGACAGTTTCCATATCGGCTTTCGCCTTGCGCCAATGCTAAACGCCGCCGGACGAATGGGACACGCCCGTTTGGCTGTGGAGCTGCTGACATCCGAAAGTCGGATTCGCTCCATGCAGATAGCCGAATATCTCAAAGAGCAAAACAGCAAACGCCAGCAATACGAGCGAAAGATATTCAAGCAGGCCTGCGAGATGATAGTTGAGCGAAACCTCCATCACCCCGACCGTAAAAGCATTGTTCTTGCAAACGAAAACTGGCACACCGGCATAATAGGCATCGTCGCTTCGAGAATAGTAGATAAATTCTATCGCCCGACGATTATGATTAACGCCGGTGCCGCCGAAAACGGCGTCGCCCATGGTTCCGCCCGTTCAATTGATGGTTTTTGTCTCCTAAGCGCAATCGAAGCCTGCTCAAAGCACTTAATCCGCTTCGGCGGTCACACAATGGCTGCCGGTGTAACTATCGAAACTGAAAAAATAGACTTGTTCACAGCGGACTTCGAAGCCTATGCAAAAGAAAATCTGAACGAAAATGACGTCTCCGCCAAACTTCACATCGACGCCGTAGCTCCTTTGGCTGAGTTCCGAGCAGAAATGGTTAGCGAGCTGCAAATGCTCGGCCCGTTCGGGCAGGGTAATCCCAAGCCTGTTTTCGCCACAAAAGGGGTTCGTCTGGCCTCTCCGCCAAGAAGAGTCGGCTCCGGACGCGAGCATCTTCAGATTGCGATAACCGACAATACGAACGCCGTCCGATGTATCGGTTTCAGGTTCGGAAAACTGGAAAAAAAGCTGCTCGAAAACGAATTCTTCAACGTCGCCTATCAGCCGCAGCTAAATACCTACAACGGAAACACAAACGTCGAATTCGTCCTCACCGACATCCAGTTCGAATAAGAGCCGCTATCTTTTTGTGACCTCCACCCTGTCAATCTTGAACTGCCCCATCGTGCCGATTAAGTTGAGAAAGTCCTCAGGATTTCCGCTGCCTGCCGCCAGTGCTATATGACCCGCATCATAACCGCCCCTGCCGGTACCCTTGAATGCTGCATCTATACCTACCCACTTGTCACCGACATACGCCTGTGCCCAGGCATGACCGCCAAATCCGTTCACCACCGTACTCCACTCCTCTACGTATGCCAGCCCCGTAACGACCTGGGACGGAATCCCGACAGCTCTGCAAAGTGCCGCGGTAAGTACGGCATGTTCCGTACAGTCACCCTGCTTGCTTGAGGCAACCTCGACCGCTGAGGCATACCCGACAGAAAGGTTCTTGTCCTCGACATAGTCCGCCACAAATGCTTCTATCTTGCTGATGGCCTCGGCAGCATCGCTCGTACGTCCCACCGCCCGCTTCGCAAGGTCAATTATAATTTTTTGATCGCTCTCGACATACCTCGACGCCTTAAGGGCTTCGAGTGCCTCCGGGTCGCTGCCCTTATAAGGAAAACTCACCCCCTTCGGTGCGACAACAGGCTCGATCGTTAAGATTAAATTGCCATTACTAAGTCTCTGTACTCTCTGATTGTCACCGGATGGTATTTTCAAATCAGCCATTTCCTGTATCGGGCTCAAGTGATAAGTGATCGACCTGGCTGAACCGACATCACCTAACGGCTCAGGACTTTTCATAAACATCTTGTCAACCACCTCAAGAACATCGATTTCTCCGAGTGCGAATTCCTTGCTGCAGGCTACCTGCTCAATGGTCATACCCATTACAGGCATAACGCTTTTCTGAAGCTGAAGCTCATCGTCATAATACTCAGTGCTGATCATTGGACCTATTTGCGGTAAGCTTATTGTGCTCGTAACTTCTATCAACGCGACAACCCGTCCAAGCAGGTCAACATTTTGCTTTGAACCAACCTTAACCTCTACATCGACAACCTGCATCATACTCGGATCAAACGCCTTAACGTTGTATGTGGTTCCTTCCGTAAGGCCGCGTTCTAAATGCAGCAGCCGCATCCCTTCGGACATCACCGCTCCATCCGGCCAATCAAATTCTACTTCCTGTTGGCCTGTCTTTACTTTTACCTTGCCCTGCTCGTCGATTGTTGCTGTCGTTTTACTGGCTATTATCCCCATTGCCTGTACAAGCTCGAAACCGAGAGGTTTGCCCTCGACAGTCTCGAAAGTCTTCGCATTGGTCTTAACGCTAACCGGTACACCTATCCGATTCAGGGTAATTTTAAGCTCTACGGAAGTGATAACTTTATCACCGTCAACATCACGGCTTTGGATGGCGTAGCCGACTTTTTTGCCCTCCATAAAAAGGGCAAAGTATTCGGTCTCACCCGCCTGATCTTCCGAAACATCAATGGCAGATGCGGTTACCTTAGCCGGCGGTTTTTCCGTCTCCAGTTTATCTCTAAACACCCGTTCAAACTCAGCCTGGGTCTGACTGGATTCTTCCATCGAACCTACCGTCTGTTGTTGCGGTTCAGGCGAAGATTCCGGTTTCTTACGACAACCGACAACATTTATAACAACCAATAAAAAACAAATCCCAAGAAGAAACTTATCCTTCATAATCAAATTTCCCTTCTCAAATATATGCGGACATCTTAACCGGACTTTTCTCCGGTAAATACCGGCGATTTTAATATGCAAAAGTTTAAGGCCAAATTATAACCCGTAAAGACAATTTCTCACTAAAATAATTCCGGACGAGTTGCAAATAATCCTCTGTGAACCACAGATATAAATAAAAACCATTTTTTTATTCCTTTAGCAGATACACTAAGGTTGCATTGCCCTTGCATCCGATTAAAATAAAGGAAAAATATTTTCTGCACAAAGATATGAATTTTAACGAATTGCTAAACTTGGTTTCTTCAGACAATGCTCGAAATATTTGTGTCGATTCCCGCACTGTCGCAGATGGCGATATCTTCGTGGCCGTTAAAGGCACCGCCAGCGACGGACACGATTTCATTGACCAGGCCCTTGACAACGGCGCCGAATATATCGTTTGTCAGTCCCCCTCTGATAGATGCGCTCAAAACGATGCTGATGTAATAGTTGTTGACGATTCCATAGAAGCAGCCGCTCTTCTCGCACAATCTCTCAGGGGCAATCCGGCTTGCCGGCTAACGAACCTCGCAGTCACCGGCACAAACGGAAAAACCACCGTTGCCTATCTGGTACGCTCCTGCATCCAGCAGGCAGGACAAAAGTGCGGCCTGCTTGGTACCGTCATTTACGATACCTGCTCAGGCAATAGCGCCGAGGCTATCCTGACAACTCCCGACTGTATGACAATTGCCGCCGGACAGGAGCAAATGCTGAACAACGGCGCAAAGTATATGGTCATCGAAGCAAGCAGCCACGCCCTCTCACAAAACCGCCTGGCAGGCATTAACTTCAAAGCCGCCGCTTTCACAAACCTGGCCGGAGACCATCTGGACTATCATAAAACCGAAGAAGATTACCTGGCGGCAAAAACCATACTTTTCTCCGCCCTTTCACACGATGCCGTTGCAGTATTGAATAAACAATCCCCGCATGCCGAATCCATTGCCAAACAAACCGAAGCTACAATACTATGGTACTCTATTGACGCCCCGGCGGACATCATCGCTCATATCGAATCGATGAATACCGGCGGAACGCTTTTCAATATGGAATACGCCGGCCAATCTGCTATTGTTACAACACCCTTACTTGGTCTGTATAATGTAAGCAACTGCCTGGCGGCAGCCGGCTTGTGCCTTGCAGCCGGCTTCGATTTGGAAACGATAGCTGCCGGCCTGTCAGCTTTGAAGACGATACCGGGCCGATTGGAAAAAATCGACTACGACTGTGATTTTTCCGTGCTGGTCGATTACGCACACACCGACGACGCCCTGAAAAACGTTCTCTCGACATTAAAGCCGCTCTGCAAGGGTAAGTTAATAGTCGTTTTCGGCTGCGGCGGAGATAGAGACAAAACAAAACGCCCGCGTATGGCCCAGGTGGCCGAACAATTAGCTGATTTTATAATCGTTACCAGCGACAACCCGCGAACCGAAAATCCCGACGAAATCATCAAAGACATAATCACCGGCTTCGAAAATCCGGATTCGCGAACAATTTTGATTGAGCCGGACAGGAAAAAAGCCATCGCCTCAGCTATAAGAACCGCCGGCAAAAATGATATCGTCCTGATAGCAGGAAAAGGCCACGAAACCTACCAGATAATCGGAAAGCAAAAGTTCGACTTCAGCGATAAGCAAATCGCGATGGAGTACCTGACCACAAACCGTAAATAATCCTGTGATCAGACAAGATTAATGGATCAGCCGGCAAGCTATGCGGGAACTTCCAAATAGGTTGAGAAGCTGTGCGGCTCTGGAGCTTCAAGACCTTCCTCGTCCATACCCTCCAGATGGAAAGCAATACCTTCTTTCATATTTTTCTCTACTTCTTCCTTGCTGGAGCCGGTTGCAATACAACCCTGCAAATCAGGGGAAAATGCCGAAAAACCGTTTTTAGTTTCTTCGATTATCACCAGATATTTCATAGGTTTGCTCGTTTGACTATGTATAGACCAGCTTTTTCACTTCTCTTTTTATGCTATGTGAAAGCCTGTCTGTCTCTACATCCAAATCATAATCCATTTGAAGACCCAGCCAAAACTGCGGCGAATTGCCAAAATAGCAGGCTAAACGAAGTGCCGTGTCCGCCGTTACGCTTCTTTTGCCGTGAATGATTTCATTTATTCTTCGAGGAGACACTCCCAAACATCGGCCAAGCTGATTCTGGCTTATGTTCAAAGGCTTTAAGAATTCTTCGAAAAGCACCTCACCGGGATGTAAAGGAGGAATCTTGCTCTTACCCATTTTTTTCACCTCAATGATAATCTATAATCTCTACTCCGAAGGCATTATTATCTACCCACTTAAAACAAACCCGCCATTGTTCATTAATACGAATGCTATATTGTCCTTTTCTTTGACCGTATAATTTTTCCAGTCTGTTGACCGGTGGGATTTTCAAATCACTTATTGTTTTACTCTTGTCAATCATGCGCAGTTTCCAGAAAGCTGTTTTCTGAATATCACGAGGCAGCTTCCGAGAATATTCCCGGCCGAAGATTTTCTCTGTTTCTTTACATTTAAAGGTTTTAATCATAAACCAGTTAAATTATATAACGCATAACGTTATTAGTCAAGCTTAATTTTCAAATATTTGTGATTTTTTAAAAAGAATAAAATAATGTACATACGACTTTATATACCAGATGATTTCAAAATCCTTGACCATCCACAAAATTATAGCATAATTGCTTATACTACATCAACAAGTGTTAATCTCGTTGAAAATACATAATTAGATTATCGAAAAACTAAAATGAAAGAATTTCAGATACCAGCCCTGGCTCAGATAATAAAAGCCAAGCCGGTAGCAAACACCGGCTTTTTCACAGGCGTAAGTATAGACTCACGGACGACCAAAGCAAGTGATTGTTTCTTTGCAATCGCCGGAGAAAATTTCGATGGCCACGATTACGTAGCAGATGCCTTCGCAAAAGGCGCCGTTTGCGCCGTGGTCGGCAAAGACATCGAAGATAAATATATTGCCGGCAAATCCGTACTCAAAGTCCCCGATACCGTAAAAGCCCTCGGCGAGCTTGCAAGCCAATATCGCAGGCAAGCCGGCTTCAAAGTGGTTGCAATAACCGGCTCGGCGGGCAAAACAACAACAAGACAAATAGTTCACCATGCCTTAAGCCAACGTTTTCGAGTCCATCAGTCGCCGAAGAGTTTTAATAACAACATCGGTCTTCCCCTGACTTTGCTCACAACAGAGCCGGACTGCCGGATTGTCATTGCCGAACTCGGCAGTAATCATCCCGGCGAAATAGCCTGCCTTACTCGTATCGCCGCCCCGGACATCGCATTGGTTACTAACGTTCACCCGGCCCATCTGGAAGGATTCGGCAGCCTTCACACAATTATAGAAGAAAAACTGTCCATCTCTGAAGGACTAACACCCGACGGTACTTTAATAATCAACGCCGACTTCGACGAATTGGTCGGTGCCTGCCGGGCCAAAGGGATCAAATTCATAACGTTCGGCAAATCAGACGGTGCCGACTATCAGGGACAAAATATCAGATACGAAACCTCCTCCAGCCGATTCACTATCGACGATACACAAATACACTTACCGTTGCCCGGCCCTGGCAACCTCGAAAACTCGCTTGCCGCCTGGGCCGTCTGCAGCCAGTTTGATATGAGCATCGATGAGTTCGCTCAAGCAGTGAGCAACCTCTCACCCGTTTCCATGCGCACCGAACTTTTGCAAATCGGAACGCTTATGATATTGAGCGACTGTTACAATGCAAATCCGGCCTCAATGAAAAATGCCCTGAATATATTAACCGGACTCGATCCAACCCGAAAACGCAGATTGGTCTTCATCTGCGGCGATATGGCTGAACTTGGAACACACTCCGAGCACCTGCACTCCGAGCTTGGCGCCTCTATCGCAAAGGCCAAAGTTCAACTGCTGATAGCTGTCGGTAAGTTCGCTAAAATCACTGCCGGCGCCGCAAAAACAGCCGATAATCGCAATTTGGATTCACGACGGGCGGGGCCAATGCAAATAAAATGTTTCGAAGATACCCCTTCGGTCTGTAATAATCTGCATGAATTCATAAAAGATTACGATATACTATTAGTGAAGGGTTCACGTACGGCCAGGCTGGAAACAGTCGTCGAGAAACTAAAAGAGCTTTTCTCGTGATCAAGCTCACAGGTCACGGGACACGGATTACGAAATGATTTACCACTTGTTATGGTATCTGCGGGATGTTTTTACACATCGGTTCGGCTTCTATGCCTATCAAAACGTGATGTTTCGCTCGGTATCAGCCATACTGACAAGCCTGCTGATCGCCCTGCTGATCGGCCCAAAAATCATCCGATGGCTGATGCGAAAAAAAATCGGCGACCGCCCTGAATTTCACCACGCCACACTCAACGAGCTGACCAAAGAAAAGGCAAACACCCCAACTATGGGAGGCCTTATAATCATACTCTCGACCGTTTCAACCACCTTATTATGGGCAAAGCTGAATAATCCATTTGTTCAAAAGGCAATTGTGCTTATTATATGGTTCGGCGCTCTCGGAGGAGTTGACGACTGGCTAAAGCTCACCCTCGATGTACGTCATCGAAGCAGAAACGGATTAAGGCCATGGGAAAAGCTCATCTTTCAAATCGGCGGAGCAGTACTGATAGCTTCATTTTTATACGCCGACTTTGTTAATATTGACGACGCCAGATTATTCTGGCTGCCGTTCTACAAGCATGGCCTGCCGCTGGCCAACTGGATGTTCATACTCGTAGCGATTTTTTATCTCTCGGCCACCAGCAATGCCGTCAACCTGGCCGATGGCATGGACGGACTGGCCGCCGGCTGCGTCGGAATGGTCGCTCTGGTGCTTGCAATTCTCTGCTATGTCGCTTCAGAAACTATGTCACGAACCACCCCGGTTACCTGGGCAAGTTATCTTCTGCTGCCTGCAATACCACAGGCTGGAGAGCTGACCATCTTTTATTCTGCAATCTTAGGGGCCGTACTCGGCTTCCTGTGGTTCAACTGCCACCCAGCTCAGACCTTTATGGGGGACGTCGGCTCACTTCCATTAGGCGCCGCAATGGGATATGGTGCCTTGGTAACACGAAACGAGATTCTCCTTCTGATTATCGGCGGCATATTCGTCATCGAATTGCTCAGCGTAGTCCTTCAGGTCGGCTATTTTAAATACACCGGAGGCAAGCGGCTGTTCAAATGCGCGCCTATACACCACCACTTCCATCTTGTCGGCTGGAGTGAGCCCCAGGTCGTTGTGCGCTTCTGGCTTTTGGCCGCCGCCTTTGCAGCCCTTGCCCTGGCAACATTGAAAATCCGCTGATTTCACCGACAGAACCCAAAATATCGAATGGAAAACCGGCGAGCTAATCCGGGGCCGATAATTACCCCTTTCCTTGCTTGACAAAAACCAGACCGTTAGGATAGGTTTGAGAAGCCCGATAATCTCGCCAAATGAAGTTCTTGATCAAATAACTAATCCGAAGCAAAACCTGACCGATAAAATCCCCCCGGTAAAATCTTAAGTTCTGATTAACTTAAGCCGACTTTATGTATGAGATATCCCAGCCTTTTCATTTTATAAAAAGAAGCTGCGGGGGGAAGATTGCGAAAAATTCATAAAGACAGAGGAGTAGCAATGATAAGAGCAAAAGACATTATGAGTACAGATGTAATTAGCGTTAAAAAAGACGACCCGATATTCGAGGCTGTAAAACTTCTGGTTGAAAACAACATATCAGGCCTGCCCGTTGTCGATGATGATATGACTTTAACCGGTATTCTTTCAGAAAAAGATGTTGTCGATTTGTTCTACGAACACGAAGAGGCCGAGGATAAAACAGTTGGTGACTATATGACACATCCTGCAGTCTGTTTTGATAGTAATAATGCAGTGCTCAATGTATGTAACTTCTTGGTAAAGAATATCTTTAGAAGAGTGCCGGTCACAACAGACGGCAAACTGGTTGGCATAATCAGCATTCAGGATATTCTCAACTCAGTATTGAAGTCAAGACAGGAACAAACGGTCGCCGCTAATTAAGAAACGAAAATATTCCCTCGCTTATCTTACGATAGCAGCTCATATCTCGCGTTCATAGGATTCTTCACTGTGGATTTGGACATTCCTCCTGTAACCCGTTGTGCCGTCGTCGGAATCCATTTTGTCTAATTTTCTCTGTGCCAAAAAGATTTTAACAGCAGTAACTCCACAGCCAAAACCAGCAACGCAGAATATTATAGAGAAAAGTATCGCAAACAAATCCCGAAGAATATAAACCAGAAATCCGAATCCGATTAGAAGCAGCCCTGTGATAAAAAGTCCCGCTGCAAAGTTCCTGGACGCTTGTGAGATTACATTTGTATAAAAACGAAAACTCATACAGCGTTCCTTAATACGGTGAGCCGGCCCCCTGCTTCATAAAAGGGCAGGGGGCACGACGTCTCACCGTTACAAATGTTTAGTACATTCCGCCGCCGCCTGGAGGCATCGCAGGAGCTTCCTTCTTTTCCGGAATCTCACTTACTATCGCGTCAGTCGTCAAAAGCAGCGAAGCAATCGAGGCCCCGTTCTGCAGTGCGGCCCGTTCGACCTTCGTCGGTACAATCACGCCGAACTTTATCATATCACCGTACTGCTTGCGAAGTGCATCGTAGCCGAAGTTCTTGTCCTTGCTCTCCATAACTTTCTGGGCCACAATCGAACCGTCCAGCCCTGCGTTCTGAGCGATTTGCTTAATCGGTGCAACTACTGCTCTTCGAACAATATCAACACCTATCTTCACATCCCCGGTCGCCTTGACTTTATCAAGTGCCCCCAGGGCTCTCAGCATCGCCACACCGCCGCCGGGAAGAATACCTTCCAAAGCAGCGGCTCTGCAGGCATGAAGGGCATCCTCGACACGCGCCTTCTTTTCCTTCATCTCCGCCTCAGTCGCAGCTCCGACATTAATCTGTGCCACACCGCCGGCCAGCTTTGCAAGTCTCTCCTGAAGTTTTTCAACATCATAATCACTGGTCGTGTTCTCAATCTCGTTCTTAATTTGTTCGATTCTTCCCCTGATGGCTTCCGTGCTGCCGCCGCCTTCGATAATCGTCGTTGAATCCTTATCGATGGTAACGCGTTTGCCTCTGCCAAGCTGCTTCAGCTCTATGTTCTCCAGTTGAAGTCCGAGGTCCTCGAAAATAGCCTCACCGCCTGTCAGTGTGGCAATGTCACTCAACAGCGCCTTTCGTCTGTCACCAAAACCGGGTGCCTTCACCGCGGCGACCTGAAGTATGCCGCGAAGCTTATTGACAACCAGAGTAGCCAGTGCCTCGCCTTCAACGTCTTCGGCGATGAGCAGCAAAGGCTTGCCCTGCTGGGCAACCTTCTCAAGCAGAGGAATAAGCGACTTTATTGAGCTTATCTTCTTCTCGTGAATCAGAATATACGGCTTTTCAAGAACGACCGTCATATCCTCCAGGTTGTTAACAAAGTGCGGGCTAAGATATCCCTTATCGAACTGCATACCCTCGACCAGCTCAACCACCGTCTCAAGCGACTGGCCCTCTTCGACGGTGATAACACCGTCTTTACCGACCTTGTTCATCGCCTCAGCCAGCTTCTTGCCGATTTCCTCGTCCTGATTTGCCGAACATGTCGCGACCTGTTCGATTTGCTTGGTTGACTCGACCGGGATGCTCATCTTCTGTAATTCGTCAACAATTGCCTCCACACCTTTTTCGATACCGCGTTTTACCTGCATCGGATTGGCGCCGGCGGTAATATTTTTGAGACCCTCGTTGAAAATGCTCTCAGCCAGAATCGTCGCTGTCGTTGTCCCGTCACCGGCAACGTCCGAAGTCTTCGAGGCCACTTCCTTGACCATCTGGGCACCCATATTCTCATAGGCGTCTTCCAGTTCAATCTCTTTGGCCACCGTCACGCCGTCCTTGGTAACGGTAGGCGAACCATACGATTTTTCCAAAATTACATTTCTGCCGCACGGACCAAGTGTGATCTTCACCGCTTTTGCGAGCTTGCTCACACCTTTCTGAATTGCGGCGCGTGCGTCAGTGCCGAATGCTATCTTTTTTGCTGCCATATTATTCTCCTGTTTTTTAGGTTATCGTTTTCTCTGTGTGCTTTCCCTTACTTTTCTATCACGGCCATAATATCCGACTCACTCATTATCAGATACTCTTTACCGTCTATCTTTACATCTGTACCGGCGTAGCTGGTGAAAAGCACATTATCACCCTTCTTAACCTGCAATTTTCTTACCGTCCCGTCTTCGAGCACTTTACCATCACCAACGCTCACGATTTTACCTCTTTGCGGTTTCTCTTTGGCGCTGTCAGGCAGGACTATCCCGCCCCTTGTCATGGTTTCCGCTTCCAGACGCTGAACAAGCACCTTATCTGCTAATGGTCTAATCTTCATTTCGTAATTACTCCTTTCGAAAAAGTTCTTAATTTTCTTCTTTTTTTCTATTTAGCTTTATTACACTTTTTATTCTTTTAGAGTGCCTAACAAAATGAATCGTAGCACCGAAAACGAGCGTTTTTGTCTCTGGCAAGGAAGGCGAAGCAGGCCATCTGAGGATGGTCGATGCAGCCTGACGCCGTCCAGAGACGAAATAAGCCGTTTGAATGCAGAGTCATTTTGTTATGTGCTCCTACTCACTGTGCGAAAACATTGCTCCTGTACTTTTTTATAAATAATCTGTTCAACTGTTCCTGAAGAACTCCCATATCTACCGGCTTGTCAATAACGCTGAAAACATCAAGCCGCAGCGCTTTGCCGAGTAAAGATTCACCCGTCGCACTGCTCAAAAGAATGCACGGAATAAGCGGATAATCCATGCGGATAATTTTTATCGTCGCCAGCCCGTTCGAACCTTCCGAGTCCATATCCACAATCGTCGTGTGAATACGTTTCCTCTCGATAATATTAACGAACTGACTCGCGTTCTCAGCCACTAAAAGATTAATGCCCCTTGGCCGAAATATACAACGTACCGCCTCCGGCCATGCCCAGCTCGCCTCACTGGCAAGTAAGTTAATTTCTTCAAGTTGTGATAGATTCGAGACCATATCCATATACTAAATGTGCAAATAGCGTGCCAATTGCCCTTTTATGCGACCATATCAGCGCAAGTGATTATTAGAAAAGAAGTTAAAACATCCCCCACAAACACCCCCCACCTGCCAAAATCCCACCCAAACCCAATTTTCTCTGCCAACCTGACAGGATTCGACACGTCGAAGGACCTGTCCTCCGTCTTGTCCTTCGTAGCCTTGGCGAAGGAGGAAGCGTAATCGAATAAGCCGAAGAATTCGATATACTCAAAACTAAACACTAAAAATCGAAGCAACGCGTAGATCCGGCTTTCCTTAGACGGACTCAAAGCTAAATTGCAAAAACTGCCCTCCGCCTTGTCATTCCTGCGAAAGCAGGAATCCAGTAAATAATCAATTAAAAAGGTTGCCCTTTTTTACACCGATGCTCTCCAGATATGCTGTTTCAGTTATCATTGTAGGGGCGGTTCGCGAACCGCCCTTCCGAATAATCAATAATCATTTGAAAGGGCTTGCCCTGAGTGTAATCGAACGGGAACGGCCGACAATCTTCGTTCTTTGCCACCCCGAGCGAAGCATAATCCTCCCCCGCGTCATTTCGACCGGAGTGAGCAAAGCGAACGTAGTGGAGAAATCTGGCCCACAAAATTACATGTGTACATGCAAAGAGCGTGAAGCGATCGCTAATTGTTTGTCATTCTGCGAAAGCAGGAATCCAGAAAATAATCAATCATCATTCATCATTAATCATTGGAAAGCCCTACCCCACCTTTTCATGGAGGGGACAAAGGGGATCCCTCCACCTCAATAATCAATAGTCATTAATCATTAATCAATCGAAAGGCCCCCTCCACTCCTCTAATCTCTATCAAATATCTTCTCTCACCCAAATAATCAATATTGAAGCGCAGCGAAAATCCCGACCAATCGGGAATCATTCATCAATAATCAATTAAAAAGGGACCTCCACAATTTTGCATTTTGACTTTAAATTTCCAATTTCCCAATCCCCAATCCTCTAAATCAAACCTGAGAAAAAGAAGATTTAAATATAGTCATCAACTAATACTATCTCTCTTTCTCTGTAGATTTAAATTTCTCTGTCAGCTTTTCCAATTTCTCATTACGTTGTTCCTCAAAATATTTGTGACACGTCATTAGCAAGCTCAATTTCCGTATTGTATCTTCCCCCAACTCCTTATCATTCGTCTTAATAGCAAGAAGTGCCAGCACACTCAAGAACTCCTGTCGACACACTTCCTCTAATCCTTCAAAGGAGATGCACCTCAAGATTTTCCTCGCCCTCCTGACTCTTCCCTTATGGATATAGCACTCCGCCAAATGTATGATTCCTACTTCACTTCTCTCATTTTTCAAGGATAACTTATAGTATTTAATAGCTTTAGGGTAGTTACCATACACAGAATATAGCTCGGCAATCTCTCTATATAAACTGGCTTTCCCGAAGGGTGTGAATTCCTTGTAATTCAGAGTCATGTAGTATTTTAATGCTTTCCGGAAATCAGTCTCATCTTGAGTCAAACGCCACTTCCACGCGTAAGCTCTACCGCAAATGTTCATATAATAATGATCCGGTATATGCTCTGGATCAATGGCATACTGCTCAATTGCACTACATATTACATCCGTCGCCTTTTCATTATGTCCTTCCATGTGAAGACATACTGATTTCAATGTATTGTATTGTAAAGATATCGAGGGTAAAATTGGTCCTTCAAGTATGCGATCGATTAGTTTAAGCTTCTGTTCAGAAGCAAGCTCGAAAATGTTTAGATAAAACTGAAGTATTTCAATATCATCCTCTTGTTCAATATCAATTCTACTCAGCACTTCTCGAGCTTTCGCACGGTCTCTAATCATAGCATCATGCCATATTGCCTCCATGTACAGCATACGCTTGTCAAGTCCGGGCAGTTTAACAGTCTCTCTTATGTGCCTGAATAGTCGAATAGCCTCTTTAGTGCGCCCTTGCTTTTCCAGATATAGTGCAATATTTTCCGAGACTTCACATAGTGCCTTAATGTCGACATTCACTAGTTGAGCAATCTTCTCTGGAAATTCTTTCAAAGCAGGGATTGTATACCTTACGACATATCCTAGGTATGTACTTAGTGCTCCTCGATAGACCTTTTCCATCTCACTAATGTCCGCTTGTCTAACTTCTTTGGGTTGTTTTTTTCCTTCTTGCACGTATGCCTTGCAACAATTTGCAAACGGCACTCCACTCCCACATGGACAAGCTGTATTTTCATCTTCAATCCAAGGTACTTTAGCTAACCTTATTTTTGGCATATCAATCTTAGTCGAGCTCTCTGTAACTTCCCCTGTCCACACTCTTCTCACAGGTTCAAGCTGGCACGAGTCAATGGGGCTCTCCTTTTGACTAAGATTTTCTTTGAGAAAATGGATAGAATTTCCCTCACGCTTGAACTCTGCGCAAATAGAAACAAATCCTCCATCATTGGAAGCTGCTATTAGTCTCAGGGCCTCTCTCGGTTTGTATGAATAACTCGTTGGATTAAGCTTCTCTTCGGGTACCCGGAGCCATATTTCACCAATGAACATGAACCATTCCGCTCCTGATACCTCTACACGATCAGCAACTCGCCCCCACATAACATGTTTATCGACGTGATCCTCCAGCACCAATTGCACTAGTTCCGGATTCGGCGGACCAAGAATGAGCATTGGAATATGATATCCATCCTTGGTTAAGATGACTTTAGCCATACTGAACCAATATTCAGCTTCCTTACGAAGATCTCGTGGTTCTTTCTTGAATAGCTCCACATCTGTGTCAACACCGTAATGCTTAGCCGCCTTTTCTGCATCTTTCTGATCGAACGCCTTCGAATAAGTCATTAGAGAAAATTCTTCTCCCGTTGATAACTTCATCATCACAGTTCTCATTCCTCGGGTAGCTACCATGCAAGGTGGTCGCCCACCCAAATGCTCGATACGCTTCTGATCAATTTCAATTATCCCTCGTGCCTTCATATAAGGGCACCATCCGCGAATCCCTACCTGCGCATGCGCATCCTTCAGTAGTTTAGCAATGAAACTGTAGCAGTAAGAAAGAGCATCTAACACTTCATAGTCTGGCAACTGAGCATCTACCCACCGTCTCTCAACTTCCAGAAGTGCAGAGTCAGTCTTCTCCTTCTCAATCGGAATCGACTCTCTGATCATCTGTGCAATTAGTGAGGTGCTTAGGAAAGGATCAACAAGTAACTTTTGGTGTATACTCATTCCCCAATCTAGGGTTACTGTGGCGTTGGCGACACTCAGTGTCTTCAGGTCTCCTTCCTTTACAATGTAGTTCCGTGCGCGGACCAACCACACCATGACATCATCGTCTCGCATGCTCTTTTGCCACTTTTCATACCATGCTTCAAAATCTGGTATTACTTTCTTGTGCTTCTGTAGGACAAATGTAACGCTTCGCAGTGTTGTTACACATTCATTCAACTTTCTTCTGAATTCATCTGGCTCGTTGTAGTTCTTCTGTGTCTCAATCCATGCAAGACGGACGTCTTCTAGTCTCCTATCCACTTGTGCCAAAGGACAATATGAATTCTCGCTTTTAGAAACTTTTCCCATGACAAATTCTTCTCACAAAAAATCCCACAATTCCCGACGTTTTCATCTCTTGTACCCAAATATATTAATACGAGTTTTTACTTAATAGGCGTATCCAGCCGGTCAAATGTTGATTAAAAAATAGCCTCTCTTATCTCCTACCCCAAGTCACAGTCAACAACTCCCGACTTCTTCCCTGCCCATTTACACGCGATATACGGAATCAAACAAAACACAAAGCAACAGACTTTGGTAAACATCAGGCCGTAGTAATGGATAATCTTTAACTGAATTATTGATATCCCGAACCACTTTGAATGAGTCTTAAATATCAAGTTTGAGCTATCAAGACACAGCAGAAACCAGATAAATACCAGCCCCATCCCGAGAACAAAACATCGAATCGTGATTTTCTCGAACATCTCCATATAAATATCTCCTTAAATATTGAGATAGGTAAAAGCATATCTCGCAGGGATCTCGTTCTGGCCTGACAAAATACGTCAAAAGCACGTAAAAGTCAACTTGATAAATCTTTTTCCCTCTGTGAAATCCGTCTCTAAATAGACAGCTGGCTTAATCATAAGTGGACAGCATCAAGCTGTCCGGTGGATGAAGGCAGGTATTTGCAGCAAAGTTCGCTTTACAAGCAAATCCTGACAAGAACACCAAGCCGGCTAATTCTTTTTTTCTTTTGTCCTTTTGCCTTATTACTTTGTACTTGGTGTGTTTTTTACACCCACTTTTCAGTCAAAAACGCTCACTGTTAAAAACAAAAATAAAATTTTTATCTCCCTTCTAAATAACGATTTACGAGCATAAGGAACACAGTGGCAAGTCATGGAGTTTTTTTTCGTTTTCCGTTGATTTTTCGCTAAAAATATGGTATAATACCCACAGTTGGCTGGAAAGCCAACGGAGGGTAGTTTACCCTCGATAGTAGCTCACCTGCTTCCCTGTCGGGGGCATATATTAGCCAGCAGGCTAACGGAAATCGCTAGAAAGCGAAGTAACGCGCCAGCAGGCGAAGTAACCGGCCAGAAAGCCAAGTCAAAATTGTCCCCGAATGTCGTAATCGGGGATTAGCAAACCATCGATCGTAAAT
>JACKQG010002329.1_pt1 | contig 20229 bp, 24 predicted proteins | sample 8237621 | NCBI WGS metagenome assembly JACKQG01 (sample SAMN15677084, study PRJNA649215) | marine metagenome | biome: marine; feature: Black Sea; material: saline water; isolation source: suspended particulate matter (SPM) from the Black Sea western gyre | collected 2013-06-09/2013-06-10 | depth... | reverse complement strand
TAAGTCAGCTTCCCGTAAGTTAGTATAAGGTTTAATTTCGTAATTCATGACTTTCTCCTTTTGTTTAGTTCATCCTGTTTTAGTTGACGTACTTCTTTGTTTGACAGGGGGCGCATGGTAAACTCGAATCCAGGGGCAGGGGACTTCTTTCCCTGACGAGAGTAACTTTGATGAACGTAGAAGGACATCTTCCTCCCTGTAGGGTCATCGACTTCTGCCTCGTAATTATCACCGCCTGTTTTATAGGCTGGTTTATTTAGTAGCATTATTATTGATTTAGTTTCCATTTGGGAATGGTCTTCAATCACTGTTTTTAATTCTTTTTTCATTAGTTTACCTCCATAGAGGTATTTGGCCTCCTTTCTATTTATTCTGCGATTAATATTCAGTGTATCAGGACGAAAAGGTTATTTTGTGATGGCCCCATTTATTTGTATCTAATCTTCGCATTGATCCTTTTGAAGAATCTTTATTACCATTCCAATAAATTATCTCCACCGCTTTTACTTGCCGCTTTGTGTAATGATAGTATTACTGACATTTGTTTCATTTGATTCTTCTTTGATTAGGGTTAACTATATTTTTGGAGCGTTTGTATAATTCTGAGAAAAGGTTATAATTAAAATCGTTTGGGATATTAGAATGTTCTTCTGATGTAGGACCATAAAGATTATTTTTGGAGAAAAAAGCTTGTGCTCCGACTGACTGAAGTTCTTCAAGTTCTTTTTTAAAGATTGGAAGGTAAAGATTATATAAAACCATAATATTATCGTATTGTTCTTGTGTTAGTTCAAACTTTATCTTGCGGGTATTCCCTGTTTTGCGATATGCTATTTTGTTGACTTGTAAGACTTTGGAATAACATTGAAATAATAGTTTCTTATCAAATTTAGTAAAAAAATTAAAGGAATACCAAGAATGTGGCTTAAGGTCTTCAAGGTTAATATTATGCTTTTCAGCAAGTTTGTGTAAAGCTTCTTTAGCTGCTTGTCTCTCACCTAGATGGGGAGAATCCATTAAAGCTTGAATTTTTTTGAGTTTTTCTTTAGTCATTCTCTTTTTTCCTTGAATTTTTCATATTGACGTTTCATTATTAATCCTCTCTTATCATTTCGGCAAGTTTAAAGGTTCTGCTCTTATCCTCTGTAGCTATTTTAAGAGCTTTGGTTAATTGTTGATTTTCTCGTTCAAGTTTGATTATTTCAGTATGATGATGAACTGTAGTAGATTTATTACATCTGGCTTGATTTTGTAATTTTTCACGAAGGTCTGAAATGGTAGATTTAAGACTGTTGATGTAATCTATGATAGCATCGCCCAGTTTGGTACTGGATATTTCGCCTGTTAATTCTTGGGGGGTGGCTTTTTGGGTTACACCATTGCGTTTCATTTTCTTTCGAAGTTTATGGGCTTTTTCTGTTTCGGCGTAAGGTTTTCTATGGGCAATGTGATAAAGAGTAGGCCCTGTTTGTTTTGAGCCTTTGGTGTGAACTACGAGATAACCTTTGGGGATGATATCACGATTAATAGTATTTTTAACAGATATTAATTTAGTTCCTACGAGTAAATTTTTGTATATTTCTTTAGCTGTAACGTGGATCCTTTTTGTTGTAATCAGAAACTCGATTATTTGTTTTTGGATTGTCATTATACTTCCTTTATATAACTTGGATGTTTAAATTGAGTTTGATTCATTATTCATTGCTATCAAGATGTAAGGTTATTTCACTATGTTGTTTGCATTGAAGGCAGGGGAGGGTTATTTCTCGGGTAATGTCTCCTGACTCCTGGCATGTTTTCATTTCGGACATGTTGATAGTATTTCTATTACCGCAAAATGGACAATAGATTTTTGTCTTGAATTCAAGACTACATATTTTGCAGATAATATTGACATGTTGGTCAATTTTGGCACTATCTACTGGGAATTGTTTTCCGCAAAGGTCGCAATTTAGTTTCATCTGTTTTTCCTCCTTAAACCTATTTATTCTATTTATTCTTTGGTTAATATTCGGGGTTGGAAGGCGTTTTGTCCTTCCAACCCAGGAGACTAGCCAGTTATAATGTGGTTATTAATCTTTGATGTCATTTGATTTTCCTTAGTTATAAGTGATAGAATTACAATTTAAAGAAATTATTTATGATACCCGGTTATGATAACAATATAATCACTAAAGTGGGGGTTGTAAACAACTAACTGATGACTTTTTTTAAATTAATTTATTTTAATCTTTCACCATAAGTATTTGTTTTAATTTCTCTACAAGGTAAACAAATCCAACCATAAGCTTTATTATTTTTCCAACCTTTTTCTATAATTATTTTTTTAGCTTTTGTTTTTCTGATAGTATTTAAACTTTCTATTTTACAACATCTATAACATATAACTTCAAAAGAATTTTTTCCCAACTTTATATATGTTCTGGGTAATTTGACAGTTTGAAGTACTTCTAATCTGCAATCATAACATATCCAACCTGCCTTGGTTCTTGTTTTATTCCACCCATTTAATCGAGCATTTCTAATAGCTACTGTATTATGGATATATTGAAGTGTTTCTTTTTTTGGACACCTACCACAATTTATTGTAAATCCACCAGTTACCATAGTTATGTTACCGAGGGGTATTATTTTAGTTCTTTTTCTCACGATTTATCCTCCTTTTTATTACTTATAATACCTTCGCGTACGTGATATTGTATATCTTTTATTTTATCTTATTAATTTAGGTTTTGCCATTTCGTACCGCGTAATGGGGTAAAAAAAAAATAATAAAAAATAAAAAGCTTGTCTGATTCGTACATGGAGATTGTTCTGATACGATATATGGTATACGGTTGTTATATCAATATCACAACTACGAGTACGCGTAATAATTAATTTTATGTAAGGCTAAAGGGTGATATAGCTTTTTTATTTTTTTATTTTATTTTTGACCTGTGCGACGAGGCGACGAGACGACAGTGAGGGGATGACAGGGAGTATCCTTATTATCGCGAGTAAGTTTGAAAGGTTGTTGCCTCTTGCAACACTTTTTAAATTACTCCCTGTTAATTGTAGTTGTTCGCGTGTTAGGTTAATAATTATGACATAGATTTGGCGTTCTCCGGCGATAAGTTGGAAGTCGGCATGGGTATGGGTGGACTTATTTACGTAGGCGAATATAGTATTATTGACATTTGGAGGCTGATATATTTACTTAAGGAATAAAATATGTTTAATGAAAAATTTAGTTATATGAAAGAAGCTAGAGGGGGTTATGATGCAAAACAGATAGAAGAGTATTTTACGGATGATTTGGCTGATGAGATACTTGAAGGAATCGCTGAAGGTAATTCTTTGGTTAAATCGGCCGAGGACGTAGGACTTAGTTTTCATCACCTTGGTGGTCTATTACGCAATAAAAAATTAAAGATCTTTCAAAAAGCATTTCTTCGCGCATTTGAACATGTAGGATGGAACACCTATGACCGAATGCAAGAAGCCGAAGAGAAATTAATAACTGACAAAAATGTAAGTACCAAGCGTCAATCTGCCATCCTCCAAGGCCTACAATGGAGGTTACAAAGATTAAAACCCAAAACATTTGGTAGCAAAGAGTTTAAACAAATTAACTCATCTCTTAGTATAACAATTGAATCATCTATTCCAGAGCCTAAATTATTGGATGATGCTGAAGTTATTGATGCAGAGGTGATGGAAATAAGTTAACTTCACTATAGGCGCCATGTATATGGTTCTTTGACATAGCGGTGTAGTAAAAAGCCCCCAGGTTATTTCACCCAAGGGCTTAGTTTTTAGCCATTTTGCGGAGGAATAGTCATAGTATTAAAACATCTACCATTTCCTTCCCCTATGGCCAGATCCGGTCCAAAGTAATAAGTTTCTGATCCTCTATGATAGGAATAAACTGAATTTTCTCTATTTTTAAGGATTGATAAACTTACACTGAGATTCTTATAATCAAAATCAGTGTAGTTGGCCAATTGATCCCTGGTCCAACTGCCTTTAGCTAATATAGCCATTCTCAACAGACCATATTTTGTTTTAGGTGTTGCCAACTTAACATTTGCCATTTTGAATCCTCCTTATTCTATTTATTCTTTTAGATAAGAGGTAATTCCCTTATCCAATTATAATATAATCATATAAAGGGGTATTGTAAATACCCACTATGAAAATAAATATGAATTAAATGAAATTAGTTTATTAGTTAATGGGTATGCCCAGTGGGTATGTAGTATAGTGGGTATGATACCACTACCCATTATGTTAGTGGGTATGATGTTAGTACCCATTATGTTAGTGGGTATGATGTTAGTACCCATTATGTTAGTGGGTATGGGTTGGCATACCTCCATGTTAGATATGGGTATGATATCACTACCCATTACGTTAGTGGGTACGCGAGTCAGTACCCACCCCGTTAGACCAAATGAAACGGGGCAACATTAGCAAAAATTTTCGAAAAAAGGTGCCGGGCGCGGGGCTCTTATACCTTCAGCGCCGACCAAAAAACACGATTTTAGATCCACTCTAATATAACATATAAAATAGGACCCCTGTTAAATGAAAAGACCCTATGGTATAACATTCGAAATAGGTTGCCGCAATATTAACGGCGCACGTAAATGGCATATATACTTATGGAAATTAAAATTACGAAAAATGCGACCAAGTTACAAGGGCCAAGATGATACACACGGAGGCTTCAAGTTAGATTTTCTAATTGGAAGACTCCGCCGTCCAGTCCCACGTTTCTATAAAAAAGAGTTTTGGAGCAAAGACTATGTCACCAAACAGCAAGCGACAAATCCTTGGAACAGCGGTAACCATTGGTTTATGCTTAACATTCCCATTTTTCTTGGCCTTTTCATATCTATTAGCTACGGAGCTGGAGAAAGACAGCCTGGTCTCTATTTGGGGACCAAAACATACGAAGTAAATTATATTTCGCAAAGTTTAAAAACTTATATGCCTAATAAAAATGATAAAATAGATGATACAATAGCTCCTTGGGGAAGTCTTAAGGAACGCGGTAACATATATATGGCACTTAGTGCAAGTATTCGTGAGGATTTAGTTGACTAAGTTAAAACTCAATTATGAACCCCAACCTAAACAAGCACAAGCCCACTCGTGTCCTGCGAATGAGATATTGTACGGTGGCGCAGCCGGACCGGGTAAAAGCCACTATTTGCGCATGGAAGCTTTTATCTGGTGCTGCCGGATTCCCGGGTTACAAGTTTATCTCTTTCGCAGGACATTCCCCGAATTAGAAAAAAACCATATTTTACCATCACTAGAACAGTTTCCAAAAGGTGTCGCTCAATATAAGGATCAGAAGCGACGATGGGAGTTTAACAATGGAGCCATGCTACACTTTTGTCACGTACAGTTTGAAAAAGATGTCTTTAACTATCAAGGTGCAGAAATCCACATTCTCCTCATTGATGAACTCACAACATTCACAGAGTTTATCTACTTATATCTATTTGGGAGAAACAGATGTGCCCTCGACATCCCCGAAAAATATAGACATAAAATCCCCAGCACAGTATGTGCCAGCAACCCCGGTGGTGTAGGTCATCAATTCGTAAAGCAAAGGTGGGTCGACTTTGCAGAACCATTCAAATTAAAACGCGCGACGGAAGCTGAGGGAGGGATGGTACGTTGCTATATTCCCGGGCTGTTAGAAGACAACCCCATCCTTCAATTACGAGATCCAGGATACATTCATAAATTAAATGCGCTTCCAGAACCCTTCCGCACAGCATATATGAAAGGTGACTGGGAGATTTTCCTCGGACAAGCATTTAACTTCAATAAATATGATCATGTCATACCACCAATGGAAATCCCAGAAAATGCCGAAATATATATGACCTATGATTGGGGATATGGAGCGCCTTTCTCCATCCTGTGGTTCTGGGTGGACGCTGATGGACGACTCTATCTCTTTGACGAATGGTATGGATGTGAAGAGGCTGAAACAAAAAATGGTATTCGTCTCCCAGATTCTGATATAGCTATACAATTAAAAATGAAGGAACAACACCCCGCTTTCTTTGCCCGCGGGCGGGATATAATAAGGTATACTGGACATGATTCTTTTAGCAAAAAGCCCGACTATAAAGGCGGTGGTCAGGGTAAAAGCACAGCGGAGATTTTCACTGAACACGATATTCATTTAATCAAGGCCGATCCAAATAGACTCTTAAAAATCAGGCAATTCCGTGAGCGTTTGAAAACCCCTGTTAATAGCAAAAACGAACCTACTGGCGATATGCCAATGCTATTAGTATACGACACATGTCATCACTTTATTCGCACTATTCCTACACTACAAACTAATATAAAAAAAATTGAGGATATTAACGATAAGCATCCAGTAGAAGATCATTGTTATGATTCCGTTACTCAGATCTGTATGGCTCGGCCGCTGGCGATAACGCTGCCCGCTACGAAGTCGGCAATGACTGACAAGCGGATTGATAATTTAAAAAGAGGTATCCGTACGGTCGAAGACGAATATACAATACATGCTAAACAAGAAGAGATTGAAACAGAAAAGGACTTGTATGCAAACATCTACGGACAAGACCCAGAATACGTCGACTGGGAAGAAGGGGACTTAGTGTCCACCATGCATTAACCATTAACAGATCATACGGCGTAACATAGAGTGTCTTATCGGAGTTCATAAAAATACAAGCGGCGAACTTCCTAAAAATGCTCTTAAAAAATTGAAGTTTTAATGAAAAAATTGGAGAACTAAAATGGAATTAGGACAAGTAGTCGGTATACTTGTTATCTTTATCGCAGTTAACGCAGTCTCGGTTCTCGTACTTTACCTTGGGTATCTCCTAGGCCGAGGTACGAAAACTGAGACTCCCTTTACTATGGAACCACTTCAACTTCCAATAGCCCTTAAAAAACCACCCCAGGATGAACTTGGAGAAGATCTATTTGAAGAGGCTGCAAACTTTAATCGTATAGAGACAGTCAAATGATAAAAGTAAAATGTGAAATATGTTTTGAGCATATAGCAGATTGTGATATAAACGAGTTTAAAGTTCCTATGAATGGTCTTATGTTTAAATCCCCTGCATCACACAGAGGTATTCCTCCTCCGTTTCATTTTAGCATGGATTGGTTAGAAATGCGTTGTCCCTGGTGTCGAAAGAGACCTTTTCTGCACCAACACAAATTCATGGGTACTGATGGTAAGTACTATGGTAATGTTCATGAGTGCAACTATTGTCCAAGAAATTTTACAACTGCCTCCGGCTTAGCGATTCATACAAAGACTCACGAGAGGAAAGATGCCGAAAAAGAAAGATCTGCTTAGAGAATTAATTGCTCCGGAAGATAGTGAGGAGGTTGGATACGACGTATACAAAATCCTCGCTGAGATTCTCAAAGATAAAGAAGCTCTTGGTCTTCCTAAAAAATGGGGTAAGCATTATGAACTATCACGAAATGTTCATTGGAAAACAACTACAGCCAAAATACCACTTTTATCAGCGAACTTATTGTTTAGTCATAGGTTGCGCACTGTTAATATGCTTACTGATAATAATCCTACTTTTAATATTGCAAAGATTGGTGATGATAATCAGGAAAATGAAGAACGCTATAATGACTTACTTCATACTTGTGAGTTCTGGTGGCACGATCAAGAACAACAACATATTCTCGAAAAATCAGTAACAGATGGCGAAACTTATGGTTGTACGATAGAAAAAGTTTTCTTTGATCCTCAAATAGAATTTGGTATGGGTGAAGTAGTAACAGAATTAGTTGATCCTTTCTATTTTGGTTTCTATCCAGTTGATTGTATGGATAGCCAGAAGTGTGACGCTAACTTACATTATTGGCCTATGTCAATAAGAGAGGCTCGCAGACGTTGGCCACAACACGCTGAAAAGATAGTATCTGAAGACGAGTATCTTAAAACTTTGGGTGATGAACGCAGAGAGATTCAGCGAGGACAAGCTAACAAGGGTTATTTTTCTACATTTGGTACTGCAGTAAAGAATATGATGAGCACATTTGGTATGACTGATGATGCTCTTTCTGAAAACCTTTTAATCGTAGAAGCCTGGGTCAAAGATTATACAGAAATTGAAGTTGAAGTTCCTTTAATAAACCCTGATAATGGTGAACCAGTACTTGATGAAGAGGATGAACCAATAATTGAAATAGAACTCCAACCTAAATACCCGGGTAATATAAGATGTATTTGGACTTGCAATGGTGGTGAAGTCGTTTTAGATGACCAACCAAATCCTTCTATAAATTCAGGTATTCCTGTAGAAGAATCCTCTCAGACTTATCTTTTTGATAAATTCCCTTTTACTCTAACTCAATCAATAACTGATAATAAAAATCCTTGGGGAATGTCTGATTATGAACAATTAGATTCACTTCAAAAAGAAATAAATAAGTCCATGTCTCAGTTTACTTTATTGAAAGATAAAGCAGCTAGACTTAAACTTATTAACCCTAAAGATTCAGGCGTTAAAAATTCTGAATTAACTAATTATCCTGGTATACTTAATCCATCTAATACTATGGTTGCTCAAGGTATTAGATATATGGATCCTCCTCAAATACCAGCCGATTTAATTAAAGCATTAGAAATATATAAAGACCTCTTTTTCCTTGTATCTGGTTCATTTGATTTAGAACAAGCACAGACGCAAGGACGAGAAGTAATTGCTTATAAAGCAATTGCCGCCCTCTTGGAACGCGCCACGACAATGCTTAAAGGTAAACTGCGAAACTATGGAAAAATGATTCGCTATCGTGGTAGGATGTATATCTCTCACGTTCAGAATTGGTATTTAGAACCAAGATATATCACCTATGAAGATGAAGGACAAGACGCATCCAAAGTGATAGTAGGTAGAAACCTAATCACCCCTGCTAAACTTGTGGTTGTGTCTGGTTCTACAATGCCTATTTCTAAAGTGCAAGAACGCGAGGAGGCTCTCGCGTTATTTCAAATGCAAGCTATTGATGTCGAAGAACTTCTTAAAAAGCTTGATTGGCCAGATCGCAAAACTGTTCTTAAGAGATTGCGACAAGGACCACTAAGTGCTTTTTATGATATGCTTCGATTAATTGGTGTACCAGATCAGTTAGTACAATATTTTCAAATGCTTGCAAATGAAGACATAAAAAATGTTGAAAAGGGACTTGAAAGTGGAGAAATCCCCGATTTTTTTACCCTCTTAGAACAAGTTTTAACTGGTGAAGATGCACAACTAGATCAGACTAAACAATTGGAAATGGCTAAAGACGCAGCTGAAATAGAAAAAGTAAAAGAAGAAACTAAGTTTATTACTGCTAAGATAAGGTCTGAACAAGTCCAGCAGGAAGTCGCAATGAAAGGTGTAGCTTTCGATGCTGAAAAGATTAAAATGGAAAAAGCTAAAACTGTCCTTGCCATTAAGGAATCAGGTGAACGTATTAGTTTAGAAATTGGTAAAATGCTTCGTGATACAGAAACAAAATTAAGTAAGATTCTTTCAGATCATAAAATTGCTTTAACAAAGTCAAGTGAAGAAAGATCAACGACAGGGATTAAAGGAATTAAATCAGATAACAAGGTATAATTATGCCAGTATATGATTATGAATGTGATTCGTGCAAAACAATAACTGAATCTATTGAACATTATAATACAGAGATAATTGTTTGTGAAAGATGCAATCATTGTTTTGCACGTCGCATAATCTCTGCGAGTGGTCCAAATTGTGCTAACCAAGATGCCGAATGGATTAGGTCTGTACTTGAAGTTGTTGATAAAGAAGGTGGAAAGCACTGTCAGAGATTCTTAAAGAATCCAACAAGAAAAAACTATAATACATATATGAAAGGTGAGGGTATTCGTCCCCTTGAGTCTGGCGAACAAATGAGACCACCTATTAAAAATAGAAAAGAAGAAGAAGCTATAACACGGGATGTAATAGCGAGATCAGTATCTCGTTTTACTCCTCAACAATATGAAGAATATAATAGGAGGTAAAAATGGAAGTATGTCCCATATGCGATATATCCTGGCGATTTAGAGTCGGTAAGAGGGAAAAGTGCCCTCTGTGTGTAGTTAAAAATGAACTTGCTGCAGTGTTAAATGGTAATATGTTGCTTAAAAAAGAACTTATTGCTGCTAAAGGTGCTGCTACGAGAGCTAAAAATGCGTTGGAAAAACTACAGGCGGACTTAAATGACTAAACGAACCAATAATACTTAATTAATAAGGAGTGACATATGAGTAATGATAAAAAAAGTGTAGAGACGATAAACGCTGAAGCATCAGCAGAAGCTTCGTCCAGCTCTGAGGAACAAAAAACTTCTGATTCTTTTGTACAAGAAGAGGATCTCATGAGTACTCTGGAATATTCAGCTCCAGAGGAAAAAACGTCTGAAGAGGACGCTAAAGAGACTGATGAGAAAGCCGCTGCAGATAAAGCTGCTGCAGATAAAGCTGAAATCGAAGCAACTCGCTTTGATAAACATCCGCGGTTTCAAGAATTGAATGAGCGAACAAAGAGAAGCGAAGCAGGTCTGAAAAAGGCTAATGAAATTATTGCTCAGCTAACTGCCAAAAAAGAAGAACTTGACTTTGATAATTTGGTCGACATGACAGATGAACAAATCAAAGAACAAATGGATGAGAATCCTAAATCTTTTATGGCTAATTTTGCTCGTCAAATTCGGCACGAAACAACTAAAGAATTGACTAATTCATCTGCTAATAAAGAGATAGAGAATAGCGTTAATAAGACATATGAAACATTTGCCGAGAAAAATGAGGATTTTAATTCTCGTTGGGATTCGGGAGAGATCAAGACTTATATGGACGCCAATCCGGGTCATAATGCTATTTCTGCTTATATGATTCTTAAAGAGCAGGACAATTCAAATGATGTTAAAGGCCAAATTGATGCTGCGGTAAAAGAGGCAGTGGCTAGGGTTCGTAAAGAGTTTGTGGCTAAAGGTAATATACCAGTTAGAACTTCTCGAGCAAGTGCTCGTGTTAATGAAATGACTGGTACAGATTTTAATTCTCCGCAAATGAAGGATCCTAAAAAATTTGGTGGAATAACAAACGTTTTAGCGCAGCGATCCGCTGTTAGACGTAAACAAGCTTAAGGAGGCATCCTATGGGCTTACCCTGGGTAGAACTCGAAGCAATCACTAACGATTATTTTATGATCGCAGGTGGTTCAGCTGTCGACATTTATTTCAACACCTCCTTCCTTTTAAATTATCTCATGAAGCAGCAAAAAGGTTTATGGGAAAGACCGCCCGGTGGCCGCAATATTCGCGTACCTCTTGAGTACGATGGTCAAGAAGCAGGTTTCTATAGTCGTGGTGAAACGATTTCGTCTGATGATCGTGAATCCATTAATGCAGCCTATTTCGAATGGAAGCATGCTTATGGTAATGCTACTATTTATCGAATTGATGGTCTTAAAAACGCCGGCCAGTATGCTGAGGTCCAAATGGTTCAGCAACGTGTTGGCGGTGCCCAAAAATCTCTTACCAAGGTCCTTGCTGATAGTATCTATGACGATACTGGGGGCTCCAGCGCCAGATTAACTGGTCTTCGCGCTTGCTGTAATGAAACGGCCGGAACAGCCTATGGAGGGATCGAAGAAGAAGATCTCGTCGCTCAGGATGGTACCAAGCCGTGGGAAGGAAAGAACACCACAACTACCGAGAGTATCAATCTCGGTGTAATTCGTACAATGTGTACTGCCGCTAAACTCCGCGATGGTGCTAATGGTAAACCAGATTTTGTTGTCATGACGGAAGCTTTGTGGAACGTTATCGCAGATATTCTCCAAGTACAGCAAAGGTTTACTGATAGTAAGCGCACTGTGGAAGCCGGCTTTACTGGTCTTCGTTTCGAAGGCAAAGCCCTTTTTCCGGATGACTATTGTCCCTCAGGATATTCTTTTGCTTTAAATAGCAAGCATATCGGATTCGCCGTCCATAAGAGTGGTTATTATATGCGCTCTAAATGGCGAGTGATTCCTGATTCTCCAGAAGATAAAACACTGAAGATTTACTGGGACGGGAATATGATCGTCAATAACCGGAAAGCACATCAGTCACACAGTAACTTATCTTAAACCTCCGGTCGGTCTTATAAACCCGAAGGAAGCTCGGTTAGACCGACTTAACAAAAGCTTCCCATAAAGGAGATTCATTATGGGACTTTTCACTCCCTTAAAGCGTTCAGGTTTTTCTCAAGGTATTTTCGAAGTTTCAACTACTGCGAAAGAAATGATCGGTACATTGAGAATCTTGTCTGATGGTCGTATGTTTCGTTATTCCAAGGCTGGTGGCGCTTTATTGCCAGGAAAACTTGTTCTTGAGACAGCGGTTATTGCTCACCACGAAAATCAAACTGCGGCAATTGCAGCTATCGGAGCCAAATCTGTTACTATGGCTACTCTTAGTACAACGACTGTAGCTGGTGATCTTATTGGCGGTTATCTTGTAATTCAGGGTGATGCTGGGGAAGGTTATCAATATAACATCGTCGCTAACGAAGGTTCTACTACGCCTTTGATTAATTTTGAACCGGGTCTTCAAGTAGCAATTACAGCCTCTTCCGATATTACTCTGCAACATAGCCCTTGGATGAATTGTGATCATGGAGCTTCCCAAGTTTTAATGCCTGTAGGCGTAGCTCTTAATACTGTCGCTGATAATTCTTATTCTTGGCTCCAGACTCATGGTCCATGTAATGTTCTGATGGGAATGGCCTGTTCTGCCGGTATGATGCTCGTACCTGATTCTACGCCTGAAGGCGCTGTTACTGATATTGCAACCGCAGTTGCAACTTCTGTGGGTGCTATTGCAGGTTGTATCATAGGTTATAAATTAGGTATGGTCGGCAATGATACTGAGTATTGCCCGGTCTTCCTGACAATTGATTAATGAAAAAAGAAATCGAAAAAGAAATTCGTGAGAAATTAGATCATCCTAATCTTATTCATTTGATTGAGAAAAAGGGTGATAAATACTACCTCAGATATCAAACTTCGCTAAATCTACCTTGGATATATGGTATGGAGGAGTTAGGTAAAAATCGTGATTGTAACTTTCAAAACGGATTTCTTTTCGGTTATCTTTTTGAAGAACAACAAGTTCCTCTTTTCTGTTTAAATTGTTATAAAGTTGATATTACTTTATATACAGTTGAACAAGTTTATGCAATGATTGACCTTCAAAGTCGGCTTGGATTAGATTCTAAGACCGGCTCTGAAGGTAAACGTAAAGATAGTGATAAACGTTATGGTGCTTATTTCTATGATAATTCTCTTGAAGCTGGTAGAGCAACTTTTAATTTAGTTCGTCAAGAAATGTTTAATATTCAACTTTTTGTGAATGAATTAGATTTAAGCTATCATGATGGTGATATGATTCTTCGTAAAGGTTGTTCGAAATTTGCTACTGCAGTTGGTCCTTCAGATACTTGGAGGGAGGGTGAACATCAAGCTTTAATTGAAGAAGTCGCTTATTCTTTATACGGTGGTCCTTCTAATAACGGAACACCGTCTAAATTAAACCGCGCCCATAATAAAGAGGAATTGCTTAAATACGCTTATAGTTGTGGCGACAAAACTTATCTAAAATTCACAGGTGGTGTTCCTTATTACCTACCCCCTGTCACATATCAAAAGGAGTAAGTTATGGCTTTCACTTCTGCAATATTAATCCGTTCAGTAATGGGTAATAAAAGAGTTAATATAGGTACTTTCACTAGTTCAGGTAGTGGTACTGGTGGTGATATAGATACCGGACTTACATTATGTGAAGCTATCGTTTTTACGAGTTATGCTTCTGCCGTTGGTAATGACGTCGTCGTTAATGAAGATTTACCCGTTGCAGGTAATGCTGTTACAATAGTGTCTGACGCTGACGAAGTTGGTCAATGGATAGCAATAGGGAGGTAAATCATGACCTTAACGTTAAGCAACGAAGAAATAACAGTCTTTGGCAATAAACGTATTGGGTTATATGATATAGCCTTTGATTCTTCATATCCTTATGGTGGTGAAACTTTTGATCTTAACGGTACTCGATTAACTGATGTTGAAAAAATAATCTTGTCACCAGTTCAGGGGTATGATTTTGAGTACGATTATACTAATGATAAAATTAAGGTTTTTAAACCAGCTCCACCTATAGTTATAGAAGAAATTCCTACAATTACTGCCGGAACTATTTACGATACGACAACACTTAAATATCCTCACGCTTATATAATTTATGTTGGCGTAGATAATTTAGGATATTTGGTTATTGATGGCGCGTTAAATCCAGTTACGAATTCTGTAGCTGTTACCGATGCTGAATGGGGCGTTCGTCCTACATTAACTTTTCTTGCAACAGATGCCGTTGATGGTAAAACAGTCAGAGTGGCTTATATTACTCAAGCTTGGAAAGAGGTATTCGACAACATAGTTAGGGCTGTTATGGCTGCTGGTGTTCGTATTGCTGGACATGCAGATCTAGTTTTTACTGCCGGAACACCCGACACTGTTGATGTTGGAGAATTAGCAGTAGCAGTTCAGAATGTTACTTGGGTTGATAACACAACTGTTAAACCTTGTAAAGCTCTATATCTTGGTGAGGATCCAGCAACAACAGAAGTTGCAATAGATTTTTCAAATGCTACTTCAAGCGAACTTCGTCTTTCTTTTAAAGAAGAAGACACAGTGGATACAGCATTAGATGAAGTTTATTGCACTTATATCAAGAAGCCAGCATCAGGATTTCTTGCTGATCGATTTATTGAAGAAGATGATTTAACACCTGCTACTGATATTATTACTACTTTTTCAGGTGTAGCTTCTTCAAACATGCTTCTTTTTGGAGCTTGCGGTGGTTTACCTGGTGCTACTACTAAATTTATGAATCTTGTTCGTATAGGTGCTACATTAGGTGTTACAACTACTATTGGTAAATTAACTAAGTGGCCTGGTGAAACGAATACAGTTACTCTAGGCTCTGATCATGCTGATACGGATCATATAAAACCTAGTTATGTCGTTGGTGATATTTCTGAAATACCAGGTATTGTATCTTTAGAGTGTCCCGACACTGAGAATCTTTCGCATCTGACGGGAGTACGAGCTATTGTTATAGGGAGGTGAATAATGGATCAGGCTGGAATTATTACAGCTATTCGAAGAGCCATTAAAGAACCTTCCCCCGTTACTATAGGCGATATAGCATTAGCAGCTATAATCGTACGTGGCGTAAAGATTCTTTGGCTCAAAATTAAAGAAGTCAACCCGGACTTCTGCATTGGTCGAAAATCGATTTCTTCTAACACCAATGTTTTTGACTGGCCTTCCGATTGTTTAGAACTTCTCCGTGTTTGGAATATGCTTACTAATGCTGAAGATATTACTGGTGCAACAGAAGCTACTCCATGTGTTCTTACTCTAACTGCTACTGACATTAACGATGATGATATTATAAGAGCTCATGATGTTGGTGGAATGACAGGGGTTGATGGTACCTGGTTAGTTGATAATCAAGCTACTAATACTATTGAATTAGTTGGTTCTACAGGTGTTGGTACTTATACCTCTGGTGGTAAAGCTTTTGTAGAAAAGACTACCTTTACAAGAATAAATCGTAGAAGTATTAGAGAAGCTTACGGTGGCAATACTCATATATGGTACCCTCGCGGGAAGCAAATTGTTATAGATAAAATTGATTTCTCCTATGATATTATAATAGACTATATTAGAGAGGCTACTCAAATTTCTGATATACCTAACGAATACCATGAAGGATTAATTTCTTTTGGTGTCAGTGACGTACTTAGACTCCCGGATCAGGCTTCCAGAATCGGTAAAGATTTAGAGAATATATTAATGCGGCATGATGCAGTATGGGAAGGAATTATAATGGCACTTAATGATCTTAAGGTTAGTTCTGAACCACAAGAAATTCCTGATGTAATAGGATGGGATTATTTATGAGACAATTTCCTTTAGCTACTTCGCAAGATGTATCCAGTTTAACTGGTCAAGTTATCATCGATAGAGTAAGAGCAATTTTGGATGAAGCCGCAGCGGCATTTTGGAACGATACTGATATGCTTATTTGGATTATTGATGGTATATCAGATATAGTATCTAAGACATGGTGTATTGCAGAACAAGAAGATATAACTCTTGTAGATGCTCAATTAGAGTATAATATAACGGCTAATTATATTGTGGCATTAGCTGCATTGTATACTGGTACAAAGGCTTTGCTACCGGGACACCCTATGCATGTAGGTCATACTGAGAATATTTTAGAACCTGCTTACTGGTATGAGTTTAATAATAAGATAGGTTGTTACCCAATTGCTAATTCAACAGTTGCTGGTAATACAGTAACTATCTATCTTGTTAGTAAACCTACAGTAATAACATTAAGTACTAATAGTGTATTACCTGCTATGTTTGATAGAGATTTAATCGATTATGTAGTAGCTACTGCATATTTAAAAGATGGTAGAGAACAAACTGCAAAGGGTATGTTTGATAATTACAACGCTTCTATTTTAGGTAAAAGAGCTGATCTTTTAACCAAAGATACAATGAAAGCATCGGAAGTCAAAGATATATGAGCCAATTACAACCAGAAATATTAGAAAAAGCTGAGTTTGGATTTAATGGTTCTTGGTTGCCTAATCGTGATCCTTTACTTATAGGTGCAGAAAACTTTCAAAAATGTGAAAATTCTCGTCCAATTAAAAATGGTTTGGAAGGTGTTCGCGGTTATGGTAAGATAAATACAACAGCACTATCTACTTATTTAAATATAAAAAACGGACATCACTTTAAAAAAGATGCTCCTTCAGAAACTCATGTATTAGTTCATGCATTAGATGGCTCTAATAATGGTAAAGTATGGGAGAACACTACTGCTATACCAGATCAAGGTGATTTTGTAGCTACTCAACTACTAACTGAGGATACCGATGGTGGTTTAGGTAGATTTTCTGAAGCCGTTGCAGGTCATGTAACTTTTGCTAATGAAAAAGAAGTTTGTATATGGGGTGGTACAGAAATGCCTTGTGCAGCATTTCTTGCTTCGACTGCTGCTATTGGAGATACATTAACAAATGTTAAGGATTTTTCTGAAGAAGCTCGTAATAAGCTTACATCAGCGGAAGAATTAGTAATTATTGGTGGTGCATCTAATTATAATGAATGGATTGTAGGATCTACTCGTCCACTAAAAGGAATTAAATATTACATATCTTCAGCTAATGTAACTGCTGCAACTACTATGACTGGATATTATTGGTCTGGTTCTGCGTGGGTCGATGCTGCTATAACTGACGGAACAGCTTCTGGTGGTATAACTTTAGCTCAGACTGGGTGGGTTACTTTTACTTCGACTGTTAGTACAGCTAAAATTAAATTTTTTGAAGACCGTCTTCTATATTTTTATAGATCTAGTATAAGTAATGGTGATGCTTCTATATCTCATGTAACACTAGATGCTCCTTTCCAACCGTCCATAGATATATGGGACGGTATTTATAGACAATGTATACAGTTTCAGTTTTATAATGCTACAAATTATGAAGATTATACAGTAGCTGTTAGTGCACCATCAGATGTTGACTTTCCTATAGGTGGTGTTTTAGATGGTTTAGTTTTTGGGACAGATTATTTCATTGGTATGTTTGATGAAAGAATGACTGCAGTTAAAGTAACTACTCTTGCTGGTTTAGTTAATACTAATGCTTCTGTAATATCCGTATCTTATTGGAATGGTACTGCATGGACTGGTTGTACTAATGAAGTGGATGAAACATCTAATGGTGGAAAATCTATAGGACAATCAGGTACTATTTCTTGGGAATCACCTGCCCCTGAAGATGAATTTAAGTATACTTTAGGCGGTGTGACTGGTTATGCTTATAAATTTACTTTTAGTGCAACTCTCTCTGGAGCTAAAGGTGGAGCAGAAGAAGTTTTAATAGACTTATTTTATGGTATCCCTGCTCAAAATAAAGTGCATCCGTGTAAGTTTCCTTCTATATTTAAAAATAGAACAATGCACTGCGGATTCTTAGAAAACAATGAAGGAAATAGAGTCGATTATACAGCTAATTATGCACCTGATGTCCATAACGGTATAGATTCTGCTATGGGTGGTTTACAAAGTCTATATTTTGGAGGTGCAGAAGATATAACTGGAGCAGCGCAGCTTTATAATAGATTTGGATCTAATGTTTTTACCACATGGGTAGTTTTAAAAGACACGAAAATATTTCTTTTAGTAGGTGATGGACCAGTAGACTGGCGAATATTCCCTATTTCAAAGACAACCGGCTCCCCAGCTCCCCTGTCGATTGCGACTGCTGAAATGAGCTTTGCTATTGAAGTAGAAGGTACTTCACGAAATATATTATTAGCAGTATCTTATGCAGGACCAATTATATTTGATGGTGCTATACTTAAACCTTTAGAAGGAATAGAAAATTATTTTAATCCTGATAATACTGAGTGTATTAATTTTGATTATATAGAATTAGTTAATGGTTGGTTTGATACTGAATATAAAGAGTATAATATTCTTATTCCTTCAGGTTCTAGTCAAACAACTAATAATGTTTGGTTAGTATATAGTTTTATTGAAAATAAGTGGTTTAGTAAGAATCCTGGTGGAGCTCAGTTTCCTCAGTGTGGTTTTTCTGTAACAGATACTAATGGTATACAAGAGATATATTCTGGTGCAACTGATGGTTATATAAGACGATTAGAGTATGGTACTTCTTGGGATGGTACAGGTATTGCTCAAGAGATTCATACAGGAGACTTTTTTCCATCTAAGAGTTTCTGGGATATGTGCACTATTAGATTTTTTAAAATGTTTTCTAAAGAAATTAATGAAAATGCTTATTTAACAGTTTATCCTACTATAGATACAATTGATAATGCATCTAATTATGTATATTTTTATGATGATAATGTTATATTTACAGATGGAGATGTTACATTTGAAGATCCAGCTTGGTTTGTTGAAAAACTATCTACATCTGCAGGAAAAAGAGTTTATAGACGTACAAAGAAAACTAAATTGTATGGTTGGTCCTTTTCTTTTAAATTTATTATTACTTTATCTGGAACAATTAAAGGTTTTCAACCATTAGGTTGGGGTTTTCTATATAGAGTAGAGCGTAGGGAGAAATTCAATGTCTAATAAATATTTTGGAGCAATAGCATTAACTGGTGGTGGAACTGGAGCAGTAGATGCTATTGCAGTAGCATTACTGTCAGAAGGAGATATTCTTAAAGTTGTTAGTGATACTTATGAATATGCTTATAATTATAGTGCTTCTGAAGCTGGATCTGAAGATTCACCAAGAATTATTATACCTGATGATAATGTCTCTGGAACTGGTGCTTGGGTACTAAGAGGAGCTACACCTTTTTATTTACAAGGTAAAGGTGGAGATATTGCTTCAGCGTCACCGTTGGTTATTGATACAGACGGAGATTATTTCGATGTAACCGGCACCACAGGATTTGCAGCCATGACAGTTGTTGCTAATCGTCATTTCTTTTTGCAGTTTGATGGTGCCTTGGTGATGACCCACCATGCAACCAATCTTGACTTGCCCGGCGAGGCTAATATCACCACTGTAGCGGGAGATGTTGCGGAGTTTTTTAGCACAGGCTCCAATACAGTTCAATGCGTTAATTATACAAGGGCCGACGGCACTGCTATTGATAGCGGTTCTGTAGCCACAGACGCAATCTGGGATGCGGCTGGTGATTTTGCTGTTGGTACGGGTGCGAATACGGCGGCAAAAAAGACAACGACAGAGGTGTCTGCATTATTGGTAGATGTCGTCCAAGCCGCTGATCTGAGTATTGCTGACAACGATACACTGGCCCTAACCTTTGACTTTGTTCCGTCAAAAATTATTATTTCTTATAGCCTCCGCGAAGCACATATTACCTCGTTCGAGGAGGGTTTTGCAGTTGGGCATTGTGTTGTAACCATTACTGGGACAGATACATTTACGTCAGTTTTAAATTATGCTGACTTCTACGATAAAAACGGAGCCTTTGGTGCTACATATGGCAACGGGGACACTACTAACATTGTTCAGGGATACGGAGGATATAACGGGGCAAACTATGGCCAACTTGATGGGACTGGAGCTTGGGT
>JACKQG010003231.1_pt1 | contig 20246 bp, 18 predicted proteins | sample 8237621 | NCBI WGS metagenome assembly JACKQG01 (sample SAMN15677084, study PRJNA649215) | marine metagenome | biome: marine; feature: Black Sea; material: saline water; isolation source: suspended particulate matter (SPM) from the Black Sea western gyre | collected 2013-06-09/2013-06-10 | depth... | reverse complement strand
TTCCTTCGGCTGGCAGGGAACCCTGGAAATTTATTAAGTAGCGGCGCAGGGACTCCCAGCCTACGTTCCTTCGGCTGGCAGGGAACCCTGGAAATTTATTAAGTAGCGGCGCAGGGACTCGAACCCCGGACACCCGGATTATGATTCCGGTGCTCTAACCAACTGAGCTACGCCGCCAATAATGCTACCAACTGCCTGTCCGCCGAAATCACTGCAAGTGATGTAGGAGGAAGCTACGCCGCCATTACATTAATATGTATAGATAAATAATTAAGCCCGCGAAATTAGAATTTCCCTTTAGGAAAACCAAAGGCAAAAGTCAATAAATTATTGATTGTTCAATACTTTTAGCTCCGTAATTTCTTGTATAATTTAAACGAATAAACGGAGAATATTATGTACTCATCAGTAAAAGATTTCATGGATTCTGTTACTTCTCGAAGCCCCGGGGAGAATGAATTTCATCAGGCAGTGGAAGAAGTTGTCGGTAGTATATGGGACTTCCTTCAAGATAACCCTAACTATATTCATGCCAGAATATTAGATCGAATTGTTGAACCAGAACGTGTTATCATTTTTCGTATCCCTTGGCGAAATGATCGAGGAGAAGTAGAGGTAAATCGCGGTTTTAGAGTAGAATTTAATTCAGCCATTGGTCCTTACAAAGGTGGTCTGCGATTTCATCCTTCAGTGAATTTGAGTATTTTGAAGTTTTTGGGTTTTGAGCAAGTATTTAAGAATAGCCTAACAACATTACCCATGGGTGGAGGAAAAGGGGGTTCTGATTTTGATCCAAAAGGGAAATCAGATAATGAAGTGATGAGTTTTTGTCAATCATTTATGACTGAATTATGCCGTCATATCGGGCCGGATACGGATGTGCCAGCTGGAGATATTGGTGTTGGCGGCCGGGAAATTGGTTTCATGTTTGGACAATACAAACGTATCAGAAATGAATTCACAGGTGTTTTAACAGGTAAAGGACTTAACTGGGGCGGAAGTTTAATACGACCGGAAGCAACTGGTTATGGAAATGTATATTTTGCCCAGGAGATGCTTTTAGCTTCTGATAACTCTTTAGAAGGTAAAACAGTCGCAGTTTCCGGTTCTGGGAATGTAGCTCAATATTCCGTAGAAAAGATTAATGAACTTGGTGGAAAAGTCGTGTCTCTTTCTGACTCAAGTGGATCTATTCATGATCCGGATGGAATTGATGCAGATAAATTGGCGTTTGTCATGGATTTAAAAAATGTTAAACGCGGCCGAATAAGTGAATATGCAAAAGAATTTAAATGTACTTATTTAGAAGGTCAGCGGCCGTGGTCGATTCCTTGCGATGTTGCGCTCCCATCTGCTACGCAAAATGAGATTAGTAGTGATCAAGCAAAAGAATTGCTGAAAAATGGCTGCATATGTGTTTCCGAAGGTGCAAATATGCCAACTGAACCGGAAGCAGTGGATGTATTTCTAGAGAATAAAATTCTATTCGGACCTGGAAAAGCAGCCAATGCTGGTGGAGTAGCTACTTCCGGTCTTGAAATGAGTCAAAACAGCATGCGTTTGAATTGGAGCAGGGCAGATGTAGATGCAAAGCTTCATGAAATAATGAAAAATATCCATGCATCATGCGTTGAAAATGGACGAGATGATAATTTTACTAATTATGTTAAAGGTGCAAATATTGCTGGGTTTATAAAAATTGCGGATGCAATGTTAGATCAGGGTGTAGTTTAATCTAACAATTTTAAATCAGGGACGCTTCATGTTCGTCCATTATTTCCGGTTCTTGGGGTATTGGTTTTACGATATTACCTTTACCTGTTTTTCCATCGATAACGACTGTAAAGGGATCATCAGTTTGGATCCATTTCGTATATTTCTCTTCTTTAACTACTCTTTGTTCAGAAAACCATTTTGTATCCAATTTATCTTCTTTGGATTTATGGTTTACGGTAAAATAACCCAAGCGCATTGATGTAACATTCTGGAAAAAATGACTTCCGAAAGATGGATCAACCGGGAACTTCGGCATACCGACTTCAACAATAATCTTTGCTCCATGGATTTGCTGCCATTTTATAGGTATACCCAGCCATGGATCTTCAGTGCCCCAACGTCCTGGACCAATGAGCATATATGGAGTTTTAGAACCGATTTCTGAAGTTATTTTTTCAATTTCCTTTGCTATAATTTTACTTTTTGATCTATCAAAATTTTTAGGGTCAACAAAAACAATATTGTGGATATTATTAAATTTACCATTTCCCAATGTTAATGAACTGTGGCATATAATATTATCCGGATCATGTTCTATTTCCTGGACCAGATCGTCTGATACACCTAATACCATGGGTTTGATTTGTAATAAGCAAAATTCATGCGGTGTATCTTTATCCTTGGACAAATTGACGGCAAATTCAATTTCAATTTCACAGCCAAATGATCGTTTTCCTATTGTTAACAATTTTTTCAGAATTTCTGTTAAAGGAAATATACCAAATTTTAAAACAGGGGCAAATGTGATAACTCGTGTTCCTGTTTGCTTTAATGAATCTCTGATGACATTGTCTTCGTGACTAACAACACTTCCAACCCAAGATAAGACACTATCTTTTTCAGCTATACTTAAATCATAAAGATCCAAATTTGTAGTTTCGCCAATTAACAGATCATTGGTTTTTTTGTCCAGATTTAATGCATAAAATGAATTCTGGGAACTAGCTAAAGTAGCCTTAATAGAATAATACTGTGGTAATATTGCAGGATATTCCGGTGAAAAGCGTAGAGATTTTTCCCCCGCTGCGACTGTTCTGCCTAATCCAAGAGCTACAAAGGCTACGCCCTCATTTCGATGCATATATGACACAGGATAATAATTAAAACTCTGGGCTGTACCGCTAAAGGTAGGATAAAATCGATTTTCGGATATTTGTCCCACTAATTTCATGATAACTACTGCCATTTTTTCTTCTTCCAGCGCATGAACAGAAGATTCTATAAGAGCAGCAGCCTCTTTGTAAAATGTAGAAGCATACACTCGTTTTATAGCATTGCAAAGTAGATTGTACCTGACATTGTCATCTTTATGGATATTAGGTAGCATATATGTTGCATACATACCTGACAGGGGTTGATATTGTGAATCTTCCAATAAACTGGATGACCTGATAGCTAATGGATAATCAATTTTCTTTATGAGCGCTCGAAGTGAATTTTGGAGTTTTTCTGAAAATTCCGCTTTCAAGAATAACGTATTAATTTTCTTATTTGTTTTGGCTTCCATGGCTTGTTTCCAAAGATCATTATCTTCCATGAATTGATCAAATTCGACTGTACCGATTACGTAAGCCTGAGGAACTCTAATTTTAACATTTTTAAATTTTTTCTTTAGATTATTTTCTTTAATTAATGCATTTGAAAATGCCAGTCCCCGAGCCTTTCCGCCTAATGATCCTGCGCAGAGACGAATAAAGTTGCTTTTTGTTTCAAGATCTTCTGAAGCGAATTCTACAACTTGGGATTCCTTTTTCATTTCAATAGCACTATCCAAAAGAGATATGACTAATTCACGCTGAGATGTGGATGCATCGGAATCCTCGTAAACAAGAGGTCTTATTTTGGAAGCCAAAATAAATTCACCTCTTGCTGCCAGCCAGTTAGAAAAATGATTACTGGTGGCATGATATTTATAAGACTCTTCAGGTATATTTTTTAATCCTTCTTTTAATCCATCCAAATCTGTTGCTTCAAAAACAACAGTCCCATCCTGTTTTCGGAAAATGAAATCGCCAAACCCAAAATTATTAACAATAAAGTACCGTAAATCCTGAAGGAGTGTTTTTGATTTCTTGTGGATAAAATTCACATGGAGTTCTTTAGCTAATTCCGCATTTATATCATGAGTGGATTGTAATAAAATTGGAATGGAAGGATCTTTGGATCTTGCCCAGCGCACGAATTTTTCCCCGGCTTTATCATCCATTTTTCCTTTCTTTGGAAAACGGATATCTGAAACGATTCCTAATGTATTTTTTTGGTATCGTTTAAAATAATTTTGTGCTTCTTCATATGTAGTTGTTAATAGAATTTTCGGTCTAGCTCTCATATGTAATAATCGTTCAGTGTCATTAAGGCTTTTATCCATCAGCCGTTTAATATTGTGATTTATCTCCTTGTAGATAAGGGGCAAAATTTTTGAGTAATACCGTGGTTTGTCTTCGATAACAATGATACAACGTACATCACCGATTTCAATATCACGCTTTAAGTTTAATCGATCTTCAACTTGTTTAACGATGGCTAAAAATACATTGGCATTCCCAGTCCAGATAAAAACTTGATCGATTGCACTGTCTTGAAAGTGATCAGAGAGTTGTTTTAATTCTGAATCATCGAAAGCCAGTAATATAATTGGAATTTTGGGGTGAATATTTTTAATCTGCGTGGCGATTGAAATAGGATCCATATCAGAAATACGCATCATTACAATGACCATATCAAAGGAGTTTTTGAATATCATTTCCATTGCATCTGCAGCAGTATCGGCTCTCCAAATTCTGGGTGCATAACTGAAATTCATACCAATATACTCCTGCAGAATCTGTTCAGTAAGTCCGCCGTCTTCTTCCATCACAAATGCATCGTATGGACTGGCGATTAATAGGATCTCGTGAACCCTGTGCAGAATCAGGTCTTGCAATGAATGTTTGTCTGCAGGTGTTGCTTTACGAACTTCCACGATGATAAAAATTAACCTTAATTATGTTTACATAGCATAGAAAATGATAAAATTATGGTGTAATTTTAAGAACAGTGAATTTGCTCAATAATGTATATTATTTCTGTCTGGACCAGATATATCCAAATAGTTGCATGCTATGTAAGCAATTTATGGAAAACCATGATAATTCATTATGTTCAGTATGCAGACAAAAATTCATCCCTATTCCAAAAACAGACAGAATAGATAATTTATTAATTTCTGAAGGATTGGATGCTGCTTATTCAGGATGGTATTATTCAGATGGAATAGATGATGTTATTCATTCCTTGAAATACAATGACAGAGCTAAATTGGGATTAGAATTGGGGCGACATTTAGGTCAATATTTATCACCTGATACATTTGGAACGGTTGATTTTTTGACTGCTGTTCCCTTACACAATGTTAAATTTCGAGATCGCGGTTATAATCAAGCAGAGTGGATTAGTAAAGGTGTAGCAGACATTTGGCAAATCCCTTATAAAAAACAGATTCTGAAACGAAATCGTTTTACAGTTTCACAAACAACTTTAAAAAAAGAAGAAAGAAAAACGAACATGGCCAACGCTTTCAAATCAAAAGAAAGTGTAAAAAATAAATCTATCGTCATTATAGACGATGTGCTTACAACAGGATCAACAATGTCTGCGTGTGCTGTTTCCTTAAAACAAGCCGGTGCAGCTCATGTTTATGCGTTATCTGTTTCTACGCCATTAGATCAAGAATAAGAATGATAAAAAATCTCCACACATTTGATTTAAAAGATAAGCGAATTTTAATGCGCGTAGATTTTAATGTTCCCCTAAATAATGGGCGTGTCACGGATGACTTTAGATTGCGAGCAGTTGTTCCTACAATTCAGCATTGTTTAGAACAAAGTGCCGCTATTGTATTAATGTCTCATTTGGGAAGGCCCAAAGGCAAAATAGATGATGATCTGAGTTTAATTCCGGTTGGTGAACATTTAGCAGATTTGCTGGAAATGCCCATCAAATTTTCTGATAACTGTATTAGTGAAGATGCATTAGATACATCATTAGGCATCAGTGCAGGTGAAATTCATCTATTGGAAAACCTGCGCTTCCATAATGAAGAAGCAGAGAATGATTCCCAATTTTCCATGTTATTAGCTAAACATGGGGAAGTCTTCATCAATGAAGCGTTTGGTACAGCCCACCGTGCTCATGCATCAAATGTGGGCGTTGTTAACCATTTCAAACAAAAAGGAATGGGCTTTTTGATGGAAAAGGAGCTAAAGTATTTAAAGGATTCTTTTGATCATCCACGTCGTCCGGTCACATTAATTTTAGGTGGAGCAAAAATAGATACAAAATTATCCCTAATTCTTCGCTTTCTGAATAAAGCAGATACGATTATTATTAGTGGTGGAATGGCATTTACATTTATAAAAGCAAAGGGCCAGGAAGTAGGTGGATCATTAATCGATGAAAAAATGATAAGTTCAGCTAAACAAATTATGGATTCAGCAAAAAATGATAGAGCTCAATTGATTTATCCATCGGATTTTGTATGTTCAAGAAACATGGATAGCAAGCCGAAAGGTGTATATTCTTGGAGAGAAATTCCGAAAGATTTAATGGGATTAGATATTGGTCCAAAATCAATTGAACGATTTAAAAAAATAATTTCATCATCCAACACAATTTTATGGAATGGTCCTATGGGGGTTTTTGAAAAAGAATCTTATGCAGAAGGAACTAAAATTATTGCTGAAGCATTATCCGAGGTAACTGAAGCAGGTCAGACCACTATTGTTGGCGGAGGCGATACTGCAGCTGCTGTTAGATCTTTTGGACAAGATAATATGTCTCATGTATCAACCGGTGGAGGCGCTTCCTTGGAATTATTAAGTGGTGAAACTTTACCTGCATTTACCGCATTGGAGTCATTATGAAAAGTCAGTATGTAATAGCTGCAAATTGGAAAATGAATATGACCTTAGAAGAATGCGGAGAATTCATTGATAAATTTAAGAATTTGCTTTTGGATATCCCCGAGTCAAAAGTTATATTCTGCCCGCCTTTTTCAGCGCTCTTTACCATGAATGCTTTGCTCGAAGGAACTTCTTATGTTCTGGGGGCTCAAAATGTATTTTGGGAAGATCAAGGTGCTTTTACAGGAGAAGTATCTGCAGAAATGCTGATTTCCTGTAATGTTTCCCATGTAATTATTGGGCATTCAGAGCGGAGACAGCTCTTTGGTGAAACAAATGAAACAGTTAATAAACGAATAACCAAAGCATTATCGAATGGATTAACTCCTATCATGTGTATTGGAGAAACGATAGAACAGAGAAATAATGATGAAACATTGGCAATCTTGAGAAAGCAATTAATGGTTGGTTTAAATGGAATCAAAAACGAAGACATAAATAAAATGATTTTTGCGTATGAACCTGTATGGGCCATCGGGACAGGAGAAAGAGCAGAACCCGATCAAATTGCTGAAGCACATCATGCTATTCGTAATGTATTGACAGATGCAGGTGCGATTGATGAAGTCAGTATTCCTATTTTGTATGGGGGTTCAGTGAATAGTAAGAATGTAAAAGAATTACTGAAAATTAAAGAAGTGAATGGATATTTAATCGGTGGAGCAAGTCTGGATGCGGAAGAATTCGTTTCCATTGTCCACCAAACAGAAAATCATATAAAGGGATAGATGTGGTAGGATTTTTAATAACAATTCATACATTGATCTGCATTTTATTGGTCAGTGTTATATTAATGCAAGCAAGTCAGGGCGGTGGACTTTCCGGCACAATTGGCGGTGGTGCATCCAATGCAATTTTCGGTGGACGAGGAACAGCAACTATATTGAGTAAAATGACAGTATGGTTCGCCGTTTCTTATATGCTTTTAGCCCTTGTTATTGGGTTATTTAGTACTCCGACAGCTGTACAAACAGAATCAATCTTGAAAAAAGATGCTGATGAACGAATACTTGACTTGTCTTTACCAGCCTCACAGGAAATAGAAGATCTTAAATAATTATGCCGAAGTGGTGGAACTGGTAGACACGCTGTCTTGAGGGGGCAGTGGGGGAAACCCCGTGCCGGTTCGAGTCCGGCTTTCGGCACATAAACACATAGAAGGAATTATGCATAAATATCTAATCCAACTCATATTTTTCTCAATCTTGTTTGCTCAAACACCTGATGTGCTGTTACAAAATGGTCAGGAAATGCTCAATAATGGTGACTTTATTGGAGCTGAAGCAGTACTGAATGAAGCGCTTCAAGCAGACCCCACATTTGCCCCTGCAATGATTGCCCTATCTAAAGTGCATTTACGTTTTGGCAATATGCAGAAAACGCAAGAATATATTCGTAAAGCCATTGACACTGATCCGGAGAATCAAGAATATCGGGATGAATTCGAGCGGTTGAATGAAATCAATACGTTGATGGCGGATGGTCAGCGAAATATGCAATCGGGCGATTTATCTGCAGCATATGAATCCTATCGAGTTGTTTTAGAAAAATTTCCCTTTTTCGCTGAAGCCGCTTACAGTATGGGACTTGTGAAATTTCGTGAACAGGATTTTGATGGTGCAGTTGATTATTTTAAAAAAGCACTGGAATTAAATCATTCCCATGAGAATGCCAGAACTGCGATTGCGAACGTGGCTAAAAATAAGTTCAACGAAGGTAATAATTCCTATCGGCGTCGTGATCTTGAAGGAGCATTATCTGCTTATGAAGACGTTTTAAAAATAGATGAGTCTTTTTATCAAGCACATTATCAAATTGGAGTTATTCTAGCCAAAATGGGAGATCGTGCTGCTGCAATTGATCATTACAAAAAATCCCTGGATATTGCACCCGAATTCTACAAAGGGTATTATGCAATGGCATTATCCCAAAAAGCGAATGGGGATAATCAAGGTGCTTTATCATCCCTCCAATCTGCTGTCGAAATTCATCCTGGCTACGACAAGGCGTATGGCGCAATAGGGGATATCTACATAACCGAAAAAGAATTTGAAAAAGCATTGAATATTTTAAACACAGCAATTCAGGTAAATCCCCAATATGCTAAAGGATACTTAAGTCTTGGGATTGTTTATTCCGAGCTGGAACAGTTTGATTCAGCTGTCTCTAATCTTGAAATGGCAACTTCACTTAATTCAAAAGGATATAAGGGTTGGTATAGGTTGGCTGTTGCTTATAACGCTTTGGGTGATTGTGAAAATGCTAAACGCGTTGCACGTGAAGCGACAGATAAAAAACCAAATTTTGGCGGAGGCTGGTTAGAACTGGGCGTTGCTGAATGGTGTAATGGCCGGGGAAGTAAACGAGCTGCAGAAAATGCCTTTGAAAAAGCACGCAACGATCGCACGTGGCGTAAAAGCGCAGAGTATGAATTGGATAAAGTTCGCAATCCTGAAAAATACCAGAAGTAATTCAAAATAACTTTCTTTCCTCGTAAATTATCATCATGTTAAACGCGGTCATATTCGACCTCGATAATACATTACTGGACTTCATGAAAATGAAGGAATATGCAGTGAAAGCAGCAATATCAGGCATGAAGGAAGCAGGCTTGAGTATTGATGCTGAAAAAGCATATAATCGTATTATTGATATGTATAATGTTGAAGGCTGGGAACACCAGCAAATCTTTGATCTATTTCTTACCGAAACGATTGGGCATGTTGATAACAAGCTTTTAGCTGCCGGAATCGTTTCCTATCGACGAGCTCGAGAAGCAAATCTTCAAGTATATCCAAACGTAAACAGCACCTTGTCTGATTTGATGAAAATGGGAATTAAATTAGCTGTTGTATCCGATGCACCCAGTCGGGAAGCGTGGATGAGGTTATACTATTTAAATCTCCATCATATTTTTGATGTTGTACTAACGTTTGATGATACTGGAGAGCGAAAACCATCGCCGGTTCCATTCAAGATGGCTCTGGAAAAATTGAACTGTGCTGCTGAAAATACGTTAATGGTGGGTGATTGGCCGGAAAGAGATGTGGAAGGCGCAAAGCAGTTAGGAATGAAAACGATTTTTGCCCGTTATGGCGATACATTTGGTACAACAGATTCAGGCGCAGATTGGGACGTGGATGATATTCATCAAATTGTCGAAATAGTGTCTGATCTTAATGCAACCTGATATATACATCGGAACGGATATTGTAGACGTATCTCGCATACGACAATTAATCGATGACCATCCGGATAGATTTTTAGAGCGTACGTATACTGATCAAGAACAATCTTACTGTGAAGGAAAATCTGATTCAGCTATTCACTATTCCGGTCGATTTGCAGCAAAAGAAGCCATTAAAAAAGCATTAATGACTTCTGGAATTACGGATCCAATTTCTTGGGTTGAAATGGAAATTGTTGCGGATCAAAATGGAGCTCCGATTGTTAATTTACATAATCATTTATTTTCAAATTTAGATTGTAAAGTTTCTATTTCCCATACACAAGAAACAGCCATTGCTACGGCTGTAATTATAAAATAAAATGAGACTTATTACTGCTGATCAAGCGGCTGAATTGGATCGAAAATCTATGAACGATCATTGTATCGCCGGTGTGGATTTAATGGGTGCCGCCGGGAAAGCAATAGCTGAAGAAGTAAAAAATGTTACTGCAGAGATTCACAATCCCAGAATTGTGATTGTGTGCGGTAAAGGAAATAATGGCGGCGATGGATTTGCCACTGCAAATTATCTCAATAATATGTCCATTCAAATATTTAGTCTTATTGAGGAAAATAGCATAAAAGGCGATAGTGCCTATTTTCATGAATTATGCGTTCAGAATAAAGTGACAATCTATTATGGAATTGATCCTCCATTTGATTTTGAATGTGATTTAATAATAGATGCAATACTTGGCACGGGCTGTCAAGGAGAACTAAAAGATGATTACGCTAAATGGACAAAATGGATAAATTCATTTTCGTGCCAAGTCCTAGCGGTTGATTGTCCCACAGGAATCGATGGAAATAGAGGATCAGCAGCGCAATTTTCTGTACGCGCAACGTCAACTGTTTCCATGGGTTATTCTAAATTAGGTCTTTGTATTAAACAAGGACAAACACATTCTGGAAAAAACCAATCTGTCGATATAGGTTTTCCTGACATAATCAATGAATTATCCGGTTTGAGATGGAGCAGATTAGAGAAACAATCGATTTCAAACATGTTTACCAAAGTCGATTTAGATACGTATAAACATCGGCAGGGGAAAGTATTGATCATCGCCGGTTCAAAAGGATTGACCGGGGCTGCTGTTTTAACCACATTTGGCGCATTACGATCCGGTTCAGGATTGACGGTTACCTGTGCTCCCGAATCCATAGAAGACATATATGAGAAAACGATTATTGAAGGTATGACCATTGGTTGCCAAGATGATGGACTTGGATATTTAATTCATGAAAGTTTTGATACTATTGCAGAAAAATTTGATTGGTGTGATGCAATAGTTATTGGCCCGGGGCTTGGTCGATATTCTAAAACCATGGAATTAGTTAAAGACGTAATTATAAATGTGCAAAAACCATTAATTATTGATGCGGATGGATTAAGAATTTTCCATGATAATTTAGATTTATTTGAAAAAATAAATGTCCCCTTTATCATTACGCCTCATGAAGGTGAATTCTGTGAGCTTCTGGGAATTGATCGGGAAAATTACATAGACAGTTTTCCTCAAATTATTGAGAAATTTATGGCTGAATTCTCCGGAGTGCTGGTATTAAAAAATGCTCCCACAATTACATTTTATCAAAATGAAGCAATGGTGAATACAAGCGGAAATCCCGGTATGGCCACAGCCGGAATGGGAGATGTTTTAGCCGGAATATTGGGAACATTTGTTGCCCAAGGAATGGAGTGTTATCAAGCGGCTAAAGCAGGTGTTTTTCTTCATGGACTTGCAGCAGATCGTCAAGTAGACGAAAAGGGGATGCGAGGTTTAATTGCTTCAGATCTTTTAAATGAATTGCCAAAGGTTATGCGTGAATTTGACTAAAAAACATTACCGTTTAGGATTGGGATTATTTGCCCTGGCAATTTTGACAGCATCGAGTATTCCCGGCAAATCCTTACCCAGTCTCGTTGTCCTATCTCCGGATAAACTATTACATATGGCTGAATACAGTATTTTGGGTTTTTTAGCGTATAAAAGTTTTGGATCTCTTTCTTTAATATTAGTGATTGGCGCATTAATATTTGCAGGATTAGATGAGTTTTGGCAGTCATTTATTCCGGGGAGATTTCCAAGTATTTATGATGTTATTGCTGATATAATCGGCTTTTTATTGGTTGCAGGTACTTTGTATTATCGATCAAGGAAAATCAATGATTAATAATATTTCCATAAAGAATTTTGCCATTTTAAAAGAAATGGAATTGAATTTTCATAAAGGACTTACCGTTATTACAGGTGAAACAGGTGCGGGAAAATCAATTCTGCTCCATGCGATTCGGTCTTCTTTAGGCGGTAAAGTAAAAGGAACAGCTGTACGAAGCAGCGCAGATAAAGCAATAGTAGAAATTGAAGTTTCTCTCGATGGTGAAATGAATACGTGCCGACGAATTATTAACACATCCGGACGCAGCCGAGCATTCTTTAACGATGAACCTTTTAAAGAGAAAGACTTTTTGGATCGTGTAAGATCCATTGCAGATTTTCACGGCCAGCATGAACAGCAATATATTATGAATCGTGAAACGCATATTGACTTTCTTGATACATTTGCAAAATTGAATAATGATGTAAGCCAATTAGAAGATGTGTATCAGCAACTTGTAAAGACTGAAAATGATCTGGATCGTGCTCTCAAAAAGCAAACCCAAGCACGTGATCGAAAAGAATTGTTAGCTTTTCAGTTACAGGAAATTGAATTAATCAGCCCTATTCTTGGAGAAGATGAAACTCTATTGGCTGAATTCAAAATATTGAAACATGCGGGGAAATTATTAGAAACAGCAAATGACTTAAATGCTCGAATAACCGAACAGGATAATTCACTCTATAATGAATTAGCGATTATCAGTAAAGAATTGGAAGAAATTAGTTCAATCGATGAGCAAGTTGTCCCTCATTTAAAATCATTGGAAGAAGCATTAAATGCTCTTATGGATACATCAGAAGGATTAAGAAAATACGCAACACAAATTGATCATAATCCTGAACAATTAGACAATGTAGAATCCCGCCTACAGGAAATTGAAAGTTTAAAACGCAAATATGGCGGTTCTTTGGAAACAGTGCTTAATTATCGGGATGAAATCACAATTGAATTAGAATCATTTAAATCCTTAATAAATGAAATCGATGAATTAACAGAATCCATAAATCGTTTTCGTTCAGATTATCAACGCATGGTAGTCAAATTGCATGAATTACGCTCAAGCAGTATTCAGGACTTATGTTCAAAAATTGAAGCTGAATTGGCATTATTAAATATTCCCGGGGCATCATTTGAGGTACGGATGAATATGACACCATCAGACAATTCCCAAATCAAAATGAATGGACAAACTGTCAAATATGGACCAAAAGGATTTGATCAAATTGAATTTTATTTAAGTGCAAATCCCGGAGAAGCTGCAAAGCCGTTAACAGATGTTGCTTCCGGTGGCGAAGTATCCAGAATTATGCTGGCGATCAAAACAATTTTTCAGGAAGTTGATCCGGTGGCTACATTAGTATTTGATGAAATAGATGCAGGAATATCCGGAATTGCAGCTGAAAAAGTTGCGGATGCATTATCAAATTTATCTTTATCAAAACAAATTATTTGTGTGACGCATTTACCCCAAATTGCTGCAAAAGCCGATCATCATCTTCATATTTCAAAAATACAGGAAGATGGCAGAACGATTGTAAAAATAGATTATTTGAAAGATGAAGAAAAAGTACAAACAATTGCCCAGCTTTTCAGCGGCGAAACAATAACGCCTGGCACATTAGATTCTGCTAAAGGATTGATGGGCGGTGCTCGTGGATAAATTAGTTATTCATGGAAAAAAGCCCTTAAAGGGTATAGTCGAAATTAGTGGTGCTAAAAATGCTGTCTTACCTATGATGACAGCAGCGCTTTTAACTGAAGGTATTACTACAATTCATAAAGTACCGGAATTACGTGATACTCGAACAATGATTAGCTTATTGGAAATGATCGGTGCCGGAGTAGAATTCGAAAATGGAACATTAAAAATTGATGGATCAACGGTAAGTAAACTTGAAGCTCCATATGAATTAGTCAAAACCATGCGAGCGTCTTTCTACGTAATGGGTCCGTTATTAGGACGATTTGGAGAAGTTAAAGTCTCCTTGCCCGGTGGGTGCGCTTGGGGTCCAAGGCCCGTTGATTTTCATTTAATGGGCATGGAAAAACTTGGCGCAAATGTTATATTGGAACAGGGGTATATACTCGCGCAAGGGTCAACGTTGAAAGGTGCACATATTTGCTTTGACTTTCCATCAGTTGGAGCGACAGGTAATGTGGTCATGGCAGCTGTTTTGGCTGAAGGGACAACGGTAATCGAACGCGCAGCAAAAGAGCCGGATATTGTTCAACTGTGTGAAATGCTCAATAAAATGGGCGCAAAAATCTCCGGACTGAATACGAGTACATTAACAATTAATGGAGTAAATGAATTGCATCCGGTTGAAATGACCGTAATTCCAGACCGCATTGAGGCTGGAACATTTCTAATGGCCGGAGCAGCTTTAGGTGACATAACTTTAAATCATGCTGAACCAAATCATCTAAAAATAGTGCTGGATAAATTAGAAGAATTCGGAGCACGTTATACAACAGAGCAAGGTAAAATACATATCAAGAAAGCCGATGAAATAAACGCTGTGAATGTAACCACAGACGTGTATCCTGGGTTTCCAACGGATTTGCAAGCTCAATGGATGGCGTTAATGAGTATTACCGATGGAAAATCAATTGTTACGGATACTGTTTATCATGATCGTTTTACGCATATTCCGGAATTAAACCGATTGGGTGCGGACATTTCTCTCCATGACAATGTAGCAACGGTGAAGGGATCTCAATCATTAAAAGGAGCACAAGTAATGTCTACAGATATTCGAGCAAGTGCGTCTCTTATTTTGGCCGGACTGATGGCTGAAGGGCAAACAGACGTGAGTCGAATCTATCATATTGACAGGGGATATGAGAAAATTGAGGAAAAATTCAGCTCTTTAGGCGCTGAAATATATCGTGTATCAGAATAACAATATTTCTTTTTTCTTATATTATTAACTGTATACATTCTCACTTGGCACTTATAATAACAGTCTGATGAAGATAGTACTAATTGGTGCGGGTGAAGTGGGTTTCCACGTCGCCAAAGCCTTAATTGAAGACGGTCACGATATTACTGCGGTGGACATCAATCCGGAGAAATGTCGTCGAATTACCGAAAACCTCGATGCCATCGATGTCGAAGGCAATGGGGCCAGCCCAAAGATACTCCATAAAGCTCGCGTAGAAGAAGCGGACTATACTTTATGCCTCACTCGAGTCGATGAAGTAAACTTAATTGCTGCACAACAAGCTCATGAATTGGGTGCAAAACATATTATTGCTCGCTTACGCAATCAACAATACAGTGACAGGGATTCGATCATAAAGCCTGAAAAATTCGGTGTGGATCTTGTGATCCATCCTGAACGTGAAGCCTGTTTGGAAATAAGTAGGTTGGTTCGACACCCCTACGCAACTCAAGTGATGGATTTTGAAGGTGGCCGATTACAAATGCTGGGATTTATGATCGGTAATGGATGTACAAAAATAATTGGAAAAACTGTAAAAGAGATTTGTAAAGATTCCGATGAATATAAGTTTGGTGTTATTGCCGTTTTGCGAAATACAGAAACAATTGTACCTTGGTCTGATTTTCAATTTAAAGAAGGCGATATTGTCTATTTTATACTTCGCACAGAACATGTCCCCAGTTTAATCGAATTGCTTGGTAAAACAATCGAATATTCAAAACGCGTCATGATTATTGGCGGCAGTAAGATTGGTCGTTCTTTAGCTGATAAATTACAAGATGAAATGAATGTACGATTGGTAGAAAGTAAGAGAGATAAGGCCGAACATATCGCCAACCATATGGATAATATATTGGTCATCAATGCGGATGGGACGGATATGGAATTTCTCAAATCTGAAAACATTCAAGAGATCGACAGTTTTATTACAGTCACAGAAAATGAACAAACGAATATACTTTCAGGACTTTTGGCTCATCATTTTGGAGTTAAACAAGCCATTATTCATGTCAGTAATACAGATTTTATGCCCATTATTCAAGAGTTAGGAATTGGCCCGATTATTAGTAAAAATATGTCGACTGTTAATACAATTCTTCGCAAAATTCGCAGTGACTTGGCAGATACCTCTGTCATAACGTTTGAGGAAATTGATGTAGATGTATTGGAACTCCAACCCGATCCGGGAAGTCGTGTGACGCATATGGAATTATCTGAAATTTCTTTTCCAAAAGGAAGTATTGTTGGTGTAATTAATCACCATGGACATTTAAGTATCGCCCGCGGGAGTTCCCGCCTGACAGCTGAAGATACTGTTTTGGTTTTTGCCAAAAATGAAGCCTTCAATGCTGTCCGCAAGCTCTTCCGAGCCTGATGAATATTCGCACTATATTAAACATTTTAAGCGCTTTATTAGTGATTTTGGGTGTATCGATGGTATTCCCTTCAGCAATAGCTTATGGATATGGCGAAAACGATCTCGATGGTTTTTTAAGGTCGATGCTTATCTGTTTTGTATTTGGAATTCCTGTTTGGTTAATTACAAGAAAAAATAGAAAATTAACCAATAAAGATGGTTTTGCTATTGTAACCTTTACGTGGATTACGGCTGCATTAGTTGGAGCTCTCCCATTTTATATTTCTGGGGTAATTCCAAATTTTACAGATGCATTTTTTGAATCCATGTCAGGTGTGACCACAACCGGAGCATCCATAATTGGAAGTTCTGTAACATTACCTCATTTGCCAAATGGAATCGAAAGTCTACCCCATGCGACATTGTATTGGCGATCGTTTATTCAATGGATTGGCGGTATGGGAATTATTGTTTTTTACATCGCTATTTTGCCTTTATTAGGTGTGGGCGGCGTCCAATTATTTAAAGCAGAAGTCCCGGGACCTGTCGCAGATAAAATTCGTCCGCGAGTCCGTGAAACTGCAAAAATATTGTGGATGGTATATCTGGGTATCACTGCAACTCAAATTGTGTTATTAGTCATAAGTGGAATGCCATGGTTTGATGCTGTTTGCCATTCTTTTACCACAATGCCCACAGGTGGATTTTCGATTAAAAATGCAAGTATTGGTTATTACAACAGTGCAACCATTCAATATATAATTATATTTTTTATGTTTTTAGCCGGGATCAATTTTTCTCTTCATTTTCATGCTCTCACAGGAAATGTGAAATCATATTTTCGGGATAAAGAATTTCTGGCTTATTTTGGAATTATACTTGTTGTGGCATTTCTCATTTTCTCAAGTGTATCAGCCGGAGTGAATGAATGGTCTGAAAAACAATTCCGTGATTCACTATTTCAGACAGTGTCTATTTTAACTACAACCGGGTTTGCCACAGCCGATTATGAATTATGGTCATACTTTGTTCAATTTATGATTTTATTTATGATGTTTGTTGGAGGAATGGGTGGTTCTACAGGCGGCGGAATGAAAATTGTTCGGTTAATGCTTTTGTTTAAATATGCTGCAACGGAAACGAGGCGAATGCTTCATTTGAAAGCCATCATTCCTATACGAATTGGAAGCCGCAATATTTCAGAAGATGTTATTCGAAATACGTTAGGATTTTTTCTTTTCTACATGTCCATTTTTGCTATTACCACATTGGTGCTCACAACCATGAATATCGACCTTGAATCTGCCATTGGTGCCGCTGCCTCCGCAATCGGAAATATTGGACCGGGTTTAGGAGCATTCGGTCCGACGGACAATTATGCATTGTTACCGGCATTTGGTAAGTGGATGTTATGTTTTTGTATGCTGCTTGGCAGGCTTGAAATATTTACTATAATGGTTTTGTTTAGCAGAACCTTTTGGAAATAATTTAGAGTCCATTATGAAATATTTATTCACAGAAAAATCAGATGGAATTGGTATCATTACTATCAACCGACCTGATGCGATGAACGCTATGAATTTGAAAGTTGTATCTGAATTATCATCTGCTTTTTCAGATATGATTGCAGATAATGATATTGGGGTTATTATTTTAACAGGAAGTGGTGAGAAAGCATTTGTCGCCGGTGCAGATATTAAAGCAATGCAGCAAATGGATTCTGATGCTGCACTTGAATTTGGAAAAACAGGCCAAGAAATGACGTTGATTATAGAAAATTCTCCCAAACCTGTTATTGCAGCAGTGAATGGCTTTGCCCTTGGCGGTGGTTGTGAAATATCATTAGCGTGTCATATTCGCGTTGCAAGTGAGAATGCAATTTTCGGCCAGCCGGAAGTTTTGCTGGGGATCATTCCCGGTTGGGGCGGAACGCAGCGATTACCAAAAATCGTCGGTACTGGAATTGCCAACGAGCTTATTACAACTGGTGACCAAATTTCCGCTGAAGAAGCATATCGTATTGGGTTAGTGAATCATGTTGTTCCGCAGGGTGAATTGATGGATACATGTAAAAAGATTGGTAAAAAGATTCTAAAAAATGGACCGAATGCCATTGCAATTTCATTAAACTGTATTCACGAAAGTTTTGATAAATCCATAGAATCCGGGCTTAAGTATGAAGTCGACGCATTTGCTAATTTATTTTCAACAGATGAGACAAAAGAGGGTTTGGCTGCATTTGTTGAAAAACGGAAAGCCAATTTCCGTTCTTAAATTATTTAGTTAAAATATGAATTTAAGTTATACACAATATGATGTGCGCTGCACACATCCCTTTGGCATTGCACGGAGTACCCACGAAATGTATCCTGAAATATTCATTTATTTGGAACAAGATGGTATTATCGGTAGAGGAGAAGCGTCACCATCAGAGCGATACGGCGAATCAGCTGAAATCATAATGAAAACAATCAAAAGTGGAATCGAATTACCTGAAAAGATAGAATCACCTGACAATTTTGAAAAATATGTTTTACATCAATGCGGTGGATTGAAAGCATTGGAAGTTGCTTTTAGTATGGCATATTTGGACTGGTGGACTCAATCACAAAATATGGCAATGAAAGATTATTTTGGAGTGAATGTAAATGTTGGACCGCATACATCATTTACCATTGCCATCGGAGATATGGATCTAATTGCACAAAAAGTGGCAGAAGCTAAACCATATCATATTCTGAAAGTGAAATTGGGTTCTGACAACGATAAAGAAATCATCCATGCTATTCGAGCTGAAACTGATAAGGTCATTCGAGTGGATGCTAACGAAGGATGGGATTTGGACACTGCAGTGGAAATGTGTTCATGGTTAGCTGATAATAATGTTGAATTTGTAGAACAGCCATTGCCGGCTGAAAAAGTGCATGAAACAGCAGAATTAATGAAAAAGTCACCCTTACCCCTAATTGCGGATGAAAACTGCCTCTATCCGGAAAATATACCTGAAATTGCCCATGCATTTGATGGAATCAACATTAAACTCATGAAATGCGGAAGTATGCTGAAAGCAAAAGAAATGATTGATATGGCTCGTGAACGTGATTTGCAGATAATGCTGGGGTGCATGGTGGAGTCATCGATTGGTATTACGGCTGCTGCACATTTGTCACCGCTGGTAGATTATGTTGACCTCGATGGGAATTTATTAATCGATAATGACCCATATATAGGTGTACAGATTGAAGAAGGGCGAGTGATTATTCCAGATGGAAATGGATTGGGAGTACAGTTAGATTCAACGGTTAATGGATTAAAATAATGAAGATTAAAGGAATTGAACATATCGGTATTGCTGTCAACTCATTGGTTGATGATGCGCCATTCTGGAAGCATGTTTTAGGGCTGAATCATTCCGGGACTGAAGCAGTGGAATCTGAAAAAGTCACCACGGATATTTACGATACTGGCAGAGGAAAAATTGAATTATTAGAAGCGATGGATGAAGATTCTACCATTGCGAAGTTTATAGAAAAACATGGAGCCGATGTTCATCATATTTGCTTCGAAGTGGATGATATCCACAAAGCCATTATTGAGTTAAAGAAAAATAATATTACTGTGATCTATGATGAACCAAAGGTAGGTGCGGAAGGATTTTTAATTACGTTTATACATCCCAAAAGTACCGGCGGTGTGTTGGTGGAATTAGCACAGAGGCCTGGTTAACTTCTTTTATAATTCTTCAAATAATCCGGTAATTCAATTCCATCTTTTAATTTCGGATCATTTTTAGGTTCACCAAACGATTGAGTAATGGGAATAATTCCCGCCCAAAC
>JACKQG010003229.1_pt1 | contig 20248 bp, 22 predicted proteins | sample 8237621 | NCBI WGS metagenome assembly JACKQG01 (sample SAMN15677084, study PRJNA649215) | marine metagenome | biome: marine; feature: Black Sea; material: saline water; isolation source: suspended particulate matter (SPM) from the Black Sea western gyre | collected 2013-06-09/2013-06-10 | depth... | reverse complement strand
TCGAAGGATATCTCAGTGTAATGCTCAAAGGAAAACGTCCGATAACTGGGGATATTGTTAGTAACTCACCGGAATCCTGAAATAGTTATTCACTTCGAGTGTTATCGGGTCGAGGCAGTATATGGAACACAACGCAGATGATCCGCGTACGAAAAGAGTTCCATAAACAAGATATGAAAAACAGCAATAACAACTCCATATTCAGCATATTTAATGAGGAAAACAGATCGCAACGAGTAACGTGGCTATTAATAGGTATCGTTGCACTCAGCCTAGCCGATTTAACACTTACATCAATGTATCTCACTAGCGTTGGTATGACCGAAGGAAACCCAATTGCTGCTTGGCTCATTACGCAAACAAATTCCTTGTGGGTTCTCGCCCTCTATAAAGGGGTGACTGTCGCCACTTGCGTCACGCTTCTCTATTACATGCGAACCAGCCGGCAAGGCGAATTAGCAGCGTGGTGTTCCATGTTGATCATGACAGCACTTTCAATCTGGTGGAATCAATATGCACTCTATTCACCGAGTTTTCCTGTCTCAGAAGATCAAATTGTGATGGTACAAGAGGAATCACCTGCATTATTGTTTCCTCAAAGACAACGCCATGCTCCCACTTTGATACAGTGAACGGATGTTTAATAAAGTTTTCTTCATCGTTTGCTTGGCAGCAACCGGCTGCGGTGCGTCGCGACCTCCCATCGCACAATATTCATCATCAGCAATGAACGAATCATACCCTTCGGCGGTTTCATTTGATGTGTCGTTTGATCTTTCAAACAACAACGATGAACCACTAAAGCTCGTTCAATACACATATACAGTTTCAGTAGCTGGAAATATTGTGTACCAAGGTTTTGCTGAAGCTCAACAGACGCTTCCACGTGGTTCAACGACAACAACCTCAATTCCAATTGTCGTACCACGGGCATTTATCGAGGGGCAAGATACTGTTGCATGGCATCTCAGTGGGAAACTCGATTATCTATCTCACGGTGCACTCGCTGAAACGCTTTTCGATTCAAAAATATGGAAACCTTCAATACCTATTACCGCAGCAGATTCGTTTGATGTTCCTGCAGTTGAGTTTGTTCTACCTCTCACAGTCAGTACAAACGAACTCTAGAAGACTGAATAACCCGAATAATACGCACACCAAAGGCACCAGAGAAAGTGGCGATGGATTTCTTATGTTCTTGAGTCGATGCAATGAGCATCACCATGTCGTTTGATTTTCAATCCATCCTTGACACTGCTACTCGGCACAATGCCTCTGACATCCACTTGGTTACTGGTGAATCTCCGATTATTCGTGTAGATACAAATTTATGTCGCGTAGATTTGCCTGTGCTTGATTCCGATGCAATGGATTTCATTATCGAAACAATGCTTTGTGAAACACACAGAGACACATTGAAAAAAACACAAGACGTTGATTTGTCTTGGGCAACTGAAAGTTGTAGATATAGAGTCAACGTGCATTACCAACGAGGATTACCCGCGATTGCAATGCGAACGGTGAAGTCAAAAATCCCACCCCTTGAAACTCTTAATTTGCCAACAGTAATTGAATCACTTGTGGATTTGCCACGAGGGTTGGTTCTTGTAACTGGCGATACTGGTTCTGGTAAATCTACAACGCTCGCTTCGATACTAAATCGAATTAACACCACGAAATCTCAGCACATTATCACACTTGAAGATCCAGTTGAATATACGTTCGATTCGGATCAGTGTCTTGTTGAACAACGCGAACTCGGACGCGATATGCCGAGTTTTGCTTCTGGGTTAAAACACGCATTGCGTCAAGATCCAGACATCATCCTCGTAGGCGAAATGCGTGACCTTGAGACAACATCACTCGCAATTTCTGCAGCCGAAACTGGACACCTTGTGCTTTCAACATTGCACACGGTGAATGCAGCGCAAACAGTCGAGCGTATTGTTGACATGTATCCGGCAAATCAACAATGCCAAATTCGTTCAATGCTAGCCAACACATTAAAGGCTGTGATTTCACAGACACTCCTCCCTAAAATTGGAGGAGGAATGGTTCCTGCTGTTGAAGTATTGCTATGCAATGCAGCTGTTAGAAACATTATTCGGGAATCGAGAACATTCGAAATACCAAATGTAATAGAAACAAGCGGTCGCGCAGGAATGATCGCAAGAGATGCATCCCTGTCCTCATTACTTTACAACGGTCTTGTAGAGAAAAGTGATGTAATCGCAAACGCAACCGATCCTCAACGAATGGAAATGACACTGGCAGCATAAGGAGATCACCATGCCGACTTACCGCTATGAATTGCAACAAGAAGCGGGAGATCTGATGGCTGGTCAACTCGCAGCAGAGTCGGCGGCTGCCGCCGCAGAAGCACTGCGAGAAAGAGGCGGGCGAATTGTAAGGCTCGTTCCGTTCCAAGTGAATGAAACCGGTTTGATGCAACGAGTCTGGAAAATACTCAACGCTGGAAGTGGACCAACAAAACGAGAGATATTAGATTTTACAACGCAGTTGGCAGTGATGGTCCGCGCTGGAATAAGTCTCCGCGCCGCGATAGATGGCATTGCAACAAACACTGAAAACAAATCATTCAAAGAAATTTTGCGATCAATCAAAGAGGATATCGAAGCTGGGTGCACCTTCTCGGATGCCATCAGTCAGTATCCGAAATTATTTTCTCCTTTGTATGTCAACATGGTTCGCGCCTCTGAACTCTCTGGATCTTTTGGTCACATGCTTGACCGAATTGCAAAAATAATTACAAGACAAATCGAGACAAAAAAAATGATGATTGGCGCGAGTATTTACCCCGCAGTCATTGGCGGGCTCGCAACAGTCGTGACTATTTTTCTCTTGACGTTCGTACTTCCAAGATTCGCAGGCGTTTTTGCAGGAAAAGAAAGTGTTCTGCCATGGCCGACCATATTTTTGATGGGACTAAGCGCTTGGATGGTGTTGTACTGGTGGACAGTTCCAATTGTGATTTCATTGGCCGTCTCAGGTGTGATTGTTGGCGGTAAAACTCGGCGTGGCTCAAAACTCATTGATTCATTAAAACTGCATTTTCCTGTGGTACGAAAAATGTTGCGTGCGTTGTATATCAATCGCTCATTGCAAACATTCGGAGAACTGATTAATGCTGGCGTTCCAATGCTCAGCGCACTTGAAGTGACTGGCGATATCTCTGGTAATCAACATTACAAAAAATTATGGCATGACGTTCGCAGTGGCACTCGGGAAGGAGATCGAATTGCCAAAACAATTCACGAAACGAAGTTGTTGCCTAAACCAGTGATCCAAATGATAGGTGCAGGCGAAGAATCTGGGCGACTCGGCGATGTTTTACAGGAAGTTGCCGAATATTATGACCGTGTTCTTCGTGATGCAGTAAAAACATTTACAAGTTTGCTTGAACCAGCAATGATTGTTTTCATGGGTGGAATCGTTGGTTTTATTGCAATGGCAATTATTCTTCCAATCTTCAAAATGAGCGCGGTGGTATCAGGATAATGAAACGTACTTGCAAAACTACTTACAAATCAATGCAGAGAAGGGGTTTCTGGATTATGGAATCTACAATCGCCATCGCGGTTATAGGTATTGGAGTAGTTGCTGTTGTCGGATCGCAGCAGGCGTGGCATATACAAGCTGTTGTATCAGATAGGCTCGCAACGGGAATGCGACTAGCCATTGAAATACGCGAGTTGTCGTTGTTACTCCCCGCAAACGATCCGGTGACTGGAAGCACAACGTGGGGCACTGAAGTAGGGGAAATTATGCCTGATGACATTGATGACCTTGATGATTTAGATGAGTTCACATTTTTAACTCCTATTGATGCAACGAAAACCGAAATAGCAGGAATGGCTGGATGGTCACAAGAAGTAACGGTGCAATGCGTGGATCCGTTTAATGTTTTGCAAGTTGTTTCAGATGGATCTTCAGATCTTATTCAAATGGAAGTGACTGTTACATGGAACAATGAAGAAATCACGAGATTGTTATGGATTGCGCCGCGATGAATTCTTATAGCACAATTACTTGTTTGTTCTTGTTCGCACGTTGTGTGAAATTGTCGCGTTGGTTACGCGCTGAATTGATTTGCATTTCTTTTTTGTCACAGAGACGCACTGACGCAGAGATGAAAAGAATTACTAAAAGTAAACCCCTGTATCTCGGTGTCTCCGCGGTGCATCTTTTACGGCATACATATCCAGAAATACAGAGACGCGGATGGGCAACTGTTCCAGCTCTCCTGATGCTTGGTGTTATTGCTTCAATTACAGCAGGTATGGCAAGTGTTTCATGGACGAATGTGCGAAGTGCGAATGCGATGATTGCAATTTCACGGGCGCAATCAGCAGCTGAGTCAGGATTAACATTTGGTGCAAACCGTTTGCAGGATGTAGTTAATAGATTTATTGTTGATCAAGGCGTCATCGATGCAAGTTTGGCAGATAAATTATGGCTTGGAACTTGGTCGGAGAGTGATGGTTTAATTACAGTGTTGCTTCCAGACACGTATAGCATTAGTTCTCCAACAGGCGTGGGGATTGTGCATGAACTCTTCGACGTATTTGATGAAATAGATTCGCATTCTGTGGAACGTACCGCAGGGGACGAACTTCTTCCAAATCTTACAAGCGGCGGGTATCAGTTAGAACTAAAACCAGTTGCACTCGATCAGAATCCTGATGGTTCCATATTCCGATTGCGATATGAACTGCTCAGTGCGGAATCAAAAATACAAATCACAAGTACGGGAGAAAGTAATGGAATAACCCGTACAATTTCAATGGGTTTTGAGCTTGATAAACGGATTGATTATGCAATCATCGCGATGTCTAGGTTGATGTTAGGCAGAAACGTTCTTGTTGAAGGACCCGTGGGAACAAGGTACGGAATTAATGCGGCTGAACTCAATACCGGATTTGGGTCTCCGCTTGTCATGAAGAGCGATTTTTATGGAATTGACAACGGTGTCCTAGACATTTTGATAGATTCTTTGTCACTGTTAGTACAAACAAATGACGTTGATGGTGATCACAGGTTACGCGTGAACCATGCATCAGAATCAAGTGGACTCGGCGGTGCACTCGTAGATTATGACGGCGACGAGTTTGTTACAGATTTTGATTTGTTTCTTTCGCAGTTTGATACTGATGGTGATATTGGAGTCGTGTTTGATCCTGAGCAAGCAGCAACTGCTGGGTTTCCTGGGCTTTCCCAAGAATTCAGTGAAGACTTGCAACTCGCGTTACTTATTGATCATGCACGAGCAGATCGAAACAGTGATGGTGTTGTTGACAATTCAGATCGCGAACTTGGTTGGGATGATGGCATCATAGATATCAAAGATAGATATGGAAAAGTTGACGGTAGACTAAGTTTTGCGGTGTCTGTCGATGATTGGGAAACGCAAACGGCAGAAGATTGGCAAAGTGATGTGCGTGGTCCTATCACTCCGGACTATGGTGATTCGCCCGCAGAGTTTACAGTTTCGCAGCAGCAGATGGCGGAACTCACAACAGACATGTTTTCAGGTTCCTCAAGTTGGTTTGAAGCTCAATCAATGACAGGTGTTGCATTTGGAAATACAACTTCTGGTCAAGTTCAATTAAATATACTCGATGGTGGAACATATACGCCCGCGGCAGGAAGTAGTTGGGAAGGGATTCCATTTGAATCAGCTGGGGCGTATGATTGGTATCAACGCCCTGTCTATCAGAACATGACATTCACGGACGTTCGTATTCCTATTGGAACAAATGCAGTGTTTGAAGATTGCACATTCGTCGGTGTAACTTGGGTAGAGACAACAGAGCAGGTTGATGATCCGAATTGGAATTATGCTGGCGCAGTTGAACCTGACGGTGTTGGCGGATATGAAGTGCGGTTTGAAGAACTCGAAGCAACCTCCGGTGGAACGACGTATACCGACACGCGTTCCGTTTCTAACAATGTGCGTTTCAATGATTGCACATTTTTAGGTTCAATTGCAGGAGATGTTCCAAGCGAGTTCACACACTGGAGAAATAAAGTGCAAGTAACTGGGGAATCACGTTTTTTCATTGATCCAAACGACCCAAACTTGAACGATCAACCTGATGGTGCGGTGTTGCAAGCAGTGTTGGAATCAATCCCTCCAGCAGACCTTGAACAGATGGCACGAAGTTCAATCCTCATGCCAGGGTGGTCAGTTGAAATTGGCGCATTCACAAACGATGAAGCAGTTGGTGTTAACTTGCAAGGGACAATAGTGACTGGTTTGTTGGACCTTCGTGGAGTGGTTGATGTGCATGGCGCGATTCTTTCGACATACCGCCCAGTTTCTGCGGAGGGACCACTTTTCTACGGCGGAGAACCAGATGCATTTAATACAACAATTGGATACTTTGGACCTGAGGATGGTGATGACGAGGGCGTTGATGATGAGAATAAACCGTTTGTTGGATATGGTCGTATTTCTCTGCGTGCCAATCCAGAAGCATCACTGCCTGATGGGGTACCTTGGCCAATCACAATCATTGCTGATATTTCGAGTTATCACGAGGGGTACGAATGAGAAAAGGATTTACACTCGCTGAAGTTCTCGTTGCACTTGCGATTTCAGCAGTGTTACTTGCTGGTTTGTTTGCATCATTGCAAGGAACCATAGGGGCGTACAGACGAAGTGCTGCAGAAGGCGTGAATCGTTTAACGTCGCGACTTTTGGTCGAGCGAATTGCTCTACTTGTAAGAACGGGTGTTTCGTTTGGTCCACTCCCAGATGTTGCAAGTGAAAACGAAGTAGAAAGTAATGTGTTAGAAATAACGACATCGAAGGGGCAGGAAGTAGAAATTGAGTGGGACAGTGTCAACGAATTGTTGATCATGACAGTTGATGGGGTAAGTGCAACCGTTCTTGGTGGCGTGGTTCAAACGACAGGTGGCGAATCCATTACTCCATTTTTACTTCAGTACGAAAATGGTACGACGCTGCAACGTGTGACGATCAACCTTGCAATTGATCCTGACCCCGAACACGCAACGGCGATGGATGGCGGCGATGAAACGATACGATTAACAACTTCTGTGATGCCAAGAGGGGGGTTGTATTAGGAGACTGTGGATTGAGAACGAAAAAGTCATTCGCCCTTTTGGTCCAACTTGACTCTTGCAGCAAGTTTGAACGCAGTGAGTGAATCCTTCGCTTCAGCGATGATGCGAGCGATCGGTTCAGTATTGCTCGGTCGAACATGCACCCAGCCCTCATCAAAATCAATCCGCAAACCGTCACTGTTATTTTGTTTGTCCTCGAAATACTCTTCTTGAAGCCGTTCAATCTCTTTATCGAGCGCGGGAATGCCACCAAGGTCAGCAAGGTCAATTGTTTTCTTCATAATCTCGTATCGTGGAAGCCCGCTAACAATAGATGAAAGTTGTTGATTTCTTGTTTGCATTAAATCTAGAACAAGTGCCATGCTGATGAGGCTGTCACGAACCCAACATATTTTTGGAAAGATAACACCGCCATTTCCCTCGCCACCAATGATACATCCATGTTCCTTCATTGCTCCAGCGACATTTGCTTCGCCCACAGCAGATCGATATGAAGTTCCGCCATGCGTTGCGGCGATATCATCAATCATCCGGCTCGTTGAAAGATTTGCCGCAGTTGATGCGCCTGGGTTTTCACGAAGCCAATGTTCGGCAGCAAGTGCAAGGGTGTACTCTTCACCGATATACCGGCCGCTCTGATCAACAATTGCAAGGCGGTCTGCATCAGGGTCTTGTGCAAAACCAACATCTGCATCAAACCTCACAACAGCCTCACACAAATCTGTCAAGTTCACTTCTTTTGGTTCCGGTTCGTGCGCGAATTCACCCGTTGGTTCACCATTGAGATGCAACACCTCGCATCCAAGGTGTTCAAGTAATCGCAATCCACCCACGCAACCTGCACCGTTGATCGAATCTAGCACGACACGAAATTGTTTTTTTTGTATTGGTTTAGGGTCAATGATTCCAAGCACTTTTGATATGTGTGTGTCGTGACCAAGCATGTTTTCCTGAAGTTTTCCAGAGTCGCAGTGAGGAAGGCGAATTTTTTCGTGAAAGCGACGAATGATTTCTTTTGCATCTTGCACTGGTGGTGCTAAACCATCTCCGTCGAGGCACTTCATACCATTCCATGGTGTCGGATTGTGTGATGCAGTGACGATCATGCCACCGTCAGCGCGGAGTGCACCAATCATTACACCGGCGGTGGGAGTTGCAACAACACCAAGATCGATGACTTCGCATCCGCTTGAAACGAACGCATCAGCAACAGCCTTCGCAAGTTCAGGACCACTTGGTCTACTGTCGCGAGCAACGCAAAGTTTAGGAACTCTTCCTAGTCGTTCTTGTAGAAATGAAACAAACGCCGCAGCGTAATCGTTTGCTACTTCTGGTGTCATTGTTTTGCCAACAATGCCCCTAGCGCCGGAAACAGAAAGCATAAATGGAGCGTCGGTCATGGTGTATAGGTCGCCTTGCAATGAGGGGCTTCGGTTACGGTTACAGATACAATTTTATTTGGGGGAGGAATGTGTATGCATTGAGCGATGTACAGCGCAACCCGTTCGGTTGAGGGATTCAGGTTATTCATTTCAGGACACGTGTTCAAGTTGGAATCATGTAATGGGCGAATCGCGTTGGAAAGTTGCTTTTCTAAATCAAGAAAGTCAACAATTAAACCATCATTATCAAGTTCTTCGCCTTGCACCTTTACTACAACTTTCCAATCGTGGCTGTGTGGTTCTTCCTCAACGCCACATATCGTGACGGCGTGCGTTGCAGTAAAAGATGTTTCAACTGAAACCTCAAACATCTTTTGCGAGCCACTCTTCTTGCACAGTCCACGTGAAAGGTTCTACAGAAAAATCAATATGTACTGCAAAGAAACCACCGCGATGTTTTTGAACGAGTGACCAAATGATCGCTCTGTCAGTGTCGGGAATATCTAAACCGTCTACTTGGTCAATCTCTATCCACTCAAGCGTGCCTTCGTCCATTTCCATTGCAGTAATTTCATTTGGATGGATTGGCCTTGTCACTTCATATAGAAAAATGAGCCAATGCGTTTCGCCCTCATACGCAGTTTCTGAAAGTACGCCCGAAAGACGAACCTCATCCATTCCCAGCTTGATGCCGGCTTCTTCATCTATTTCCCGTATAGCGCACGCGTGTGGGCTCTCGCCAATTCGTGCCTCTAGTTTGCCGCCGATGGGCGAATACTTGTTTGCATTTGGCGCTTTGCATCTTTTCAAAAGCAATAATCGATCGTCTTGGTCATACAGGTAGCAAAGTACAGCAACTTTATATGGAAGAGTATTAATGTCTTGGGTCATGGGGTTGCCTCTTGTATTCGTTGTTTCATATCCCTTACTGCTTGTCGCATTCCAATGAAGACGCAACGGCTCACAATCGAATGTCCAATGTGAAGTTCACTCAAACCCCCAAGTGAAACAATTCGACCGACATTATGATAATTCAATCCATGCCCCGCGTTGCACTGCATACCAAGGGTATGCACGTGGTCAATTGATTTTTTGATACGTTTTAGTTGTGTCTCAACATCTGCGTGAGAAATGGAGAAATTATTCTGCTCGAGTGATTCGGCGTATGGACCAGTGTGAATCTCGCAGACATCGGAGCCCGCTTCTTTTGCAGCTTCAATTTGGTGAGACTCGGCGTCAATGAACACGCTCACAGGCAGTGAGGCGTCGTGCAACGCGCGAATCACTTCCTTTAACCGAGTAAGATCGGAGCATATATCGAGGCCGCCTTCAGTTGTGATTTCATCACGGCCCTCTGGGACAAGCATGACCATTTCCGGCTTCGTGGCAATTGCGAGCGCCACCATTGCATCGGTTGCGGCCATTTCCAAATTTAAGGGTACTTTCAAGCTTTTTCGGAGTTCGAAAAGGTCATGATCCTGCACGTGTCTTCGATCTTCTCTGATGTGAAGTGTGATTCCATCAGCGCCACCGAGCAACGCTTCTTCGGCGGCTGCAATGGGATCTGGCTCGTACGTTTTACGGGCTTCACGAATAGTCGCGACATGATCAATGTTGACACAAAGTTTTATCATAAGTTGCTCACTAGAGTGGGGTGGCGAGTATACTTCGCCACAGAGCAATTGTACCCTCTTGACCCGTAACTTGAACTAAGTGATGTACCTTACCAATGTCAGAATTTGACAAAAAACTCGCACAACTTCGAGCCGACCTGAATACACAGGGCGACCGAGTGGTGGAGCAGTTGTTCAACTCAACTGAAGCATGTTTTGGATGTAATAGGGAGGTTGCACAATCGGTACTCGATGGCGAATCCACCATTGATCGAGTGGATGTAGAAATTGAACGAGCGTGTATTGGTTTGTTGAGACTTGGCTCTACTGACGAAACAGGCATACGTTCGGTTTTGACAATAGTGAAAGTAAACAATGAACTCGAACGAATTGCTGACTGTGCAGCATCAGTTGCAGAAACTACTTTGAAACACGGAAATCTTATCTTGCAAGCACCCCCAACATTCCGCGTTATGGCGAACAGTGTTGTTGGAATGGCAAGAGATACAAATAAAGCGTTGTGTGATACTGACACAGATTTTGCAGTTCGAGTTTTGTCATTTGACGATACGGTTGATCGTTTTCGCAAGGAAATTGTGCTCGATGTACAACATCGAACGAGCGATGGATCTCTTGAACCTCTTGTTGCGTTTGAATTACTTTCAGTCACAAGATCATTAGAGCGAATTGCAGATCATTGCACGAACATTTGCGAGCAAGTCATTTATTTGGGGACGGGGAAAATAGTTCGACATCTTCCGGAGGGTTGGACAGCCCCGGAAACACCTGAGTTTTGAGTTCAGTGTTACCATCTATCGAGCAACAACTAATCCGTTCTGGTCAAGAACATCTGTTGCATTATTGGGATGAACTCGATTCAAAAAGTAAAGCAAAACTTCAAGAGCAACTCGAAACAATTGATTTTGATTTGTTTCGCCATCTTGTAGAAGTAATGCGAAATCGCGAGGAGACAACTGCGGCACCTGAAATTTCTCCTTGCCCATTTACCTCACTAGATGATCCAACTGCTGATTGGGATGCACTCAAACAAGCTGGCGAAGCGTTGATTCGCCAAGGAAAAATAGGTGTGCTGACCGTTGCTGGCGGCCAAGGAACACGCCTCGGTTGGAGTGGTCCAAAAGGCACGTTTCCCGCGACTCCGGTAACTGGAAAATCACTTTTTCAAATAATTGCGGAGCAAATTCTATTTGCTTCTCAAAAATACGGTGTGAAGATACCGTGGTATATCATGACAAGTGTTGAAAATGATCAAATCACCCGATCGTTTTTGCTGGATAACAACTGCTTTGGGTTAGATCGAACTGACATTTTTATTTTCCCCCAAGGTGTTGTTCCAGCGGTGGACGCAAATGGAAAAATGCTGCTTGTCGAAAAAGATCAAATATTTATGAACCCAGATGGGCACGGCGGGGTGATTGCGGCATTAAAAAGCAGCGGTGCGTTGGAAGAAATGGCTTCACGCGGTGTGGAGCAGTTGGCGTATGTACAAGTGGACAACCCGCTCGTAAAAGTCGTTGACCCAACCTTCTTAGGACTTCATTGCAGCGACCAATCTTCAGGAGAAGTATCAAGTAAGTGTGTATTGAAGAGTGATCCAGATGAACGAGTAGGAGTGTTTTGTAATCGTGGCGAAGCGACAAGTATTATTGAATATAGCGACATGACTTCCGAGCAAACACATGAAATGATCGATGGAAAACTTGCGTATTGTTGCGGATCAATTGCAGCGCATCTATTTTCTATTAGTTTTATCGAAAATGTAGCAAACGATTTACCATGGCACGTTGCGCACAAGGCAGTTCAACATGTTGATGTTTCGACTGGGGATACGTCGGTATCGGAAGAACCAAATGCATATAAGTTTGAGCGGTTCGTATTTGATTTGCTGCCACTGGCATCAAATTCGATTGTGCTGCAAACAAAACGTGAAGAAGAGTTTGCACCAATCAAAAATGCGCAAGGAAATGATTCGGCTCAAACGAGTATGAAATTGCAACGTGAACGAGCGGTTACTTGGTTACGTGCTTGTGGTGTTGAAGTCCCAGAAGATGCAATGGTTGAGATTAGTGCAACAACGGCAGATTCGATTGAAGACCTTGGCAAAATAGAGTTGCCTACAGAAATACTCGCAGGCGAAATAATCTCGATTTAACTTTTATGATGGAATCCATTGACCAACTTATTCAAATGGTAGACCCAAACTGGATGCCTTGGATTGTGTTTGGACTTCTTCTATTATCAGGAATTGGTATTGCCTTGGGCGAAGAGTGGGTTATTATTCCCGCTGCGGCTCTCGTAGCCAATGGTGATATGCCGGTTTGGCCGACACTCATCGCTGCATATTTTGGAGTAGTTTGCGGTGATGTTATCTGGTTCTTTGTGTGCTCAAGGTTTGGAACAAGAATTTTACACATCAAGTGGTTTAAAAAATTGTTTCATCCAAAAAGAATGTTGCAAGCAAAATATCAGTTTGATCAACGCGGCGCTTGGGTTATTGTCTTTGCAAGGTTCATTCCGGGGAGTAGAACTCCTACGATTGCTGTCGCTGGCATGATGCACATGCCATTTTTTAAATTTGCCATTCCTACATTCTTGTGTTGTCTTATAACAGCGCCAGCACAATTTTTTGTTGGGTGGTGGTTCGCAGATATTTTGCAAGCAGAAGACAAACTTTCTTCTATCACGCAACTGTTGGGTCTAGTAATGGTGGTTGTCGCGGCTGTGTTGGTCTATAAGTTGTGGTCTAGACGGAAGACCTCTGGCGAAAGTGTTCCACGGGCAAAAGCGTCTTGGTTGAGAAGATTCAGAAAATAAGTGTTTTTGTGTGTCTTGGGGTATAATAAACGCTCTATGAGAACAGTAATAACAGGTCAAATCGGAATGGATAAGAAGCCCTATCTCGAAGAGGTAGCGCGACTTGCTGGCGAACGTGGTGGCAACATTGAAATTTTTAATGTTGGACAAATGATGTATGCAGAAGGTCCTGACATTCGCGAAGGTCGCATATTGGATTTGCCCCTCAGTCGGTTACATTCATTGCGACGTGCCGCGATCAAAGATATTGTGTCTCAAACATCACCCTTTGACGAACACCAAAATGTCATCATGAACACGCACGCAACGTTTCGGTGGCGACATGGTTTGTTTCCTGCATTTGACTTCGATCAATTGATTGAATTTCAACCTGAGTTATTTATTTGTCTTGTTGACAACATTGAAGTTGTGCACGATCGTCTCCATGCAGAGCACGACATCGATGCAACATTGAAGGATTGCATGGTTTGGCGTGAAGAAGAAATTCTTGCAACCGAATTGATGGCGCAAGCAGTTGGTTGTCGCAATAGTTTTTATGTTTTGAGTCGCGGCCGACACCAGTCAACGTCAGAGACTTGTTACCGCCTCGTGGCACGCAACGACATGAAAAAGGTATATCCAAGTTTTCCGATGAGTCATGTCATGGATCTTCCTGATGTCCTTGCGGAAATAGATCAGTTTAGAGCGGCGCTCGCGGAGCATTTTATTACCTTTGATCCTGCTGATGTAGATGAAAAACTTTTACTTGATCGTGGAATCGAAGCAGCAAAAGAAGGTAAAGACTGGATTGAAGTAGAACCCCATGCGTTTGGCGGAAAAATTGACGGCGATCCAATGCGAGTATCAGTTCGCCAAATTCTTGATATTGCTGGTGATATTGATGGGCAAATTTACATGCGGGATTTCAGATTAATTGATCAATCTGACATGATCGTTTCTTTGGTGCCCGAGTTGCCCGGAGGTATTCCCGGATTATCGAGCGGCGTTGAACGAGAACTGCAACATGCTTGGGAACACACCAAGGAAGTGTACGTTGTATGGAAACCTGAAAAACCACCTTCACCGTTTATTACTGAAACTGCAACAAAGATATTCAAAACTGTTGAAGAAGCACTCGAGTTCTTTCAAGAGCAAGGGTACTTTGCAATGACAAACTTGTTTGGTCATTGATCGACTGCAAATTTCACCCATTCCAAAGATAATCCCTGCGCGGCCATTGTTTTTCCGCAGCGTTTTCTATCGCATGAAGCAATGATCTCGGGAATATCGCTCGGGGAGTAGTATCCTCGACCTACTTCAAGCAGCGTGCCAGCGATAATGCGAACCATGTTCCACAAAAAACCTGCACCCGCCACGTCTATCGAAATTCGCCACGGGTCTGTTTCTTGCACAGTGCATTGATCTACTCTGCGTACGGTGGTTTTTCTCCCATGGTTTAGTTTTGTGAAACCAGCAAAATCATGCTCGCCAAGGAAGTGTGTTGCTGCTTCCTGCATCTTTTCTACATTCAACTTGTATGCAGTAAAGGCGGTAAATCGCCTGTCGAATAATGGTTTGCGAAGCGGGTTGCTGCAACCATGGGCAAGGCTATACCGATACCCCTTGCTTGTGCAGTGATTGATTGGATTGAATTTGTTGTGCGTAAAGTCGACATGTCGAACCTGTACATCATCAGGAAGCCAAGAATTAAAACCAAGAACTAGTTTATCGGGTGGGATTTCATTGTTGGCATCAAAAGACACAACTTGTCCGTTGGCATGTACGCCTGCGTCGGTTCTTGAAGCTCCAGTGAGCATAACGGGCTCTCGCATGACCTTCACGACGGCTTTTTCGAGTACATCTTGCACTGTTCGCAGGTATTTTCGGTCTGGGTGTACTTGTTTCTGCCACCCGTGGAAATCTGTACCATCGTACGCCACAATCATCTTATATCTCGCCATCACCCCCATCATACATTTTGACCCCGTATTAATTGACTCCGAGTCAATTATTAATGAACCAAAATTAATTGACTCCGAGTCAATTAATAATGATCCAAATTAATTCACTCCGAGTCAATTAACAACCGACTCAAGATACATATAGCGATACAGGCGAAATACAGGTGTTTTTCGAGCAGATCCGTTCGGAAATTCTGGAATTAATTAACTCCGAGTCAATTAAAAGGCTTGTTTTTTTATTGACTCGGAGTCAATTATGGTCGCAGCCGGTGTGGCTCGGAGTCAGGTATGCTGCTCCGATGCGGATCATGCACATCTCCACGCGGCTTATTTTGGGTGGCTCGCAAGAAAACACGATTCTGTCGTGTGAGGGCCAAGCAGAAGCAGGGAATGAGGTTTCGCTTGTCTACGGACCAATTTATGGTCCTGAGGGCTCGCTGAGAGAGAGAGCGGAAGCCCATGGTGGAATAGATCTCATCGAGACCCCCAACCTCGTCCGTGAACTCGCTCCAATGCGAGATTATCGTTGTTACAAAGATATCAAGCGGCTCATCCGCTTTTGGAAACCCGATGTTGTCCACACGCATTCATCGAAGGCGGGCATCATTGGAAGGGCGGCAGCGTGGAATCTTCATATTCCATGTGTTGTGCACACAATCCACGGTCTTCCATTTCACCCCTACGAAAAACCATGGAAAAATAAGATCTACATTGCCTCGGAACGGTGGGCGGCGAAAAGATGCCATCGCATAGCGTGTGTTGCTGACGCGATGCGAGATCAAGCACTCGCAAAAAATATTGGAAAACAAGAACAGTTTTCCACGATTTACAGCGGCATGGAAGTCGAAACCTATCTATCGCCAACTCGTGATAGAAAGGCAATGCGAGAAGAACTTGGAATAGAAAAAGATGATTTTGTTATTGGCACGATTTCTCGTCTTGCAGAGCATAAGGGACACGACGATATTCTCGATGCAATCGGAACGGAATTGTTGGCGAACGCAACAATGAAACTACTCTGGGTTGGTGATGGATGGTGGCGAGAGCGGCTTGAAAATCGAATTTCCGAAATGGGTATTGAAAAGCAAGTAGTTTTCGCTGGTCTTGTGCAACCAGAAACAATCGCTGATTACATCGGCGCGATGGATGTCTTAGTCCATCCAAGTTATCGTGAAGGATTGCCCCGCACAGTTGTGCAAGCGATGCTTGGGGGAAAGCCGGTGATTGCTACCAATGTGGATGGTACAAGAGAAGTGTGCATTCCAGAACGAACTGGATATCTCATCGAAGTTGGAGATCATGTAGCCCTGCGAAACGCAGTACTTGAACTGCAAGCAAGCCCTAACAAAAGAGCAACGCTTGGAGCAGCGGGTCGGTCTCTATGTAAGGAACAATTTGCAGCAAATAAAATGGTGCAAGATTTAGACAAACTCTACCGCGAAGTCTTGGTACGCTAATCAAACTATGACAAATATATTAGTAGTTGGACCACATCCTGATGACCAAGAACTTGGCATGGGTGGCACAATCGCAAAGTTTGCGAACGAAGGACACGACGTGTTGCTTCTTGATATGACAAGCGGTGAACCTACACCCCATGGATCTCCAGAAATCAGAGCGAAAGAAGCGACTGCAGCGGCATCTATTCTTGGTGTTAAACGCACGACCATCAATCTTCCAAACCGTTTTGTTGAGCATTCAATTCCTGCTCGCCACGCAGTTGCAGCAGTTATTAGAGAACACCAAGCTGAAATTATTTTTGCGCCCTACTTTGAAGATGCGCATCCCGACCATGTTGCAACGACGAAAATTGTTGAGGACGCACGGTTTGACGCAAAACTTACAAAGATAGATCTCGCCGGCGAGCCTATTTATCCAAAGTGGTTGTTTTATTATTACTGCACGCATTTACGCATTGTGCCAAACCCGAGTTTTCTGATTGATACAACGAATTATGCAAAACGAAAGCGAGATGCGATCGTTGCGTATGAATCTCAGTTTGTTATTCCAGAAAACAACAGACCAATTGTTGGCTGGATTGAGGCGCAAGACAAATATTTTGGTGGACGGTTGCGTACTGAAACCGCTGAGCCGTTTTTTACCCGTGAACCAATAGGTTTATCTGACCTGAAGAGTTTGGTTTAACTTCCTGTTGAACCAAATCCATCTGCGCCTCGAACGGTGTTTTCGAGTTCTTCAACAACTTCAAATGTAGCCTGTACAACTGGCGCAATAATCATCTGTGCGATTCGCATATTTGTTTCAACCACAAACGGTTCGTTCCCATGGTTTATGATTGGTACACGAACTTCACCACGGTAATCCGCATCAATTGTTCCCGGTGAATTGGGAAGCGTGATTCCGAATTTTGAACCGAGTCCACTTCTTGGTCGTACTTGTGCTTCATAATGATCAGGCAATGCCATCGCAAATCCAAGAGGAATCATTGCAATCTCGCCAACTCCAATTGTGATTGGATCATTGTTGGCTGAGAATAAATCCATCCCCGCAGCGTGCTCTGTCTGATAAGAAGGTACAACTGCAATATCTCGAAGTTTTTTATATTTCACATTCACGTGGTGCATACGAACATTGTAATTCCTCGTGGCGTATATGATGCTGAGAGATGGAACAAGAAACAATCCCAACTTGGGCAATCCACAGGCGACTCTATGAATGGGCGCTCGGTTTTGCAAAAACCCCAGTTGCACCAGTTGCCCTTGGTCTCATCGCCTTTGTTGAAGCGTTTATGCCCTTCGTGCCGCCAGATGCGTTGCTTATTCCAATGTGCTTAGAAAAACGAAAAAAATCAGCGTTTTTTGCAGGCATATCTGTTGTAGGTAGTGTTGCAGGTGCCATGGTGGGGTTCTTCGTGATTGCTTCACTCATGTCAGGTGGCGCGGCATGGATCGTGAGTGAAGAGCAAATTCAACCAATGGTTGATGAGTTTGAAGTCCGCGGACAGCTGTGGGTTTTTGTTGCCGCACTCACTCCTGTTCCGTTTTTTCTTCTTACCGCGGCGGCAGGGGTAGCAAAACTGAATTTCGGTTTGTTTCTCGCAGCATGTGTTGTTGGCCGAACAATACGATATGGTCTTGAAGCCACGATCGTTTGGTGGATTGGTGATCAAGCAAAGATGTTTATTGAAAAGTGGTTCAACCTTGTGACCATCGTTGCCTGTATCTTAGTTGCTCTAGGATGGTGGTTTATCTAACCACCAATAGTGCTCATTGTTTTATTTGGTCTTTCAAAATCATCGCGATCCATTTTATGTCCAGCAGATTTTGTCCACATTGCATCGATAAAGAATTGTCGTAAATCATCGTCGGTCGCGCCGCCTCTTAGAAGTGGAAGAATCGACCATTCTTCGTCACTAAACAAACATGGGCGAACTGTACCGTCCGCCATCATTCGCATTCGATCACACGAACCGCAAAATGCTTTTGATACAGAAGCAATGAATCCAATTCTCCCGTTACCACTATTGAATCGATAATTGATGGACGTGCTTGCTTTCGGGTCTTCTTCCGCAATGAGTTCGTGTTTGGTACGAATCTGTGTAAGCATTTCTTCAGCAGTCACTACGTGTCTTTTTTCCCACCGCCGCCCAGCGTCAAGTGGCATAAACTCAATCAGTCGCATATCAATTTCATGCTCAAGGGCAAAGTCAGCAAAGTCTATGATTTCATCGTCATTGACACCACGCATCACAACGGCGTTTACTTTTACAGGTTCCAGTCCAACATCCCGCAGCGTATCTATTGCTTCGATGACTGAAACAATTGAAGTGTGCGATCGAGTGATCGCATCTTTTCGTTGTGGCTGTAATGTGTCAAGACTTACAGTGACTCGATTCAATCCGTACTCTTTCCACCGCTCTGCCCACTGCTTCCGAACTCGAGAACCGTTTGTCGTGAGCGCGATATCTTTTAATCCCATTTTTCCAATTTCTTGAAGAAGGGTATCGAGGTGTGGATACAGTGTGGGTTCACCGCCGGTGATTCGCAACTTGTTGATTCCCAGTGACATTGCAATGTCGATCACTCGGATAAATTCATCAAGGCGAAGTAGTTTCATTTTTGGGATGTACTTCACATCTGGAGCCATGCAATAAATACATCTGAAATTGCATCGATCAGTGACGGATAAACGCAAATCTCGAATCTGCCGTCCATGAGAGTCAAACAGCGCATGTTCAGTGCGAGCTGCCGACGGGGCATTTGGAGGAATGTTTTTCAATATGGGAAGTGGAGTGCTCATTGCAGAAGACGCACATTATACCTTTTGTTGAGAGAAACAATCCCGCGGGCTGTTTCAAAGCACTTATATTTTTTTGAGAATTTTCACGAAAAAAGGCGAATTATTGAGGAGTTGTCAAAAACACTATTACCCTGTCGCCTATGAAACATTTATTATGTGCGATAACAATGACAACATCGGTATGTGCTGATTCTTGGCGAGTTCCTGAAGATTGCGAAACAATTATGCAGGCGATAGAAATTGCGAAGGATGGCGACATCGTTTTGGTAGGTGTTGGTGTGTGGCGTGAGCGTATTGACCTTCTTGGAAAGTCTCTGACTTTGCAAAGTTCGATGGGTGCCGAAGAGACGGTCATCGATGGTGGTGGGATTGGGCCAGTGGTTTCCTGTGTAAATGGTGAAACGTCTAGCACGATCATCGAGGGATTTACGATCACCGGTGGCAAGAATACGCCGCACGGAGGCGGCGTTCTTGCTATCAACACTTCTCCAACGATTCGTCTCTGTCTCATTGAATACAACGAGGCAACGCAAGGCGGTGGGATGTATGTCCGCGGTGGTGTACCGATTATTGACCAGTGTGTTTTTTCTGCAAACAAAGCAGAAGATGGCGATGGAATTTGGACAAAGCACGCAAGGCCGGTGTTGACAGCGTGTATTTTTGCAGGTGATGCGATTGGTTGGGAAAGCGGTGAGATGGTGACCATACGTGATACAAACAGTCCTGCTGGTGCTTGTTGTATTCGCGATGTGTGCGTACAAACAGCATCGGTTGCGTGTTGGGAAGCAGGTGGGTTGTACCGAGGTGAAAACACAACTTGTGAACAGGCATGCGATCCTGTTTGTGATGAAGACGTTTCTGGGGATGGTGTCGTGAATATGACAGATTTATTGCGTGTCATTGCAGCATTCGGGTTTTGCCCATGACAGAGCAAATCCCTATACTGGTGCTATGTCCCACGAAGATGATTTGCGCAAATCAGTTCTTCGTCAAAAAAACCCTTCGATCACTGAATGCGAATTGAAGAAAAAAATCGATGAGTTCATACTCAGTGGAACAGGTTGACCCTTAATCGCTTTTCTTGTTTTTATCTACTGTGACCCCAGTT
>JACKQG010003228.1_pt1 | contig 20250 bp, 16 predicted proteins | sample 8237621 | NCBI WGS metagenome assembly JACKQG01 (sample SAMN15677084, study PRJNA649215) | marine metagenome | biome: marine; feature: Black Sea; material: saline water; isolation source: suspended particulate matter (SPM) from the Black Sea western gyre | collected 2013-06-09/2013-06-10 | depth... | reverse complement strand
GCACCCCACACACCCCTATTTTTCGAAAGTCTTTTCAAAGTTCTTTCCAAAATCTACTTAATACGTCATGCGCTTATTAATATTGAACTCAGCCGTCGCCAGAATATCGGCAATGCGCTCTCCGGCGTGGCCGTCGCCGTAGATGGGTTCGGAGGGGTAATGCCCGTGGGCCACTTGCTGCTGAATTGCAGCAATAATTTTGCCGCGGTCGTAGTCCACATCGATAACGTTTATGCCGCGCTCACGCCCGATCTGGCGCGTGCCCACATTGACCGCGGGAACGCCGAGAAACGCGCCCTCGCGGATGGCCGCGCTGGAATTGCCGATTTTGCAGGCGCAGTTTTTCATCAATCGCACATAAGTATCTACGGAGAAATTCTTATAAAAACGGATATAGCCATGTTCAAAGCGTTCACGGAATTTTCGCATCCCGCGCGCAATATCCTCGGAACCTGCGTCCACGTTGGGCCAGAGCATGATAGTGGGCATTTTGAGTTCCTGCAATGCCATCAGGGTTTCGGCGATCTGACGCTCACCGTCGCCATATTCGGTGGTGACGGGGTGCTGCGAGACGAGCAAAAAGGGTTCGTCCAGGCTAATCTGCCCACCCACGCCTTCATATTCCAGCCAGGCTTTTTCGGGCAAGCGGTGATTTTCGGATGCAATTTCAGCCACCAGGTCAATGCGCGGACAGCCGGTGGTATGCACGGTGGCCGGGTTTTCACCCATGCGCAGAATGCGCGTGGCGGCATCTTTGCTGGCGGGGAAGTGAATATGCGAGAGCTTGGTGATGGCGTGGCGGATATTCTCGTCGATGGTGCCAGAGACTTCGCCGCCCATGGTGTGCGCCAGGGGGATATTCATATAGGCCGCGGCGATGGCAGTTGCCATGGTCTCGAAGCGATCACCCACGGTAACGACGACATCCGGGTTGAGTTGTTCGATCACCCCGGGGAGTTCCAGCAACCCCAGGCCGGTGGATTTTGCCATTGTGGTGGGATTTTCGCCCTCAATAATCATGTGGACGCGGGCATCAATCTCGAAGCCATCGGCAATCACAGTATCTACGACCGCGCCGAAACGGTCGAGCAGCGCTGAGGCTCCGGCGATAGTCTGCAAATTTAAATCGGGATGCTGCTGCACGGCGCGCATCACACTCTTGATGCTGCTGTAATTGGCTCTTGAGCCGACGACGATACAAACGTTTCTCATAACTTCTCTCACGGAATAGGACACGGATAACACGGATAGAACGGATTCACGCGGATATTTTTGGGCTTATCCGTGCAAATCCGCCTGATCTGGGTCATTCGTGTTCTAGTAAAAATCTTCTTCGGCCAACAGATTGCCAGCATCAATAGCACGAACAATTTTTCGTCCAATAAACTCATCCAGGCGGGCCGCCGAGATGCCAGTACCCGGCTTTTTGATGCCGACCAGCTCGCGGGTCAAGATCGCTCCGGCAGAAATATCCACTTCAGCGACCAGGCTTTTTTCGAAGATATTCTTCATCGCCTGATACGGCTCCGTCCGTTTCTCAACATCCGCAGCTAACATGCGTTCAATGGCGCGCACGCCCTGCACCAAATCGATCATCTCGGGAGGTTCAAGTGAATGGCGCGCATCGCTGCCATACATCAGACGGCTGAAAGTAAAATGCTTCTCGACTACGACCGCACCCAGCGTGACAGCAGCAAAGACGGCGTAATTGGTCAGAGTGTGGTCGGAAAGCCCTACGGGGACGTTGTAGCGCGCCGCCATCTCTCGCATCACATTCAGGCCAACTTGCTCGTAGGGGCAGGGGTACTCACTGGTGCATTGCAGCACAGTCAACGGGGCATCGTGTTTTTGGATGACTTCCACAGCGCGGTCTATTTCATCCCAGGATGACATGCCGGAAGAGAGGATCACTGGCTTGCCGAGGCGGGCGATCTTTTCCAGCATGGGCAGGTTGGTGACTTCTCCCGAGGGAATTTTATACTCAGAGAGTCCCACTTTTTCGAGCAGGTCAACCGCTTCTTCCGAGAAGGGCGACGACAAAAAGGTTACGTCATGCTCATCGCAATGCTGTTTGAGTTGTTTCCATTGTTCGAGGGTGAAACCCGTGCGCCGGAAATACTCAAAGCGCGGCTCACCCTTGAAGTAGGGCGGCATGGGTGCATTGGGCAGAGTCTCGGCCTCGGGGATATGCGTCTGAAATTTAACCGCATCCACGCCACAAGCGGCGGCGGCTTCGATCAGCTTGGTGGCATTGCCAAAGCTGCCATCATGCACGGAGCCGATTTCAGCGATGATGAAGACTTTTTTTAAGTTTCTCATACGGCCACAAATTCCTGTATGGCTTCAACCAACCGGGCAGCTTTTTCGTCGGCGGTGAGCGGCTTGATCTGCAAATGCGGCTCTACAGAGACATCAATGGCGGTTTCTTCTAGCGCAGAAACGAAGAGCCTGATTTTTTGCGCATCCAACGCATACCCGGCGCGGATTTTTTCCAACGCTGAGAGGCAGCTTTCGTAGGTATCAATCTGGAAGGTACCTTCGCAGCCACGATACCAGGGCAGACCAAAGAGCAGAACCGGCTTGCCGCGGTGCAGCGCTTCCCAACCCGCGGTGCCGGTTGTGGCGGCAATGGCCTGGGCATGATCGATCAAATCATACGATGAAATATCCATCGGCACCAGATGGACATTTGGCAACGCAACCATATCATCATATATATCCAGCGATCTGCCGCTCTGCGCGCGGAAATACTTGGCGGGCGTAAATTGCGTGGGATGCTCTTTGACGTAAATCTTCCAACCGTCGGGAACCGCCTTCGAGAGCATATCTACGATGAGATATTGCTCTACAAAAGCGCCCGCCATCGGTGAGGTGGTGCGCTCAGGCTGGTAGCTCAACGCGACAAAAATATAGGGCTGATCGAAATCTAACTCAACCGCAAGTTGCTTATAACGCCGTTCCAACTGACGCATTCGCCGCCGCGATCTGGCCCGGAAGATTTGGTAGCCTAGAAAATTCATCTGTGAGTTTTCCAGCTTTTTGTGTTTTTGCTTAACATAGTTCGGCGGTACGGTCACGCGGGCGCGCAACATACGGATTTGTTTTTCGCTATATTTGGTGTACTTATCAAAATCCAGTAACTTTTGCAGCACAGATTTCGACGAAGACGCGCCGCCCTGGTAGAGTTTTTCTTTCGGATCACGGCGGATGTAGACCGGAGCGTCCCGGTAGGAACCTTTCAGGGAACGAATATAAGTATCCACCTCATCGGAGAGAAAAACATTTTCGGGCACAGGATCAGCCAGGAGCTTGTTGTAGAAAACTTCCGCCGGGGACGCGCGCTCAAAGGTTTCCATGATAAAAGTCCGGCCCAAAAATGGGGTGCTTTCAAACATTAAGGTACGAATGCCGCGCTGCTTGCAATATTCATACAGCACATAGTCGTAGATCATGTGCGGGATGACGGTGAACATCACCAAATCGGGCTGAGTGTCGTCAAGGACCGTTTGCCAGTAGATCATCAGGCGGTGCAACAGGCGCACGCGGTCGTTGTAATCGAGGGAGCCCAGCGCATCGTAGCGATCCATCATGCGCAGCAAAAGTAGTTCGGCGTAGGCATTCTGTTGGATTATGGGCTGGTCCAGTGGCATACACAAGCGCCGCGCGTATGCCGGGGCGGGGATACCTTTAATGGCACTCAGCAGAGGGTGAAAAATCACATCGGGGTAGCCGTCCCGGATGGTGGTTTCAGCTTCGGGCGTCGCGATCCAGTACACAGGCTGCCAGCCATTCTCATCCGACAACAATTGCGCCGTTTTCAGCCAGAAATCTTCAAACAAGCCTGAATAAATGACTCTCATGGCTATCCGTTGGCACCTAAATTCCAGCTATGCTCGCACAGCACATCACCATCGTTTGAATGTGTAGGAATTTTACCGCTACCGTAATAATCACCGTCAATCACATCCAGCGTCACAGCGCGGATCAAACGATCGGCCTTAACGGTGCCAATATCGGCCCCGAAATCGAGATAATAGCGCCCGGCCCGCAAGGGGAAACGCGGCACATGGCAAATTAATTCACCTTTCTCCGGGAGTACAGAAAAATCTTGCCCGGTAAGGTCGGTACCCAGACGCAACATGCCTTTGGTGAAGGCATCGCGCAGCCAGAGCAAAATCGTAATATTTTGAATATCAACTTCCGAGCGCTGGTAGTGCAATACAAAATCCACCGGCTCGCCGGAGACCGCTGCATCTACCAAATCGCCCTGGGGAGAGCGCAACTCAAACCCGGTGAAACGGATCGCTCCATTCCCCTTGCGGTCGGAGCGTTCAGCAATGTTCGTGTGCCACTCCCCTTTTTCGCTGGCGTTTACTAAATATTGCTGCACCACGCTGTCTACATCTCCATCGGCGACGGCTTGCCCACCCTCCAGCAATACAGCACGGGTACACAAATTCTTAATCGCACCCATATTATGACTCACAAAAACCACTGTGCGGCCACTTTCGGCAACTTCGGACATTTTTCCCAACGATTTTTTCTGGAAAGCGGCATCGCCCACGGCCAAAACTTCATCCACCAGCAAAATCTCAGGGTCCAAATGCGCGGCAACCGCAAAGGCCAAGCGAACCCCCATCCCGCTGGAATATCGCTTAACCGGTGTGTCAATATAAGCTTCCACGCCGGAGAACTCCACAATCTGGTCGAATTTGCGGTCGATTTCGGATTTACGCATCCCCAAGATGGCGCCGCTAAGATAGATATTTTCACGCCCGGTGAGTTCGGTATGGAAACCGGTACCGACCTCGAGCAGGGCGCCCACGCGCCCGTAAAGATCAATATGCCCCGCGGAGGGTTCTGTGATGCGCGAAAGTACCTTCAGCAACGTGCTTTTACCTGCCCCGTTGCGCCCGATCAGGCCAATGACTTCGCCTTCAGCAATATCAAAAGAGACATCCTTCAACGCCCAAATTTCCTGCTTCCGGGTAGTAGCCGCGCCGCGCCGTAAGGGTTTGCGCGCTAAATTAACCAGATCATCTTGCAATGTGCGCGCAACGGCTCCACCGGTGGTAGCGTCAATGCGATAGACTTTGCTGATATTTTCAATATGAATCGCCAGTTTACTCATCAGATCACATCCGCAAAACCGCGCTCAATGCGACGAAATACCATCGCGCCAGAGATAAATATCACTATACTCACCGATAGCGAAACCGCGAACGACAGCCAGGAAAACTCACCCTGCCCCAGCAACGCCCAGCGAAAACCTTCAATTACGCCTACCATCGGGTTTAAGGCATACAGCGCCTTCCACTGTTCTGGTACGATGCTGCTCGAATAGGCCACCGGCGAGGCATACATCCAGGCCTGCACCAAAAATGGCAAAGCGTAGATAAAATCGCGGTAATGCACACTAAAGGCCGAAATCCAGAAACTGACCCCGACCGAAATTAGCAAATTAACCAATACCAAACCTGGTAAGGCCAGCAAATTCCACGTAAAGGGCGTCTGATAGATCAAAAGCAGCACCCCCAGGGTTGCCAGCCCGACGAAAAAATCGACCAGTACCGAAAATGAACTGGCAATCGGCAGCACCAGACGCGGAAAATATACCTTCGAAATCAACTCGCGCCCACTGACCAAACTGCTTCCAGCGCGTTGCAGCGACTGTGCGAACAGCGTCCAGGGCAATGTGCCCGCGAAGGCAAACAGCAGATAGGGCGAATCATCCGAGGGCAATTTTGCCAAAACGCCAAAGATCACCGCGAAAATACCCGATGTTAGTATGGGCTGCAAAATAACCCAGGTTACACCCAGCGCGGTTTGTTTGTAGCGCAATTTTACATCGCGCCAGGCTAATATCCAAAATAAGTCGCGGTACGCCCACAGCTCACGTAAGCGTAACCCAGCCCACCCCTTCGTGCGCTGGATACGAATGTGGATGCCGCTTTCTAATGTTTTTGTCATTTACATTCCATTTTTTTTTGCCGCGGAGAGCGCAAAATACGCGGAGATTTATTACTATTTTCTCAGCGAACTTCGCGTTCTCTGAGGTTATTTCGCTGGAACGGTTATGAATTCTGTCACGAAGGGGTCAACCTGTCAAGCGGCCTGCCGCGCCCACAGTTCCAGCACCACCAGAGCGTAAATGCGCTTGCCATGATCGGCGCGCCCGGCAAGATGTTCTTCAATGATTTGCTGACGCGGCTGGATGTGGAACCACGCGCTGAGATGACTGTCTGGAGAGAGCAGGATTTGGCGCGACCAATCGGCCAGCGGCCCACGGAACCAGGCCCCGAGCGGAATCCCGAACCCTTGCTTGCCGCGCGCCTGGACGCGTGGCGGCAAGTCTGCAGCAAAGGCCTGCCGTAACAGATATTTGCCTGTGCGGCCGTGCACACGCATACGCTCTGGCAAACGCGCCGCCCAACTCGCCAACTCGTGATCGAGAAATGGCGAACGTCCTTCGAGCGAGTTCGCCATTGTCATGCGGTCGGCTTTGACCAACAGATCGCCCGGCAAATAGGCGTGAATATCCGTGTACAGCGTGCGATCCATGAAGGATTGGGCATGAGCGTTCTCGAATTTCTCGATGAGAAAAGCTTCGGCGGCGCGGGGGGCGAATTGCTGCAAAAATTCGGGTTTCCACAGGCTTTGTGCCCGCTCAGGGGAGAAGTAGGAACCCCAACGTAAAATGCTGGCGCGCGGATCAATGGCGGCAAGTTGCTCGAGGCGTTTGATCCCATCGAGCAGGCTGCCCCCCACGGGGACATTGGCCTTGTTGGGCAGCAGGCGCGCCAGAGCCGGAATCAGCTTTTTGGTCAGGATCCGCGGCGAGCGCGCGTAGCGCCTGCCCCACGGGTCAAGCCAGTAACGCCAATAGCCCGCAAAAGCCTCATCACCGCCATCCCCATTCAACGCCACAGTGACATATTCGCGCGTCAATCGCGAAAGATGATAGAGCGGAATCGCCGAAGGATCGGCAAAAGGTTCGCCAAAATGCTGGGTGAGGGCAGCAAGGGTGGCAGGGATGTCGCCAAAGGTGAGGGTGAACTCGTAATGTTCGGTGGCGTAACGCTCGGCTACGGCGCGGGCATAGGGCAATTCGGAGAAAGCGCTTTCTTCAAACCCCACCGAGAAGGTCTTCACCGGCTGGCTGCTGGCCTGCGCCATCAACGCCACAATCACGCTCGAATCGATTCCGCCGCTGAGGTGCGCGCCAAGAGGCACATCGCTGATCATGCGCATTTCAACGGCATCTTTCAGCAAGCCGCGCAGTTGCGCAATCAACTCTGCTTCTGACAGTTCCCACTTTGGCTCATATTCTAATTGCCAGTAGGGTTGAAGGTTGAAGGTTGGCAGGTTTAAATTTTCAACCCTCAACCTTTTACTTTCAACTGTAAGTATGTGCGCCGCGGGCAATTTGAAGATATTCTCATACGGCGTGAGCGGTTCGGGGATGTATTGCAGGCCAAGATATAAATCAATAGCGGGCAGATGAATTTTTGGGCGCTGCGGCAGAGCCTCGAGCAGGCTGGTCAGTTCGGAACTGAAATACAGGCTGCCGTTCTGATAACTATAATAGAGTGGTTTCTGCCCCAAGCGATCGCGGGCGATAAACAGGCGCTGGCGGTTTTTGTCCCAAATGGCAAAGGCGAACTGCCCGCGCAAGTGTTGGACACAATCGTCACCGTATTCTTCGTAGAGATGGACAATGCACTCGGTATCAGTCTGAGTGCGAAAACGGTGGCCGCGTTTCTCAAGATCAGCACGCAGAGCGGGGAAGTTGAATATTTCGCCGTTGAAGACAATCCAGACGGATTCATCTTCGTTGGGGATCGGTTGATCGCCGGTATTGAGGTCAATAATCGCCAGGCGGCGCATGGCGAGGCCCACACCCGGCGCGTAGAAAAAACCATCGCCATCTGGCCCGCGGTGAAAGATAGCCGCGTTCATGGCCGCCAGAGTGTCCCGATTTACAGGTTGGTTATTCGGGTGAGTAATTCCGCAAATGCCACACATGATGAGATAGAAGACGGGGATCGGAAGCCGACCACAGACCGTCAAGTATCAACTCCTAATTCCTGCCCCAGGGAAGCCAGGGCAATAACGCTATACCACAAAGAAAAAACCAAAATTCATTTTTTGAGTCTTCGTGCCTTGGTAGTGATAATTTTTCTTGATTATGAGAACGAACTCAAACTACCGATCAATTCTAAATATTGCGCCGCAATTTGGTTCCAGGCGTAGTGTTCTTCTACGCGCTGACGGCCCGCAGCGCCCATGCGCTGGCACAGGTCGGCATCGGAGAGCAATTGTGTCAAAGCTTGCTGCAAAGCGTCAACGTCTTCCGGTGGTATCAGTAAACCCGTCTCGCCATTCACAACAAGTTCTTCATTCCCGGCGATGCGCGATGCGATCACGGGCAGGCCGCAGGCCATCGCTTCCAGAACGGCATTGGGCATACCTTCGTGCCGCGAGGGAAAGACAAAGAGGTTAGACTGGTGATATTCTTCCAACAGAGCTGGGCCATCGAGCCAGTTCGCAAAACGCACGCGCGCGGTGATTTGATATTTCTCGGCAAAAGACTCCAATCTCGGACGTTGGGGGCCATCGCCGACCAGACAGAGTTCCCAGGGATGCGAGCGTAACTCGGCCAGCGCCTTGAAGAGCAAATCCAGCCCTTTTTGATAAACCAACCGTCCGACGAAGAGCAGGCGCGGCGGATTCCACTCGCGCGTGGTCGGTGTATAGAAAGTTAAATCTACCCCATTGGGGATGATCTGCATGGAGACGCGCGGTTCGAAGGCGCGCGCCAACTCAGCCAGGCCGGCGCTATTGGCGACAATCATCTGCGCCCGCCGCCAGATCATGCGGATCAACGGGGCAGCCAGGCGATGATAACGAGCAAAATCATAGGGGCGAAATCCAGGCACATCACCCCCGCGCAATGAGACAATATAAGGTACCCCAGCGAGCAAATTAGCTGCCCAGGCTGCCAGTCCGCTGGGAATGCCAAAAAAGGCTACGATCGCATCCGGGCGTTGCCGCGGGAGCAGAAATAAGGCTCGGAGCGTGCTGACCAGCATAAAGATAATTTGCTCCACAGCGCTGGAGCGATCCTGGTGGCGGCGAAAAGCCCAAATGCGCTGAATCACCACGCCGTCACGCGCTTCCCGGCTCGGCAAATCAGCATAAGCTGCGGTCAGCACTTGTACATCCTGCCCCGCGGCAACCAACTCCCGCGCTAAATGCGCGCTGGCATTACCGGCTCCACCGCCAATGGGAGGATATTCACTGTTGATGATTAGAATTCGCATATAAAGTTTAGATTTTCACCGCAGAGTGCGCAGAGAACGCGGAGTTTTTCTTTCGTCCTTCTCTGCGGTCTTTGCGCTCTCCACGGTGCATACTTGGGTTGCGACAGGAAGGCATGTTACGGTAAATCCTGAACAAAAGTCTGCTGATTATCGTCAATCGCCGTGCAATTATCAACGTTAGGACGCGGGTAAAGGATTTGCAAATGCACCTGGCGTAAAGTCAGGCGCGGCTCGTAGTAGCACAGCAAGGGTCTCGAGACCAACTGCACCCAGAGATTATGTTCCTCGACCCAGGCTTCTTCAGTGGGGTCTTTGTAATTCTCCAATGCCTGATCGGAAATAATCGCCGCGAAGCGCTGCTTCTGTACATCATTATAGAAAGCGTTCAAATAATCAGCATTACGCGACATGACCATTTCCATGAAAAAGATTTTTTCGTATTTGGGCACAAGTGACGAGTCAATCTGCTCATCGAAATAGAGCAAGTGGCGCTGCGAGATAAACAAGACCTCACCGCCATCGCGTGCGGCGTAACGGATTTTCTGATGCACCGCATCCAGCGAGGCATTAACAATATTCGGCGCGGGCAGGTCAAACGGTGCGCCGGATTTTAGCGTCAACAAGACCGGTACGACTACCAAAGACAGCAGCAGCGGCCAGGTTGCAGACTTCCGAAGTCTTACCGAAGTAATTTCCAACGCGGATTTTTTTGTAGAGACTTCCGAAATCTCCGCGGCAAAACGCCCAAAGAAGAAATACCCGCCCAACACCATCCATAAGGCCAGGTAAGCATCCAGGTTGTGCAAATTGCTACCGCCGCCGATCTTCACGCTGACGATTAAGCCACCAATGAATAGAACCAGCACCATGGCCAACAACCCCAAAAAGCGAATTCCTGCCCAACTGCCGCGGCTCTTTGGCAGACTCGCCACTAACAGCCACAATACCGGCAACGAAACCAGCAAGACATTCAGTACCAATCCTAGCGAATAGGTTTCATTCGGCCACAGACGGTACCATAACAGGTCCGATGAAAAGCTGGATGTAAATTTTTCGGCATCATTGCCCGATACGATCACATACGCGGCTTGCGTTGCAAAGGCCGTCGCCGTGCCTAGCAGCCCCCAAACCGCAGGCGGCAGCAGATAACGCCACACGGGTATTGCATGCTTCGGCTCTTCGAGCAAATAGAGCATCGCCGCCAGCATCGCCGGAACCGGGAACCAGTTCAGGCGGCTGACTCCCGCCCACATTGAAGCCAGCATAACCACCAGTAAATTACGCCAGAATTTTTTGGCATCAAAACCTGCAAAAACGATCATCAGCGGCACGGCCAGATGATAGTACACTGGCCCCTGGAACAAGAATAGATAGCCCCAAACAACTGCCATCCACAACACAAGCGAGTTCTTCAAGCGCAAACGGCGGGCAAAAAGCCAGACTGCGCTCAACGTAAAACCAATCCACAATAGAACCTGCCAAAGGCGATGTCCCCATAGCGGAATCCCGTCTACGGCGAAGGGCAGTGATTGCAGCAGATAGCGCGTGGGGTGCAGCACCGAAGGCGGCAGCGCCATGCCATACACTTTCTCGGCAAAAAACAGCGATGCATAATAAAAACGGCTGGTCTCCGACCAACTCAGGGCAAAAGGATAATCGGTGATGCTTAGCCCGAGGGTAGCGATCTGGTAACTGAAAGCAATCAGCAACCCGGCGACTAACGCCGCCGCGCGCGGCCGCAGACGCAGGTCGGCTACGCGCAGCGAGAGTGCGCCGAATAGTGTAAGGGTCAGATAGACTAATAAACGCGGGAAAATATCGGCGAGGAGCGCGCTCATCAGAGCCAGCACCAGGGTGGGGTAGAGCGCAACGGCGAAGATGATGCCCCCCCAGCCCAGCCAGCGCAGGCGGGCTACCCACCCAGGGAGGCGCGCCCACCTGACGAGTAGACGATCCCCGAGGGGAGTGCGTATAAATGCACCCAAACTCAGGGTTAAAATTCCCAGCCCGTAAAGGCCGATCACCATCCACCAGCGTTGCGCCCGCAGGGTAAAAATCGCACCAAGGGCCAGGAGCTGCTGCGAAATCTGGTATGCCGATCCGATAAATAATCCAGCAAAAACAACAAACAGCCAGGTCAGGTCGTTTCGTGGCTGGCGAGATTCAAATATCAACTCGAAATGGTTTTCAGGCGAGGTCATTTTTATCTCTGGCCGCCATGATAGCGGGCACAAAAGCCGCGCCAGGCAGGCTGGCAAACATTTGCAAGGTTCGGATCAACAAAGCAATCGTCAGGCCGCTTTGCAGAGAAATGCCACCCACGTTGGTGTAGATGAGCGTCACGGCAATTTCTTGCACGCCATAGCCGTTGATCGAAATCGGCAGCAGGGTAATCAGGTAGACAAAACTCCACAACCCGGCGATCAGGCTAAAGGGAATGGGGTCATGCATCTCGCGCAGCAACAGGGCAATGGTTGTGTAAAGAAAGAGCATGTGCAGGCTGGTCATCGCCAGGGAAAGCAACAACGCGGCGGGTTGACGCTTCCACAAGCCAAAAGCGCCGAAAAGACGATTGAGCAGGTTTTTCGCCCGCAGCCAGAGACCGCCCAACCCAGCGACGGCCAGCGAGGATTGAAAAGCGTCTTTCCAACCCTGATCGAGGATCAGCCAGTTCCACAAGGGCGCCGCGCCGAGAGGCACCGCCAATGCCATGCCCAGCAGACCGATAAGCCGGTCTACCACCAGCGAGGCGGCGCTAATGGGGCCATCGAGCTTGAGCTGCACCGCACCCGCCAGGCGCACAACATCGCCGCCAACCGTAGTAGGAAGAAAATTCGACGCAAATAATCCCGCAAACGTAAGTTGTGCGGTCTTCTTATAGGAGACTTCCATTTCCGGAATTGAAAGCAGAAAATACCAACGCCCGGCAACCGCCAACCGAGAAAGCAAGGTCAGCAACAAAGCTAACGCGAGATGCCACCAGGAAATTTGCGCAATCGCTGCCAGAATATCGCCCCACCCCTGACGGGTGAAGAGATAAACTAACAGCGCCAGAGTCAGCAGCGTTCCGGCCCAGCGCAGGTAGGCGCGTTTTGGGGTGGTGTTTGGGGAAGGGGACATGGTTAGTGTTGGGTGATGGGGAATTTGGCACTTAGGCGATTAGGCGCTTCGGGAATTGCGACATCTTGATTGCCTGATCCCTAATCACTGCCTACCTACTCACCCACATTAATTTTTCGTCGCACCGTATACGTCGGTTTCTTCTGCGATTCGTGATAGGTACGTACTTGCAATTCGGCAATCAGGCCCATAAGAATAGACTGGAAGCCCATAATCAGGAGAATCAGGCTGACCGGGAAAAAGGGCGATTCGAGTACAGATACTAAAGTCACAATGCGCCGAATTACCAAAAAAGCCAGCAAGCCAGTCCCAGCGGCCATCATTGCCATGCCTGGGCCGCCAAAAAGATAGCTGGGTTTATGTCCGTAACTGATGAGGAACTTAACCGTGAGCAAGTCAAGAATAACTTTGAGAATGCGCTCCAGGCCATATTTGGTTTTACCAAACTCGCGCGGGTGATGTCGCACGGGGACTTCGATGATTTTAGCGCCCACGTATCCAGCATAGGCCGGAATAAAGCGATGCATCTCACCATAGAGGCGAAAACCAGTAATTACATCGCGGCGATAGGCTTTGAGCGTGCAGCCGTAATCGTGCAGTTTAACGCCCGTAACCCATGAGATAAGACCATTGGCAATGCGTGAGGGCAGCGTACGCGTGAAAAAAGTATCCCGGCGCTTGATGCGCCATCCACTGACCACATCATAGCCTTCGTCCATTTTTTCGAGCATCATCGGAATATCGGCGGGGTCGTTCTGCATATCGGCGTCCATCAAGACAATCACATCACCCGTCGCATAATCCAGCCCGGCCGCAATCGCCGCCGTCTGACCAAAGTTACGCCGCAGGGCAACCACACGCGTGTGTTTCGTATCTGCTTCGGCTAATTCGGCCAGCGCATCAGGGCTGCCATCGGTACTGCCATCATCCACATACACAATTTCCCAGGGGTACGAAATCGCGCCAAGCGCCTCATTCAGAGCGGCATGTAGTTTAGGCAAACTCTCTTTTTCATTGTAGACAGGAATTACAATAGATAGTTCCATAGTTACTCATTCAACCCTCCGAGATTGCCACAAAAAAATTTTTCCAGGGTTTCTTTGCTGAAATCTCGGAGGGCTTTCAAGAAAATTATATTATCCATCCAACAAACATCAGGCATTGTAGTTCAGCCATTAGCGATGGTCAAGCGGTGCAAAATCAAATATTCGGCTCTGCCAGAGATCGGATCAACCGGGCCGGGACGCCGCCATAAAGACAGTGAGGCGGCACATCAGCCGCGACCACCGCCCCGGCGGCGATAACGCTACCACGTCCAATGGTGACTCCGGGCAAAATGGTAACACCAGCCCCAAGCCATACCTGATCTTCAACAACGACTGAACGCGGTTCGGCAACTCGATGACCCTGCGCGTCCGCCACCAGCGCGTGATGGATGGTTTCAAAGGAGCAGCGCGGCCCAACCAGTACGCCCGCGCCAATCGTAATGGCCGCAGGCGGACGGGCAGCAAAGCGCACCCGGCTGTTGATGAACGTATCGCGTCCAATCGTAATATTTCCGGCAGCGCCAATCGGACGCACTTCAACCGGCGCCCAAATCTGTACAGGGTATTGAATCCGCATCCCGGCGAGTTTCAAAACCAAAGCCCGCAACGCATCTGACGTGTGCAGACGCGGTAGATGATTCGCAATCCAGAGAAAGATTGCTTCACGAAACACTTGAAAGCGAAAATCTCTTTTGAGCACATCGAGAACTTGCGAAAACATTGCATCTCCAACAGGCAGGTAAATTCCTGAACGACTTTTTACAATACAACGCAGGAATAGTATACTTGATTGCGCTACAGAAACCACTGCTTTCCCATAACCATAAATTTTTGTAAACGCAATTATTTTTATTTGGAGTGCAATTATGTTACCTGCAATACTTACCTCGGCTGCGTATGTGGCCTTTCAAATGATGGCCGATATTGCCAGCTTGCGGATCGTGATGATCGCCGGGCTTTCAATTGACGCCGGCACATTTGTCTACCCCTTCACCTTCACGCTGCGCGATATGGTGCATAAAACCGCCGGGATCAAAGCCGCCCGCACACTGATTGTAGCCGCGGCCGTTATTAACCTTTTGATGGCCGGGCTGTTCTGGCTGACTTCGATCTTACCCGCCGATATGGCGGTGGGGCCGCAAACAGAGTTCGGTATGGTGCTGGCCCCCGTCTGGCGGATTGTATTTGCCTCGATTATCGCCGAAGTGATCTCTGAGTTAATCGACACTGAGGGTTACCGCCTGTGGGTTAAAAAAGTCACTCATCGTTACCAGTGGGCGCGCGTGCTGGTCAGCAACAGTCTGAGCATCCCCGTGGACAGCCTGCTTTTTGTCTGGATTGCCTTCGGCGGAGTAATGCCCGCGGCTGTGGTATGGTCAATCTTTTTGAGCAATATCATCATCAAAGGGCTAACCACGTTAATCAGCCTGCCAGGTATTTATCTGGTGAAAGAGAATTCACAGTCGTAACACATTTCACCACAAAGACGCAAAGGACGCGATGAATTTCTTTGTGCCTCTGTGGTGAAAAAGCCTTCAGGAGTACAAAAATGATCCCCATTCGAGATGAAATTCCTACCCGGCGCGTGCCAATTGTTAACTATCTGCTAATTGCTCTGAATATATTGGTCTATCTCTTCCAGAGTATGCTTGGCCCCAACGAGCAGGCGCTAATTTATGAGTTTGCGCTGATTCCCTTTTCAGTTACCACCAGCATCAGCTTGGGCGACATCACGGATATTTTCACCAGCATGTTTATGCACGCCGGGTTGGCACACATCGGTGGCAATATGCTCTATTTGTGGATTTTTGGCGATAACGTGGAAGACCGCATGGGGCGCGGACGCTATTTATTTTTCTATCTCATCGGGGGAATCGTGGCGTCATTGACACATATCCTCACCAACCCCGGTTCACAAATTCCTACCGTGGGAGCCAGCGGCGCGATCGCCGCGGTGCTGGGCGCTTATCTGGTGTTGTACCCTCAAAGCCGGGTGCTGACTCTCGTCCCCCTGGGATTTTTTATCCGCATGACCATGCTGCCCGCTTCGATTGTACTGGGTCTATGGTTCGTACTGCAATTCTTTTCTGGGGTAACTTCCCTCGGCGGGCCGGATGTCGGCGGGGTAGCCTTTTGGGCGCATATCGGCGGATTCGTAGCAGGAGTGGTGTTGGCAAATGTGTTGGCGCGACGCGAAGTGCCAGAGCGCGTGACATATTGGTGATCCCGATAGAGGCAGGATGCCGGAGAAACGCTCGGTCTCCTGTCATCCGTCCTCTATCTTTCTAATGTGCCGGTTTAAAAATCTCGCCCGAAACAATCCCCTGCACGGTGCGCGCGGCTACCATCCCCCAGACGATGAGAAAAGCGGCCAAAGAAGCCAATCCAACCCACTGGAAGAAAGCGGCTTGCGTAGCCTGAAAAACAACCCCGGTTGAGACAACAAAGGCCCCGAAGGGAAAGGTAAAAGCCCACCAACTCATCGCAAAGGGCAGCGGGGATTTACGATGCTGGCTCAGGGTGGCCGTGATTGCCAGCAATAGCCAAAAAAATGCAAATCCCCACAAACCGATGCCCACCGCTTTAGCCAGAATAGCGATCGTTTGGGTGGCTGCTTCAGGGGCGGTGAAGAAAATCGACAGTGGCTGGATCATTTTTATGGCAATAATTGCCATAATCGCCGTGGGGGCGATGCCAATCCACATGGTGGGGGCCAAACGAGAAGGGGGTAGTTCATGAAACATATAGCGCGAGAAAACCGTCGTCATCACAAACAAAAATAGAATCCCGCCGATACCCAGAAATATCAGGCTGGTGATGAAGTTGATCGTTCCAAGCAGCGTTCCGGCATACTCAACGGCAAGACTATTACCCAGCACAGGCACAATCAGCGCCGAGACGGGAGGAATCAGCCAGCCGAGGTTGCCGACTTTCCAATCCAGGTTTTGGCGGCGAAAATAGATATTGAGCAACGCCAACGCAAAACCGCCGATGCCCAGCGTGCCCAAAATCCACAGGGCCTGGAGCATGGGGAAGAGAATGGCTTCTGATAGAAAGAGCGGACCAGCTTTCTCGAATGCAATGCCCAAAATAATCAACGAAATCGGCATGGTGGGGAAGAAAGAAGCAGAAACCGGGTGCTGCAAATCCTGGCTCACAGCGTCAAAATGGAATATCCAGCGTAAAATCCAGGGGATGAAAATCAGCATGAACATGATTGCCGCCAGCCCGAGGAAGAATAATTGCACGAAATTAGCAAAAGGCAGGCTGCCGCGAAAGACAAAGACTTCCACAACGAAAACAGCGGTACCCATAACCGAGGCGAACCAACCGGGGGTAAAATTTCGGATAATCCCCGTTTTTGTCGAATAATTATCTGTCATCAAGATACTCCTTAGTTGCGCGCGAAAAATGGGGTGGCATTTTCTTGAGTTAGATGCAGAAATATGGGATTTGTCGCGCTGCGTGACCGGGGACAGAAGGTCTATGACCGAAGATTCATCACTCCAGCCAGGCTTCGATAGCCCCCAGGCGCGTGCAGACCCGCGCCCCGGCCTGATTGCCAGACAAGCAGGCTTGTTCTACCCCCAAGCCGCGGCTCAATGCGGCAATGAACCCTGCGGCGAAGGCATCGCCCGCACCGGTGGTGTCAACAACATCCGCTTTGGGGGCAGGAATTTGCTGGGCCACAGAATCCACATCGAGGTAGCATCCGTTCTCCCCCAATTTGACGATTACGCCTCGGGCGCCACGCTCTCTAAATTTCTGCGCCGCCCGCGCCGGATCGCGTTCATCCACCAGACGAAAGGCCTCATAATCATTACACATAAAATAATCCACTTGCGGCAGCGCAGCCCACAAAGCGGCGCGCAGCTGGGAATCATCCATGCGATCATTAAAAACGACATCCAGGCTGGTAGTGATACCCAAAACACGCAAGGTGGACAGCTTTTCTTCAAGCAAAGCAAAGAGATTGGGCAACACGAAGAAACCGGAAATGTGAAAATGACGCGCACCGGCGGCGGCGATAGCCTGCGGATCAATGGCAGCGGCGGTCAGACCACGGTTGGCGCCGGGTGTATAGACAAAACGCGGTTGATAGTTATTATCCACCAGGCCAACGCTAACGCCGGTGCTGCCCGGTGTGCGCTGCACGAAGCGCGTATCTAGCCCCACGCGTTCCCAATAACGGAAAAGCATTTCAGCCGTATCGTCATCGCCAGTGTGGGCGATTAGGCCCGTGAGTACACCCAACGCAGCCAGCCCGATGGCAACATTGGATGCACAGCCGCCCGGCGTAACAGCGACTTGCTCAAAAGAGAGCGAATCACGCCGCGGAACATCATCTACAGGGTAGCAGATGACATCCAGCGCGACGTTACCAAAGACAATTGCATCCATACGATTAACTGTTTGAACGTGATAATATTTTCAACACATTCATTAGCACATTGACGGCATTGCGATATTCTACCAACGAAAGGCGCTCATTGGGGGTGTGATCGAGGCTGGAGTCGCCAGGGCCATAGGCGACCGCCGGGCAATCCCAGATCGGGGCAACGATATTCAGATCGGCGGTGCCGGTTTTAACGACGAAGCCCGGTTTACCATCAGCAGCGCGGATTGCACCCAGAAAAGCGCGCACCAGCGGGGTATTACGCTCGGCTTTATAGGCCGGGATGGGGAATCCGGTTGGGGTGATTTCACAGGAGACTTCCGAGGTCTTAGAGACCTCGGAAGTCTGTTCAAGCCGCGCATACCATTCATCCGGCGAAACATCCTGCGGCAAGCGGACTCCTACGCGGAGGGTGGCTGAATCTTGAAAGTGGTCTGTCTCTGAGGCAAAGCCGCGCAACGTGAGCAGCAATTGGTCAAAAACGCGCTGGCGCTCAATATTGAATTCATCCACCCAGGTACATAACCGGTTCCAGAAATCCACGGCGACTTCGGGCGCGCTTTGGCCCTGGGCGGCGGTGTGTTCCACCGGGCGGGAGACTGTCACCTCAGCCCAGGCGCTGCCCTTGTAGCCCAGCGTAACGCGATTCCACTGCGAAGGTTCCCCAATGATAGCAAAATCGGGCTTGTACATATCCAGGATATGCCGCGCCCCAATCGAATCCCGTTCTTCATCCACCGCGCCAATGACCACGAACTGCCAACCCTCCACCGGGCCAAGCGCGGCAACAGCATCAGTGAAGGCGGCCAGCGGGCCTTTGGCATCGACCGAGCCGCGGCCGTAGAGCGCTCTCACCCCCGTCCCCTCTCTCTGTGGGAGCTGGGAGATGCGCAAGGGAATCTCACCCTGCACGGTATCAATATGTCCTAACAAAATAATTTGCCGCGGGCCTTCGCCCATCACGCCAATGGCGTTGCCGACTCCATCGGCATAGGCGCGAGTGAAGTCCAATTCATCCATGCGTCCAACGAGATATTCCACCGCAGCGGATTCTTCTCCCGAGGGGCTGTAATGGCGGACGAGTTCAATCAGGGTCGTTGCGTCTAAATCCTCCGCCACCGGTCGTCGGTCGTCAGTCATTATTCGCCTTCCGTCAAGATTTCACGCAACACTTCAATCACACGCTCTATTTGCTCACGCGTAATCACCAACGGCGGCAACAGACGGATGACAGTCAGCCCGGCGGGGAGCGCAAGGATGCCGCGTTCGGTAAGGGCTTGCAGGTACGGGGCGACTTTCTGCTTGATTTCGATGCCAATCATCAGGCCCAGACCGCGCACTTCGCGAATCAGCGGGGATTCGATTTCGTTCAATTCTTCGAGCAAGTAGGCGCCCAACTCCGCGGCGCGCTGGGGGAGTTGATCTTCATCAAGAACGGTCAGCGCCGCCAGGGAAGCCGCCGCGGTTAGTGGATTGCCGCCAAAAGTTGAGCCATGAATGCCCGGAGAAAGCTCACCCACGCGCTCGCCAATCAACAGCGCGCCCATTGGTAGCCCCCCGGCGATGGATTTTGCCACACACAGTAGATCGGGCTGCAAGTTGTGGTGTTCCAGGGCAAACATCTTGCCTGTGCGCCCAAAACCAGTTTGGATTTCGTCAATAATTAGCAGCGCGCCCCTCTCGCGGCAGAGTTGCTGCGCGCCGAGCAAATATTCTGCCGCGCCGGGGTGAACGCCACCCTCGCCCTGCACCACCTCCAGGATCACGGCGGCGGTATTTTCATCCAACGTTGCGGTCAGTTTTTCAAGATTATTATAGGGTACATGGACAAAATCGGGCACCAGCGGCTCGAAAGGTTGACGGTATTTTTTATTCCAGGTGGCCGAAAGCGCCCCGAAAGTGCGTCCGTGAAAACCGCGCATCGTGGCAATAATCTTCGTGCGTCTGGCGCTGAAGCGCGCAAATTTAAAGGCTGCTTCAACGGTCTCGGCGCCGGAATTGGTCAGGAAAACGCGATTCATGCCCACCGGAGCCAGGGAGGTAAGTTTTTCGAGCAGTTGGGCGCGCGTATCATTGTAGAACATCTCCGGGCAAGAGATAATTTTCTGCGCTTGCTCAGTGATAGCCGCCACAATTTTCGGGTGCGCGTGCCCCAAATTCGCCGCGCCCTGCCCCCCGACGCAGTCGATATATTCCTTGCCCTGCTCATCCCAGAGCGTAGCCCCCTCGCCGCGCACAATCACTAAATCGCGCTTGGCATACACGCCAGAAGTAGTTTGGTTTTCAAGAGTTTGTGTATTTGTCATTAGTCTGTATTTATCCACGAAGACACACCGTTCGTGCCGCAAGCACGCCGGTGCGAGAC
>JACKQG010002842.1_pt2 | contig 20253 bp, 15 predicted proteins | sample 8237621 | NCBI WGS metagenome assembly JACKQG01 (sample SAMN15677084, study PRJNA649215) | marine metagenome | biome: marine; feature: Black Sea; material: saline water; isolation source: suspended particulate matter (SPM) from the Black Sea western gyre | collected 2013-06-09/2013-06-10 | depth... | reverse complement strand
ACCAAGCTCAGATCAAACTGATCAGTGGGCACCGGCTCCGCATGGAGGTAGCAGCCAAGATTCTAGATTGGTAAAGTTCTATGTTACTGCAGAGTTCCTGGTTAGGTCATCTTCTTCATCTGCGAGGAGAAACCGGCCTTCGAGACAGCCCTGCAAGGTTGCCTTTGGAGCGGCGCGAGCTTGGGGAACGAGGGGCGCGTTGCGCAGGTACGCGGAGCGGCAGGTTAGCATCTGCACGTAGCGCACCCGCTCTGGCGAGAGGCCCAACTCGCCGGCGATGGCCTCACCGTCCATTCCCTGCTCCAGCCGCCACAGCACCCGATCCAGCGTGGCGTAGTCCATCTGGATGGCCCCCTCGTCGGTCAGACCCGGCAGGATGTCCGGCGACGGCGGGCGGGCGATGATCTCCTCCGGCACGCCCAGGTGAGCGGCCAGCGCCCGCACCTGGGTCTTGTAAAGGTGAGCCAGCGGGTCGGCGTCCGCCGCGGCGTCGCCATATTTCACGAAGAAGCCCACCGCCAGCTCTGTTCTGTTGCTGGTGCCCAGCACCAGCAGATTGTGCAGTTCGGCGGTGTAGTAGAGCAGCACCGTGCGCAGCCGCACCTTGACGCGGTGATAAGCCACCGCCTGGTTGAGCCAGGGGCCGCTCAGCCCACGCGTCCCGACCATCACCGCCGAGAAGGGAGACTCCCCTTCCCCGAAAGTCTCGGTGTAGCGGCCGTAGAAGCGGCGGATCACTCTCGCCTGGAGGCGGCGGGTGGGCAGCAGCCACAGCGGCACCTGCCGGTAGACGCCCATCAGGAGCAGCAGCTTGCTCAGCCCCACGCTGCGGCAGCGGATGGACAGCTTCTGAGCGTGCTGCCGGGCCAGCCGCTTGCTCTCAGGCGCACTGTCCCGCTCCGGCAGGACCAGCCCCAGCACTCGCTCCGGCCCCAGACCACGCACAGCCAAGGCCGTGGTCACCGCCGAGTCGATCCCGCCGCTCAGGCCGACGATCACTCCATCCCGCCGGAAATCCTCGACGGCCTGGCGGATGAAGGCTCCCAGCTCATCGGCCACGGCGGCCGGGTCAATGCACAACTCATCTGCCACGGGCTTGCCACTCCTGTCTGCTACACTCCACGTATTCCCACGTTGGATACCATACACCAGAGACCCTTTTCTGTCAAACTCGGTGGGCTACCAGCCAGCAAGACGCCGTGAGGTTTTCAGAACCCCCTGCTCCCTTTGTATTTCAGCGCGAGTGTGGTACAATGCGACCAACAACAACGGTCATTTCTTCCTGGTTTGTGGAGGAGAAAAACTATGTCTGACAAAGCTCTTGTCCCCTTCGAAAGAAGACTTGAAGACTGGCGAGCTACGCACCCTAGCCGGTGGATAGCCACGACTGACAGAACAGCGGCAGCCGAGTTCATATCCAAACAAGCGCAGAAGATCGTAAGCGCCCAACTTGAGTCAGCGGACCGCATCATTGTCAGCCAAGAGCGTGTAGCGGACGGGATCGACAAAGTTGTTCTTGGAATTGCCAGGGTTGCTGATGGACTCGAGAGTCTTGCGTCTGCGTTTGACTGGGGTCTCTCGGAGATGATTTGGCACCTGGAGCAGCAGAGGGCCGTACTCATAGAGATTCTTAAGGTATTGCAAGCACCACTGGACACGCAAGCAAAAGAACTAAGGAAACGGGCTGAAGATGCCTATAGGAATGGCTGGATTGATGACGCGCTTGAGGACTTCTTGGAGTCGGAGAAGAAGAATCGATACGACTTCACTGTTCATCAAAGCTTGGGGAACATCTATCTCTTCCACAAGATGGATCCAGACAGGGCCTTGGAGTATTACGAGAAAGCCGCGAAATATGCCACTCCCCAATCCCCATACCACGCCAGCTTGGCTCTTCTGCACATGGGCCTGATACACTATCTCCAGGCGGATTTCGAAAAAACCTACCAAATGACATCACAAGCAATAGAGTTGTCTCCAGACCTTTGCGAAGCTCACTATCAGCACGCCCAATACTGTGCCCTCCTCGGCAAACATGATGAGGCAATTGACCATCTTGGGAAAGCCGTTCAGGGTGATAAGTATTACTGCTTGAAAGCGGATACAGAAAAAGATTTTGATGTGATGAAGCAACGATTACGACCGTTCTTTGAAGACTTGAGGAAGCAGACTGAAGAAACAGCCAGAAGGGAAGTGAACAAAGCCCACGAGCTGATCCAAGATGCTGAATCATATGGTCTTTCTATCCACGGCGAACCCGCCAGCACAATTGACAAGTTCCGAGCGGCCAAGAAGGCGGAGAGTGAGGCCAGGGAGTTTATGAGAAGAGCGAGTCTATTCGACTGTTGGGATGCAATCGGTGAAGCTCATGTCGCTCAAGGAATGGCCATAGACTCTTCAGCAGAATACCTCTCTGACCAGATTCCCAAGACACAAAGCGAGCGTGACAAAAGCATGAAGTCATTTAGAACAATGCTCTATATCGTTGGTATCGTTGACTTTCTTCTGGCCTGCCCAATCTGTGTTCTGGTTCTTGACTTTGCCGAACAGTTAGAGTTGTTGCCGAAGGGTAACATGTGCGCGACCACCTTGGCTCTCCTTGCAGGATATCTGCTATTCTGCATAGTTGGCTTTGCTGTTTATCGTGCTCTTATGGCGCTGCGTAAAGCACCTTACGAGAATAGACTGGCTACACTTCGGACCAAACTTTCTAAGGTCCAGACCCAACGAACTCAATTGAGAACTCCACTGAAAAAACTCCAAAACGATCAAGGCAATGGGGCCAACGCCCCACTTTGGCGCCATAGGCAGCCCTGATTCGGGGAACGCACTGTGAAAGACGAGCATGAAAGGGCACTTGCGTCCCACTATCTGGGTAAGGCACACCTTCTTTCAGGAGAGTCAATTGAGATAAGTCATATTGCTCTACCCTTACGAGGAGGCATCAGCCTTGCCTGAACTGCTTGACCTGCGCCCGCCAGACGAGGCCTGGCGCATCTTCCGTGAACATTTCGATCCGCAGGTGGCCGCCGAGCGCGTGCCCGTGCGGGAAGCGCTGGGCCGCGTGCTGGCCGAGAACCTGACCGCGCCGCACGATTTGCCCGGCTTCCCCCGCTGCAACATGGACGGCTACGCGCTGCGCGCCGCCGACACCTACGGCGCGTCCCCCGGCCTGCCCGCCTACCTGGACGTGGTGGGCGAAGTGCTGATGGGCGAAGCCCCGACCCTGCAGATCGGCCCCGGCCAGTGCGGTCTGGTGCATACGGGCAGCATGCTCCCACCGGGAGCCGACGCCGTGGTGATGGTCGAGCTCACCCAGCCGGTGGACGAGAGGAGCATCGAGGTACTGAAGCCGGTGGCCGTGGGCGAAAACGTCATCCAGGTGGGCGAGGACGTGCGCCAGGGTGATGCGGTGCTGGCGGCCGGACACCGGCTGCGCCCGCAGGACCTCGGTGGCCCGCTGGCTCTGGGCATCACCGCGGTGAGCGTCGCCCGGCGGCCGCGGGTGGCCATCCTCTCGCAGGGTGATGAGCTGGTGGAGCCGGAGCAAGAGCCCGGCCCCGGCCAGGTGCGGGACATCAACTCCACCACGCTGGCGGCATTGACCGAGCAGGCCGGCGGCATCCCCCTGCGCCAGCCCATCGTCGGCGACGATCTGGAGGCGCTGCAGGCAGCGGCCGCGGCGGCCCTGGCCCAGGCTGACGTGCTGGTCATGTCCGCCGGCAGTTCCGTCAGCGCCCGCGACGTGACGGCGCAGGTGATCGGGAGCCTCGGCGAGCCGGGCGTGCTGGTACACGGCGTCTCCATCCGCCCCGGCAAGCCCACCATCCTGGCCGTGTGCGACGGCAAAGCCGCCTTCGGCCTGCCGGGCAACCCAGTCAGCGCCATGAACACCTTCCGCCTCTTCGTCACCCCGGCCATTCACCTGCTGCAGGGGGCCGAGCCGCAGCCGCCGCGCACGGTGCCAGCGCGGCTGGCGCGCAACGTGGCCAGCAGCACCGGCCGCCAGGACCACGTGCAGGTGCGGCTGGAGGAGCGGGACGGCGAGTTGTGGGCCGTGCCCATCTTCGGCAAGTCCAACCTCATCTACACGCTCATCCGCTCCGATGGCGAGTTCGTCATCCCTCTGGACAACGGCGGGATGACGGAGGGGGAGACGGTCACCGTCCTTTTGCACTAAGCCAGCCTCAGGTTCGAAGGTTTCAGGTTTGAAGGTTCCGGGTTCCGACGGTGCCACAAGCCATGAACTTTGAACCTTCGAGCTTTCGAACCTTTGAACCTCGAAGAGTAAGGAACCAATGGCCAAAAGACACGTCTACCTCGAAGACATCCCGCTGGAAGAGGCCGTCGCCCGCTGGTGGACGGCGCTGGAAGAGGCCGGAGCCGCCTCGCCACTACCCGGCGAGCCGATTCCTGTGGCCAAAGCGCTGGGCCGCGTGACCGCCGAGCCAGTGTGGGCGCGCCTCTCCTCGCCGCACTACCACGCCGCGGCCATGGATGGCTACGCCGTGCGGGCTGAGGACACTCGCGGAGCTACCGAGACCGCGCCACTGCGCTTGCAAGTGGGCACACAGGCCGTCCCCGTGGACACCGGCGACCTCCTGCCAGCGGGCACCAACGCCGTCATCAAAATCGAGGACACTCAGCTTATCGCTGAAGCTCACACACCGCAAATCACACATCGCAAATCGCAAATCGAGATCCTGGCCTCTGTCGCCCCCTGGCAACACGTGCGCCCCATGGGCGAGGACATGGTGGCCAGCGAGCTGGTGCTGCCGGCCAATCACAAGCTGCGGCCCCAGGACCTGGGGGCCATCGTCGGCAGCGGGCACACGACGGTCAGCGTGCGGCGCAAGCCACGCGTGGCCATCCTGCCCACGGGCACGGAGCTGGTGGAGCCAGGCCGCCAGCCGCAGCCGGGCGAGATCGTGGAGTACAACGGCATCATGCTGGCGGCCAAGGTCGAGGAATGGGGCGGCGCAGCCACGCGCCTGCCTCCCGTGCCCGATGATTTCGCGGCCATCAAGGCCAGTGTGGCCGCGGCGCTGGAGACTCACGACCTGGTGGTGGTCAACGCCGGCTCCTCGGCCGGCTCCGAGGACTACACCGCCGACGTCTTTCGCGAGCTGGGACAGGTGCTGGTGCACGGCATCGCCATCCGCCCCGGCCATCCGGTGGTGCTCGGCCTGGCCAGCGGCAAGCCGCTGATGGGCATCCCCGGCTATCCCGTCTCGGCGCTGCTGACCTTCGATCTGCTGGCGGGACCGCTGATCGCCCGCTGGCTGGGGCAGGCTGCACCGCCGCGTCCCGCCGCCCTGCAGGCCACGCTGACGCGCAAGGTCTTCTCGCCCGCCGGCGAGGAGGAGTTCCTGCGCCTGGCCGTAGGCCAGGTGGGCGAACGAGTGGTGGCCACGCCGCTGCGCCGCGGCGCCGGCATCATCATGTCCCTGGTACGGGCCGACGGTCTCCTGCGCATCCCCCGCTTCAGCCAGGGGCATGAAGCTGGCGACACGGTGACGGTGGAACTTCTGCGATCACCGGAGGCCATCCGCCACAGCATCGTGGTCATCGGCAGCCACGACCTGACGCTGGATCTGCTAGCCGACCGGCTGGCGCAGCGCCATCCGGGGCTGCGGCTGAGCTCCTCGCACGTGGGCAGCCTGGGCGGGCTGCTGGCCCTGCAGCGCAACGAAGCTCACCTGGCAGGCGCACACCTGCTGGATGAGCACAGCGGCGACTACAACGTGGACTGCATCCGCCGCTTGCTGCCGGGGCGCCGCATCGTGCTGCTGGGCTTCGTCACCCGCCAGCAGGGGCTCATCGTGCCGCCGGGCAACCCCAAGGCCATCCACTCGCTGCAAGACCTGACGCGGGAGGACGTGGTGTTCATCAACCGCCAGCGAGGCTCGGGCACGCGGGTGCTGCTGGACTACGAGCTCAAGCAGCGGGGCATTGACCCGCGCCACATCCAGGGCTACGAGCGGCAGGAGTTCACGCACTTGGCCGTGGCCGCGGCGGTGCAATCGAGGGCCGTCGATGGCGGGTTGGGCATCCTGGCCGCGGCGCGGGCGCTGGGATTGGACTTCGTGCCCCTGCTGGAGGAGCGCTACGACCTGGTCATCCCCGGCGAACACTACGAGGGCGAGCTGCTGCAGCCGCTGCTGGCTCTGATCCGCGATCCCGAATTCGGCGCCGCCGTGGCCGCGCTGGGCGGCTACTCCACGGCGCAGATGGGACAGGAGCTGGCGGAGTTCTGAAGCTTGCACGTTTCGACTGTTCGTGATAGAATAAGAGCACTGAGACCAGGTGTGATCGTGAGATCAGGGAGGCAAGTCATGACTTTGGAAGAGATCATTCAGGACCTACACGCGCTCGAAGAACGAATACGCGCCAACGAACGCAAATATGGGATTACCTCGAAGGATTTCTACGAGCTGTACCGACAGGGACTGCTGGACGATGATGGCTTCGAGCAGACAACGGAATTCATCCGTTGGGCCAGCGCTTACGAGATTAAACTGGAACGGGAAGCAGCCTTCGAGAAAATGAGCCGCGCCTTTCTCCAAACTCTGCGCCAAGAGACCACTGACCACTCCCTTCGCCTCACACCCAACCCGCAACTGGCCTGCGCCTGATGTTCCCCCCTCTCGCCGAATACGAACGGTTCATTTACTCTCTGCAGGACGCCTATGCGTCAATTCGGCATTCCACGCTTGTGGTCATCCGGCACGGCCCGGCGTTCGCCGAGGTCACCGGCGCTATCGAGTTTAACAATGGCATCACTCTGACTGTCTGGGAAGACCTCAACTTTTCCCGACGCCTCATCCAAGGCTACAGTTATGCCGTGTACCGGGGCAATGAGCGCCTTTACTGGTACGATCCCCAGCCACATCCGAACGATCCTGCTCTTGCTGACACGTATCCTCACCACAAGCACATACGGCCCAACATGAAGCGTCATCGCGTCCCTGCGCCTGGTTTGAGTTTCGATAGCCCGAACTTGCCTTACCTGATCGAGGAGATCAAGCGCGACCTACAGGGATCACCTTCTGCATTACCATGATTGATGAAGGAGGCAATTACTCATGGCCAAGTACGTTGTGACACACACGCCAGTGGTCGAAGAAGCGACCCAGGACAGGCTGATCGAACTCTTGCACGCCATCGCCGTGACTAATGTGCCGGACACGGCGTGGCTCGCCAGTTGGATCGCCGTGGACTCCAGCAAAATGTTCTGCCTCTGGGAGGCGCCCGGCGAGGATGCCATCCGCACCGCCCTGGGCGAAGAGGCGCTGAAGCTTAATCCCATCGAGGCGCTCTACGAGGTGGTGGACGTCAACCCGGCTAACTTCCGGTAAGCCTGAGGGCTTCCCGCCCATCAGCCCCAAGCAGCATGATCACCATCGAACAGGCGCGCCAACTGTACGCCGCTGACGACACGGCGCACGATTTCGACCACGTCCTGCGGGTGCTGGCGCTGGCCGAGCGCATCGCTGAAGCCGAGGGCGCAGACAGGGCCATCGTGCGCACCGCCGCGCTGCTGCACGACGTCGCCCACGACGAGCCAGGACATCACCTCCGCGGGGCGGAACGGGCGCGACAGATCCTGGCCGACCAGCCCCCCGCTTTCGTGGCGGCGGTAGCCCACGCCATCGAAGCGCACCGTTTCCGCGCCGCACCACAGCCGCAGACGCTGGAAGCACAGGTGCTCTTCGACGCCGACAAGCTGGACGCCATCGGCGCCGTGGGTGTGGCGCGAGCCTTCGCCCACACCGCGCATCAGGGGCAGCGACTCTTCGTGCCGTTGGACGAGGTAGACGAGCAGTCACTGGCCTCGGGGCCCGGCCATACCGCCGTCCACGAGTTCGTCTTCAAGCTCGCCCGCCTGCGAGACCTCCTGTACACGAAAACCGCCCGCGAGATCGCTCGCCGGCGGCACGACTTCATGGTCGCTTTCTTTCAACGGCTAGACGCTGAAGCGCGAGGTGAAGCGTGACACGCGTGGGACATGGCTTGAGGTCCGAAGTCTGAGCCTCAGTCTTCCGCCCCCACCCTGCCGCGGTAACGCTTGACCTCGCTGCGGCGCTGTTTGGTCGCCAGGCGGCGCTCTTTGGCCCACCGCGGCACCTTGGTGCGGCGGCGCCGTTTGGGGACGTGCAACGCCTGCCGCAGCAGCGCCTGGAAACGCTCCACCGCCTCCTGCCGGTTGCGGAACTGGCTGCGCTCTGACTCGGCCACCACGCGCAGGATCCCCTCGCTGTCCATCCGCCCCGCCAGCCGCGTGAGCACCCGCTGCCGCTGCTCCTCGGAGAGGCTCGGCGAGCCAGCCACGTCGAACAACAACTCCACGCGGGTGGCGCTGCGGTTCACGTGTTGCCCACCCGGCCCGCCGCTGCGGGAGAAGCGAAACTCCAGCTCCGAGAGCGGAATACCCAGTTGATCGGTGATCCACACCAGTTCGTTATTCATGTCCCTCTGCCTGCAAAGTGGCTCCACAACGCCGATCAACGGGAGAAGCGGATGTGCATGACGTCGCCATCCTGCACCACGTAGTCTCTCCCCTCCAGCCGCACCAGCCCCGCCTCCCGCGCCGCCACCAGCCCGCCTGCCTGCAACAGAGTTGACCAGGGGATCGCTTCCGCACGGATGAAACCGCGCTGCATGTCCGTGTGGATGAGCCCGGCGGCTTCCCAGGCGGTGCGTCCCTGGGCCAGAGGCCAGGCCCGCGTCTCCTTCTTGCCGGTGACGGTGAAGAAGGTGATCAAGTTCAACAGCCGGTAGCCAGCGGCGATGAGACGGTCAAGCCCCGGTTCGGCCAGGCCCAGCTCAGCGCGGTAGGCATCCGCTTCATCCGTAGGCCAGGCGGCCAGGCCCGCCTCCAGTTCGGCGCAGATGACCACGGCTTCCGTGCCCTCGGCAGCGGCCCGTTGCGCCACCGCCGCCGCCCACGGGCCGCCGTCGGGCAGGGTCTCCTCGCTGACGTTAACGACGTAAAGGCAGGGCTTGGCCGTCAGCAAGTTCAGCGGTTGCAGCAAGTGGGCTTCCCTGTCACCCAGAGACATCTCCCGCACCTTGCGGCCAGCGTCCAGATGGCGACTGAGCCGCTCCAGCAAATCCAGTTCCGCCTGATACTCCCGCGGCTGGGCTTTGGCTTTGGCTCGCACGCTTTCCATACGCCGTTCCACGGTCGCCAGGTCGGCCAGGATGAGTTCCAGTTCCACCGTCTCGACGTCGTCCAGGGGATCGAGTTCCGCCGTCACGTGAGGGATGTCGGGGTTGGCAAAAGCTCGCACTACCATGGCCATGGCGTCCACGTTGCGGATGTGGCCCAGGAACTGATTGCCCAGGCCAGCGCCCTGGCTGGCCCCCTTGACCAGGCCGGCGATGTCCACGAATTCCACCGCCGCGGGCACGGTGCGCTCCGGCTGCACCAGCTCTGCCAGACGCTCCAGGCGAGGGTCAGAGACCGCGGCCACGCCCACGTTGGGCTCGATGGTGGTGAAAGGATAGTTGGCCACAGCGGCCTGGGCGCGGGTCATGGCGTTGAATAGGGTGGACTTGCCCACGTTGGGCAAGCCCACGATGCCGATTTGCAAGCTCATGGATGCTCACCTCCTTGCTTTTCACACCTGAGCAAGGCCGACCCCGCGTTTTGCCAATCCGCAGAAATTGCGGTATAATGTCTGCGAATCCACAGCGGGGCGTAGCGCAGTTCGGTTAGCGCGCACGGTTCGGGTCCGTGAGGTCGGCGGTTCAAATCCGCCCGCCCCGACCAGCGTCAGGGGTGGAGCCGAAAGGCTCCACCCCTTTCTGTTGTGATCGCCTACCTCGCCCTGAACACCACAGGCAGGTAAACCAGATACGGGGTCGGCGTGGCCGTAGGTGTGGCCGTCGGCGTCAAGGTCGGCGTTGCAGTCCTCGTGGGCGTCGGCGTGGCCGTGTCCGTCGGGGTCGGCGTATCTGTTGGTGTGGCCGTGTCCGTCGGAGTTGGCGTCGCCGTCGGCGTGTGCGTCGGCGTAGCCGTGCCCGTCGGAGGCGGCGTCACTGTAGGCGTATCCGTCGGAGTTGGCGTCGCCGTCGGCGTGTGCGTCGGCGGGACCGTGGGCGTCGCCGTTGGCGTATCGGTAGGCGTCGCCGTCGGTGTTGCTGTCGGTGTTGCTGTCGGCGTAGGCGTGGCCGTCGCCGTGGGCGTCGCTGTCGGAGTCGGCGTGGCCGTGTCCGTCGGGGTCGGCGTGACTGTTGGCGTGTCGGTGGGTGTCGCCGTGGGCGTTGTCGTAGGAGTCGCCGTGGGCGTCATCGTCGGCGTGGAAGTAGACGTGGGCGTCGGCGTTACCTCTGGCTGCGGCACGCGATAGCGCACCTCCAGCCGCGGCCGCCAGGCCGCGTTAGAGTTCTCCGAAGCGGCCAGAATGTAGTCCACCTTGTCGCCAGCCCCGCCCTTCAGAACCAGCCCCGCGTTGTCGCCCGGATCACCATTCCACACCTGCACGATATCGGTCACGTCGAAGCCGTAATAGCCCAACGCATTGAACTGCACCGTATCGCTGGGTGTGCCCAGGCGGTCGGTTGCCGAGTCATTGGCCCCCGGCACACCCCACAGATTCCCCTCCGCAGCCTGCCGCCAGGTGGCCTCGTCGTGATCCCAGGCACGGCGCAGACGGTAGCTGCTCACGCTCATGGGACTATCCTTGTTGCGCCAGTAGGCGTATACGGTCAGCGTCGCCTCGTCAATCACCAGGTTGCTGTCCAGTGGCGTCAGGCCGAAGTACAGCAAGCCGGCCATCACGTCGCCGGAACGCAGGCGGAGTTGCTTGGCATCGGGAAGATCGTTGAAGTTGCGGTCGGGCTCCCAGGAACTGATGTAAGTGTCGGTGGCGGTGGTGTACTTGTTGGCCTTGTGCTGGAAAGTGACCGTGCTGCCCAGCAGGTGCACGCGGCCGTACTCCGGGGAGCTGTAGTCCGTTTGCTGCCCATCCCGCACCAGGAAGCTATCCCTCGCCCCGCCATCATCGTCGTCCCGCAGCCCCAGCGCCAGGCCGATACGGCGGCCATCCTGCAGAGGAGCGCCACCCAGCTCCGCCAAGGAGATGGCCACTTCCACCGCGTAGCCGCCGGGGATAATCTGGGCGGCGGCCTGGATCGCCGCCGTGGGCACGCCGAAGTCCTCCACGCGGCCATCCCAGCCGATGGCGACCTCGTGATCGTCCCCGCCGCCCGGCACGTGGTCGAAAGCGCCGTCAATGCCCAGCACCACCGCGTCATCGTCCGTCAAGCCGCCGCTGTCGGCCAGCAGGACGTCGTCCTGCACCCGCACGGCCAGGTAGAGATGGCCGGCATCCCAGAAGGAACGCAGGTCAGCGCTGAGGTCGTTGGCGTCATCGGGCAAGCTGTCGCCGAAGAGTCCTTCCGCCGTGCCGGCGTCCAGGACGAGGCCGGCGTCGGTCGCCCAATCCCCCAGGTCGCCATCTATGGCCGGCGAGAAGCCCACCGGATAGCTCCAGACGGTGGAAGGCTCGCCGCCGTAGTGCAGGATCACGCCCGCTTCGCCGACGATCCAGCCCCTGTCGCCCACGAAGGTGATGCCACCGCCGCCGCCATAGCCCTCGTCCGGCCCATCTGGCGGGTCCACGGGCCAGCCAGCCCCCAGATTCTCGTCGGTAGGGCTGGCCTGCCGCACCCAGTTCCTACCGCCGTCCTCGGTGTACAAGATGGTGCCTTCGGAGCCCACAGCCCAGCCGGTGTCCTCACCAATGAAGAAGACGCCTCGCAGAAGCTCATTCTCGGATTCTCCTTCGATCTGTTGAGGATACCAGGTCTGGCCATAATCGTCACTATGGTAGATTGCCGCAGGAAACCCCAGACGTTCTGGCCCGTTGCCTACCACCCACCCCAAAGGCGAACCGGGCAGAAAATAGACATCACGTAACCTGGGGAAACTCACCCCATTTCCATCCAAGAAGTCTTCGTCCCAATCCTCACCGCCGTTCGTGGTACGCGAGACCGCACCCGCTTCGGCTTTCGCACCTCCATGGAAGGCAACCCATCCATGTTGCCGATCCATATCCCAGTGCATACCACTCGATGGAGTACTAGCCCTGGGATCTCGAGTCTCCCAGGTCTGACCGGCATCCGTCGTATGCTGCATTCCAAGCCAGTTCTGAGACGCCCAGCCTTCGTTTTGGTCGAAAAACTGGATACGATAGACAAATTTCTCAGGCGCGGCCCGGCGCTGCTCCCAACTCAGCCCGCCGTCGCCGGTATACCAGATGGCCCCGTAGCGGCCACCGCTCCAGCCGTGATTCTCGTCCACGAAATCCACATCATTGAGCCAGCCGCGAGCAGGACTGTCTACGACAGCCCAACTGCGGCCGCCATCGGTAGTGTGCATGATGACCCCAGGTTGGTATAGACTACCCTCTAACTCCACCCATTCCGCGCTTTCCCCCACCACCCAGCCACGCTGATCATCGAGGAAGTCCACACCGCGCAGCGCCCGCAGGGGGCCACCGCCGCGAGGCTGCCAGGTTGTCCCCATGTTGTCGCTGAAATACATGCTGCGCATCGCACCTACGGCCAACACGTGCCCGGCGTCGGGTGCGGAGACGGCTTCCAGTCGCTGCGTCGTGCCGCTGTCCTGCCCGCTCCAGCTCGCGCCGCCGTTAACCGTGCGCAGGACAGTACCGGCAGCGCCCACGGCCCAGCCCTCGTTGGCGCTGAGCGCGGTCACGCCGTACAAACTCCAGGCCACCGGGCAAGGTTGAGCGTTCCAGTTGGCGCCACCATCGCTGGTGTGGCGGATGACGCAGACGCCGCCCACGGCCCAGCCGTTGCTGGCATCGCTAAAGCTGACGTCGCGCAGAGGCTCCGCCGTGCCGCTGCCTTGCGCGTTCCACGTCGTGCCGCCGTCGGCGGTGTGCAGGATGACACCACTTTTGCCCACCGCCCAGGCGGTTTGCGTGTCTGCGCAGTGAATGTCATACAGATCATTGGCCGTGCCACTGGTTTGCGCTTGCCAGTTCGCACCGCCGTCGCTGGTGCGCAGGATGGTGCCCTTCTCGCCCACCGCCCAGCCGTCGCTGGCATCGCCAAAGCAGAGGCCATGCAGCGCTTCGGCGGTGCCGCTTTCCCGCGCCGTCCAGATGCGGCCGCCGTTCGTGGTGCTGAGGATCGCCCCGCCGTCGCCGGCCGTCCAGCCGTGGTTTTCGTCGGCGAAGTACACCGCCCGCAACTGCTCCACGCCCTGGGAATCCTGCAAGCTCCAGAAAATGCCCCCATCGGTCGAGCGCAGGATCGTTCCCTCCGATCCCACAGTCCAGATGTGCTCAGCATCCAGGAAGTGCACATCCTGGAAGTCGCCTTTGCCGTGCCACTGGAGATGCCAGGGGCTGGCTTCTGCCTGAGCAGGGACGGCAGGCCCGGCCTGCGGTGCAGATGCGGGCAAAGCGGCGACCGCTGAAGTGATGAGCAAGCTCAAGATCAACAGACCTGTCAGAGCGATGCTCCATCTCTGTAGTTTCATCCTCATGACTGAATTTGACACTCCTTTCCGGATACGAGATGCGCCATTGTACCATCACTCAAAGTTGAACACAAGTCAGGCCGCAAGCCCAGTCGCGGGTATCATTCAGAATCGTAGGGGAACCTTGGCCGCGCCTCCCCCACTGCGTCAGCGGAACAGCGGAACAAGCGGAAAATAAACGTTTGATCTTTCCGCTTTTCCGCTGACAACAATGTGTCGCCTCTCCCTACACTTTTGAACGATACCCCCAGTCGCCTGCGGGCTTGCGTTTACTCTCACTTCGGGTATAATGCAGGGCATGAACATCATCATCCTCGGTTTAGGGCCTGGCGATCCGGCTCACCTGACCAGCGAAGCCTGGCAACTGCTGGAGGGAGCGGAAGAGGTCTACCTGCGCACGAAGCAACATCCCACGGTTGCCGGGTTGCCCGCGCACCTGCGGCTGCATTCCTTCGACCATCTGTACGATGCGTTGCCCACGTTCGCCGCCGTATACGAGGCTATCGCCCACGAGGTGCTGACGCTGGGAGCCCGCCCGCCAGGGGTCATCTACGCTGTGCCGGGGCACCCGTGGGTGGGCGAGGCGACCACGCCGCTCATCTGCCGTCTGGCGGGCAAGCGGGGCATCCCCGTGCGTGTGGTGGGCGGGATGAGCTTTCTGGAGCCGCTGCTGGCGGCGCTGGGCGTGGATCCCGTGGACGGCCTGCAGATCACCGACGCCATGCTCGTCGCCGCCGGCCACCATCCGCCGCTGAGCGTGGACCGGCCGGCCATCGTCGCCCAATGCTTCAGCCGCGCTCTGGCCAGCGACGTCAAGCTGACCCTGCTCAACAGTTACCCCGACGAACATCCGGTCACCGTGGTCAAAGCGGCGGGGACGCCAAACCAGCAACTGCTCACGCTGCCCCTGTACGAGCTGGATCGCGGTGAGCATTTCGACCACCTCACGTCGCTCTACCTGCCACCCGTCGAGGAGCCTGGCTCCTACGATGCCCTGCACGAGGTCGTGGCCCACTTGTGCGCCCCCGAAGGCTGCCCCTGGGATCAGGAGCAGACGCACCAGTCGCTACGCAAGGAATTGCTGGAGGAGACCTACGAACTCCTGGCTGCGTTGGACGAGGAAGACGCGGACAAAATGTGTGAAGAGCTGGGTGACCTGCTGCTGGAGATCACGCTGCACATCCAGATCGCCACCGAGGAGGGGGAGTTCAAGATGCCGGACGTCGTCGCCGGGATCGTGAGCAAGCTGACGCGCCGCCACCCCCACGTCTTCGGCGACCGGGCCATCGGCGGCGTGGACGAGGTGCTGCGCAACTGGGAAGAGATCAAACAGGAAGAACGCGGCGAGGAAGCGAGGAATAGCGGACTGCTGGAGGGCGTGTCTCCGGCGCTGCCGGCGCTGGCCCAGGCCCAGGCCTATCAGCACCGCCTGGCGCGGGTCGGCTTCCCGAGCCTGGAGGCGTTGTGCCTGAGCGAAGATGAACTGGCGGCCGTCGCCCAGTTGCTGGCGGGAGTTGAAGACGAGGAGAATCAGACCAGGCTGGGGGATCGCCTCCTGGCGCTGGCAGACCTGGCCCGGCAGCGCCAGATTGACCTGGAAAGCGTCCTGCGAGCCGCCAACGCTCGCCTGGCCGCCCGTTTCGAAGCCAGCAGCTACAGGCCCTCATACAGCCACCACTGAGCAGGGTGAAAATACCAGGAGACAGTTACCTTTGTCAGAAAACGCCGTCTAGAATAATGCGGGCTGGCCGCGAACGGCGGTGTGCCATTCATCCTTTGTTCGAACGACTATCCTCATATGCTGATGATCAAGAGAACCGGCCGCCTCTCGATACCACTGGCCCTGCTGGGGCTGCTCCTCATTGCTCTCACGAACAGTGGGCTGCTGACCCGCGCCGCGGGCGCAGCGCCGTCTCCCGGCGACCAGCCAGACGCGGTGTCCGTGGCTGTGACCCCGCCCACGCCTCCGGCTGGCAGCATGGCCCTGGTGCGCAAGCCAGGAATCTTCGGCGTCTGGGACTACTGGCCGAACGAGCTGACCCCCATAGACTACTACCACCTCATCGGCAGCCACATCACGGTCAACTGGAGCAAGATACAGAACCAGCCGGGGGTGTACGATTGGGATTTCCTGGACAATTGGCTGAACCGCGTAGAGCCCACGGGCAAGATCGCCGCCATCGGGATCAGCACCTACAACGGCCGTTACAAAAACGGCAGCGAAGCCATGCCCGAGTTTCTGCGCCAGAATCCCAACACCGTCGTGGACGTGGGCAGTGGCTGGCTCATCCCCAAGTACTGGCATCCCACCTACCTGGACGCCTACCGGCAGTTCATCTTCACCCTCGGCGCGCGTTACCGCAATGACCCGCGGCTGGAATGGATCGCCATTGGCGCCGGGCTGTACGGCGAAACCTGGGCCTGCAATCCGTCGGACAACGCACAGATGGCCGCGGCGGGGCTGACCAGCGATCTCTGGGTCCAGACCGTCAACCAGATCGTGGACTGGTACGTGGAAGCCTTCAGCGAAAACGGCAAGTTGCAGAAAGTGCTCATGGTGCAATCCTCTCCCTACACCTTCACCGCCAGGGAGCGGCGGGAGATCAACTTTCACGCCGCCAGCCGGGGCGTGGGTTTTTCCCCCAACGCCCTGTACCCGGATCAGGAAGGGGCGGTTTTCGGAAGTGCTGACCGTTGCCCCTACTGCGGCGTGCACGACAGCATGCTGTTGTACAACCAGGTATTGCCCACGACCTTCGAGACCTACGACTACATGCTCTGCGACCCCGATCAGGTGTACTGGGGTATGCTCAACGGCCTGGACAAGCACCCGACCTACCTGCGGCTGAACCTTGACCTCTTCCGGGAATTCGATCCGGACCTCTACCCCGATACGAGTGGCTACGGCCCCGACAAGCCCGAGAATCTGGCCATCTTCGACTGGGTCGAGCATTACGTGGGCGTGACGCTGCAGAACACCCCCAGCGTCTGGGTGGCCATGCGCGAACACCGCGTGCCCTGGCAGGCCTGCGGGCAAGGCTCCCCCAGCCCAGGCCCCTGGTATCCGCAGTGGGGCAACTACGACTTCTGGCTGGAGCAGGACGACGACGTGTCGGGCGGCCGCACGCGAGTGGAGACCAACGATCCTTCCATCACTGGCTTCGGCAACTGCGACGTCGGCTACGGCACCTCCCCCGGCGGCGGCCCTCCTTGCCAAACCAACTCCTACCGGGACTACCTGCCTCCCGGCCGCGAGGCCTGGGTCACCCGCCGCACCGATCAGGCCACCGGCAACCCTTACATGTTCTTCAAGGTGGACAACGGCTATCTCTTCGGCGGCTCCAACCCCGTGACCATCACCGTGACCTATCTCGACCGCGGCACCGACACCTGGAGTCTGCGCTACGACGCTGCTGACGGAGTGGTGCGGGAAGCTCTGCCGGAAGGGAGCAGTGTCTCTTGGGTTCAGAAAGAAAACAGCAACAAGTGGCGGCGGGTGGTGTTTCCCCTCGAAGATGCTCGCTTTGCCAACGGCCTGGCTGGAGGCAGCGATTTCCTGCTCGACTGCCGCAGCGACGGGGATGAGTGGATCCACGTCGTGGACGTGAGCGCCGGCGAGGGCGTCGGACCCCCACAACCCAGCCCTACCCCCTCGCCTATGCCGCCACGGGAGGTATTGAGCTACCGCCTGGCCTCGCCGCCGCTGCTGGATGGCGATTTGAGTGAATGGGACGCGCTGCCAGAGGTGGTGCTCGACGCCACAACCGCTGACACCATCCGCGGCCAGGTGCCCAGCGCTCAGAATGCCAGTGCCACCCTGCGCAGCGGCTGGAACGATGGCTTCCTGTACTTTGCCGTCGAGATACGCGACGACCTACTGGTCGCCGACAGCGCCGACATCTGGCGGGACGACGGCATCGAGCTGGGCATTGATGGCCTCGACGATCACATCGGCTGGCGCGCCGATGATCACCAGTTCACCCTCAGTCTCGACGGCCGCATCACTGATTTTGGTAAGGACACTGCGGTGGTCACCGCTTTCACGCGCACGCTCAGCGGCGGCTGGGCGCTGGAGGTGGCCATCACCGCTCAGGGCCTGGGCGCCGGCCCGCTGGCCGCGGGCAAGGCCCTGGGCTTCACCTTCGGCTTGCACGACGATGATGACGGCGACGACTGGGAGAGCCATCTCATCTGGGAAGGCGACAGCACCAACGACAGTTCTGCGGAGTACGGCCGTCTGTTACTCAGAGACGAAACGGTCAATCCCTCCACTACACCGACCAGCACGCCCACACCCACAACCACAGCGACGCCGACGCCCACAGCAACGGTGACAGCGGAGCCAACATCGCGCACTGTGGTCAGTCACCTGGTCTCTGCAACGCCGGATATTGACGGCGACCTGAGTGAATGGGACGCCTTCCCGGAGGTGGTGCTCGACACCCAGACCGCCGACACAATCCGCCGGGACGAGCCGAGCCCGGAGGACGCCAGCGCCATCCTGCGCAGCGGCTGGAGCGACGGCTTCCTGTACTTCGCTGTCGAGATGCGCGACGACCTGCTGGTCGCCGACAGCGCCGACATCTGGCGGGACGACGGCATCGAGCTGGGCATTGATGGCCTCGACGATCACATCGGCTGGCGCGCCGATGATCACCAGTTCACCCTCAGTCTCGACGGCCGCATCACTGATTTTGGTAAGGACACTGCGGTGGTCACCGCTTTCACGCGCACGCTCAGCGGCGGCTGGGCGCTGGAGGTGGCCATCACCGCTCAGGGCCTGGGCGCCGGCCCGCTGGCCGCGGGCAAGGCCCTGGGCTTCACCTTCGGCTTGCACGACGATGATGACGGCGGCGATTGGGACAGCCATCTCATCTGGGAAGGCGACAGCACCAACAACAGTTCCGCGGGGTATGGCACTCTCCTGTTCAGCGATAACCCGCCCGATCCTTCGATCACACGCACACCGACCAGCACGCCAACGCCAACCGCGACCAGTACCTCGACCCACACGCCNNNNACCGACCAGCACGCCAACGCCAACCGCGACCAGTACCTCGACCCACACGCCGACACGCACACCCACGGCCACACCAAGCCGGACGACGACGCCGACCGCGACACCTACCAACACACCCACGGCTACTCCCACGCCCACCAGAACGCCCACGCACACGCCCACCACGACACCGAGTGTGACACATACACCAACCAGCACGCCCACGCGCACGCCGACGCCTACTCAAACGCCTACAGGCACACCAACGGCCACGCCCACACTCACGCCCACCCAAACGCCGACTCCAACGGTGACACCTACGGCTTCCACTACGCCGACAGCCACGCCCAGCACCGGAGAGATTGCCGGCAGTATCTGGGATGATTCGAATGGCGATGGCATCTGGCAGCAATCAGAGGAGCAGTTGCTCGACGGGGCACAGGTAGAAATCCAGTCTGAAAAACAGCCCTGGGTCTACCTGATCGTGGAAGCCCTGGGGGGACGATACCTGTTCACCAGCCTGCCGCCCAACTTCTACGTCGTTCAGGAAATCAACCCGCCAAGTTACACCTCCACCACTTCAGACAAAATCCGCGTGGAAGTGATGGCCAACACGCGGGTAGAGATCAACTTTGGCGACACCTCGCCAGCCACCCCAACCGCCACTCTCAGCCCTACGGCCACTCATACGCCATGGCCGACCAAGACACCGACAGCGGAGTTCAGGAAGACACCGCCTGGGCCGTATCGCCTCTATCTCCCACTGGTGCAGCGGAAAGCAAAGTGATGGGGTTGTAGCCGGGGGTTGCAGGGCAAAAACAGGGGATTCAGGAAGGCACTGCCACGCCTCTGGGACGAGCGGCGTGTGCCGGGCAGGGCCGGCGGCCTGAGCAAACCCGCTCAGTCAGCGAGTTCAATCAGCCTGGAACACCATCTGCCCGACGCTGAACTGCTGAAGCAAATCGGCTTTCACATCCACCCCGATGCCGGCCCCCGCGGGCACGTCCATCGTCCCGTCGGCGTTCAGGACGAAGGGCGGATGCACGATGTCCTCCTCGAAGTAGCGGTCGCTGGCCGAGATGTCACCCGGCAGGCGGAAGTTGGGCAGGCTGGCCAGGGCCACGTTGTGCGCCCGCCCGATGCCCGTCTCCAGCAGACCCCCGCACCAGACCGGCAGCCTCCGCTCCTGGCAGAGATCGTGGACGCGCCGCGCCTCGACCAAGCCGCCCACGCGGGCGGCTTTGATGTTGATGACGCGGCAACTGTCCCACTCGATGGCCGCCTGCGCATCGCCTGCGTGGCGGATGCTCTCGTCCAGGCAGATGGACGTGGTGATCTGCCGCTGCAGCAGACTGTGCTCGTAGAGATCGTCGTGGCCCAGCGGCTGCTCCACCATCATCAGGTCGTAGGCGTCCAGGGCCTGGAAGAGGGGCACGTCGTCCAGGGTGAAGGCGGCGTTGGCATCCAGCATCAGCGGTACGTCGCCGAATTCGCCGCGCACGGCCTCCACCACGGCCAGCTCCCAGCCCGGCTCGATCTTCAGCTTGATGCGCTGGTAGCCTGCGGCCAGGAAGCCGCCGATCCGCTCCAGCAGGGCCGGCAGGCTGGGCTGGATGCCGATGCTGACTCCGCAGGGGATGCGCGTGCGCGTGCCGCCCAGCATCTGGGCCAGGGAACAGTCCTCAGCCTTGGCCAGCAGGTCCCACACCGCTGCTTCTAGCCCCATCTTGGCCAT
>JACKQG010003227.1_pt1 | contig 20259 bp, 13 predicted proteins | sample 8237621 | NCBI WGS metagenome assembly JACKQG01 (sample SAMN15677084, study PRJNA649215) | marine metagenome | biome: marine; feature: Black Sea; material: saline water; isolation source: suspended particulate matter (SPM) from the Black Sea western gyre | collected 2013-06-09/2013-06-10 | depth... | reverse complement strand
AATAAAGCCTAATATAACAAATGAGCAGAAAGATAAAATAAGAGCTAAGCTAAATAGTTTTAGAGAAAGAGTGTATAATGGTGAAGATTTTAAAATGTTGGCTACGTTGTATTCTGACGATCCAGGTTCAGCAAGCAAAGGGGGTGAGCTTGGTTTTGTAAATAGAGGTGATTTAGTTCCTGAGTTTGAAAGAGCAGCATTTCGCTTAAAAAAAGGTGAAATTTCTGAAGTGATAGAATCTCAATTTGGATATCATATTGTACAGCTTATTGAAAGGAGAGGAGAGCAAATAAATGCGAGACATATCCTTATCAAAACAAAAGTAAATGCTACCGAATTACATGCTGCCAAATTAAAAATGGATAGCATTGCAAATCAAACAAGTGCAGGGGCGCTTACTTTTGACGAGGCAGTAAGTAAGTATTCTGATGATGAAAATAAAAATAATGGAGGCTTGTTATTGAATCCAAATACTATGTCAACTTTGCATATACTTGATGATATGACACCTGCCTTACGCTTAGTGGTTGAGAGTTTGGCAGAGGGTGAGGTTTCAGCTCCATCATTAATACAAACGCAAGATGAGAATAAGGCGTATCGTATTTTAAGATTAAATAAAAGGGTAGAGACCCATAAAGCGAATCTAGTAGATGATTTTTCAAAAATCAAAGAGTATTCAATTAATACAAAAAAACAAGAGATACTTGAGAAATGGATGAGTAAAACAATTACCAAAACTTACATTAGACTATCGGATGCACTTTCCGAATGTGAGCTTGCTAATAAATGGAATAAATAATATGAGTAATGAAGTTCAAGCTATTGATGCGTTTGTTGTAAAATACAATAAATTTAAGAACGAAATAGCTAAAGTAATAATAGGACAGGATGATGTTGTACAACAAGTATTGATATCTATTTTTTGCAATGGACACTGTTTGTTAGTTGGGGTTCCTGGTTTGGCAAAAACCTTATTAGTACAAACTATCTCCGATTCTTTAGGGCTTAACTTTAATCGAATTCAGTTTACACCTGATTTAATGCCTTCTGATATTGTGGGGGCTGAAATACTAAATGAAAACCGAAATTTTAAATTTATAAAAGGACCTTTGTTTGCTAATATTATATTGGCAGATGAGATTAATCGTACCCCTCCTAAAACACAGGCAGCTTTATTAGAAGCTATGCAAGAAAGATCAGTAACTAATGCCGGAACACAATATGTATTAGATAAGCCTTTCTTTGTATTGGCTACCCAGAATCCTATTGAACAGGAGGGAACTTACCCTTTGCCTGAAGCGCAATTAGATCGTTTTATGTTTAATGTACTATTGGACTATCCTACTTATGAAGAGGAATTACAGATAGTAAAACAAACTACAGTTAAAAATAATGTGCAATTAGATACGATTATGTCAGCTGAAGAGATTATTCAATATCAAGAGTTGATTACAAAATTACCTGTAACTGATAATGTATTGCAATATTCAGTTAGTTTGGTTGCTAAAACTAGGCCAGACTCTGATAAAGCGGCTGATGTTGTAAAGCAATATATCGAATGGGGCGCAGGCCCAAGAGCCTCTCAATTTATGTTGATGGCAGCTAAGTGTTATGCTGCAATAAACGGAAAATATGCTCCGGATATTGAAGATGTAAAAGCAGTTGCAAAACCAATTTTACGCCATAGATTAGTAAAAAACTATAAAGCTGAAGCTGAAGGAATGAGTGTAGATCAAATTATAGAATCAATTCTATAATGATATTACCAATAGTTGCTTTTGGATCACCAATTTTAAGAAAAATGTGTTCCGATATTTCTCCAGATTATCCTGAATTTGATATTATTCTTGCTAATATGTGGGAAACTATGTATGAAGCTAACGGTGTAGGTTTGGCTGCACCTCAGGTTAATAAAGGAATTCGTTTATTTTTAATTGATACTACTCCTTTTTTTGATGATGAAGAGGAGATAAAAGAAGTGATTGTGAAACAAGCATTTATTAATGCTAGGATTCTTGAAGAATCAGGTGAGGAGTGGGAATTTAATGAGGGCTGTTTATCTATACCAGATTTAAGGGAAGATGTAAGTAGAAAATCTACCATTACAATTGAGTACATGGATGAAAATTTTGAAAAGCATACTGCTACTTATGATGGCTTAACGGCTCGAGTTATTCAGCATGAATACGACCATATTAATGGAATCCTTTTTACAGATAAATTAACAGCTTTACGCAAAAGAATGATAAAGGGTAAGCTAATGGATATTAGCAAAGGGAAAGTTAATGCTACTTATAAAATGCGATTCGCTAGGTAAGTTATTTTACTAAAACCTTAAACATTTCTTGTTCTCCAATAAATCCTTTTAATTTATCCCCAGCTTTTACTGGGCCAACTCCTTCTGGTGTTCCTGTATAAATTAAATCTCCAATTTTTAGGCTATAGAATTTTGATATATAAGCAATAATAGTATCAAAGTTAAAGCACATATCCTTACTGTTTCCTATTTGCACTTGCTCTGAATTCTTTTCCAAGCTAAAGGAGATGTTATTTAAATCTAAACTTGATTTATCTATAAATGTTCTGCTAATTTGGGCTGAACCATCAAAGCCTTTAGCTTTTTCCCAAGGCAATCCTTTTTCTTTACATTCTTGTTGAATATCTCTTGCTGTAAAATCAATTCCTAAGCCAATTTGAGAATAATAGTTGTGAGCGAAACGCTCTTCAATATGTTTTCCTGCTTTACTTATTTTTATTACCAATTCCACTTCATAATGTATGTCATTAGAGAAGAAAGGAATAAAAAAGGGATGTCCTTTTGGCTGTATTGCTGTATTGGGCTTTAGAAAAAATAAAGGCTCACTAGGAATAGTATTACCTAATTCTTTAGCATGATTTATATAATTACGACCAATACAAATTATCTTCATTTCTAGGAGTTAAACTTTTTTTCTAACTTCATTTTAGTAGCAAAATTTTTCATTACATTTTTGGTGTAAAGTGGAAAATCTGCTTGGTTAATCCATGAGAAATAACCAGGATTATCCTTCCATATTTGAGCTAAAGTTACATCACGGTATTTCCCAAAGCTTAGTACTTCTTCTCCTTTTTCATTAAAACGAACAAAGCCTGCCATATCAGCAAATTTCCCTCCTCTTTGCGAAAATTCTGAAAGAAAGTTAACATCATTTTCTAGTTCATCATATTTATCCAATTGAGCCAATAACACCTCAAATGTTGCTGTTGTATCAGCTTCAGCTGAATGGGCATTGGTTAAGTCTTTATCACAGTAAAACTTATAGGCAGCAACTAATGTTCTTTGTTCTAGTTTATGGAATATATTCTGAATATCTACCGCTTTTCTATTTTCCATACTAAAATCAATTCCAACTCTTAAAAATTCTTCAGCTAGTAAAGGAATATCAAATTTATTAGAATTGAATCCTGCTAAATCACAATTGTGAATAAGTTCAGATATTTCCACAGCCAATTGATCAAAAGTAGGTTCGTTTGCTATTTTTTCATCTGATATACCATGTATAGCTGTAGTTACTTCAGGAATAGGGATAGTAGGATTTACCAACCAAGTTTTACTCTCTTTATTTCCATTTGGAAAAACTTTTAAGATAGAAATCTCTACAATTCTATCTTTAGCAACTTGTACTCCTGTTGTTTCTAAATCAAAGAATACAATAGGTTTTTCTAGTTTTAAATTCATAATGTAAATGTATAAAAAAAGCCTCAAGAAAACTTGAGGCTTTTGATATTGTTAATTATAGTTAAATAATTGTATTTGTGTCAAACTGTTCTAAGTAATCAGCAACCCTTCTTACAAACTGCCCTCCTAAAGCTCCATCAACAACTCTATGGTCATATGATAAAGATAAGAACATCATATGGCGAATTGCAATAACATCTCCTTCAGCAGTTTCTAATACAACAGGTTTCTTTTTGATGATACCACAAGCTAAAATTGCTACTTGAGGTTGGTTAATAATAGGAGTCCCCATTAAATTTCCAAAAGTACCGACATTAGTCATGGTGATAGTACCTCCCTGAATGTCGTCTGGTTTTAATTTCCCTCCTCTAGCTCTTACAGCTAAATCATTTACTGCTTTAGTAATTCCTACTAAGTTTTTGTTTTGCGTTTCTTTGATAACAGGAACAATAAGGTTTCCATCAGGTAAAGCAGCAGCCATACCAATATTAACATTTTTATGAATATGAATGTTTGTTCCATCTACTGAAACATTAATCATTGGAAAATCCTTAACCGCTTTTGCCATTGCTTCAATTATAATAGGAGTAAAGGTGATGTTTTGTCCTTCTCTGTTTTTAAAGTCAGCTTTTACTGAGTTTCTCCAGTTTACAATATTTGTCATATCTGCCTCAACAAAAGAAGTAATATGAGCTGAAGTTTGTTTTGACATAGTCATGTGAGCAGAAATTAACTTTCTCATTCTGTCCATTTCTACAATTTCAGTACCACCCGTATTAGGGATATTTACTGGAGTATGTGTTGGTGCTTTAGCAGTAGTAGTGGTCTTTTTAGTTTCTACTTTAGCAGTAGTTGTTACTGGTGCAGATCCTCTAGTTTTTAAGTAGGAAATCATATCTGATTTTGTAACTCTTCCATCTTTACCATTTCCAGAAATAGTTTCTAATTCAGTCATTTCTATTCCTTCTTCAGAAGCCATACTTCTCACTAATGGAGAGTAGAATCTATCACCATCATTAGTTATAGTTGTTGGATTGTTTTGGGTAGTTATAGTTGCTGCCTTCTCAACTACTGCAATTGCAGTAGGTGTTACAGTTTCTTTTGTTATAGGAGTATCATCTCCGCCTTCAGTTTCTAATATAGCAAATGGTTCACCAACTTGTACAACATCATCCGCTTCAAATAATTTTTCTACTAATTTTCCTTCATGAGTTGAAGGAACTTCTGAGTCCACTTTATCAGTAGCTATCTCAACAATAGTTTCATCTAACTCAACCATTTCACCAACTTCTTTAGCCCATGTAATTATAGTTGCTTCCGAAACACTCTCTCCCATTTTGGGCATAATCAATTCTACTCTAGCCATAGTCTTATATATTTTTGGCAAAATTAAGAAAAGAAAAGAAATTGCAACTATTTTGCTAAGGAGTTTTCATAGGGCATCCTACTAGATAGAGCTGTCCCTAAAGTAAGCTCATCAGTATATTCTAATTCATCACCAATAGCAATTCCTCTTGCAATTGAAGATATTTTTACTCCGCTATCTTTCAATCTCCTGAAAAGATAATAATTGGTTGTATCTCCTTCCATTGTTGTACTAAGGGCAAATATTACTTCATTAATATTTCCTTTTTCTACCTTTTTTATTAATTCCTCAATACGCAAATCATTAGGACCAATGCCATCCATTGGCGAAATAAGCCCTCCTAGAACATGGTAAATTCCTTTGAATTGCATAGTGTTTTCTATTGCCATCATCACTCTAACATCTTCCACAATACAGATAGTGGTTTGCTCTCTTTTTTTATCAGAACATACTTCACATAACTGGCTGTCTGCAATACTAAAACAAGAAGTACAATAGCTTATATTTTGTATAAGTTGAATAAAAGAATCTCCAAACCGTTCAACAGAACTTTTTTCTTGTTTTAACAGATGTAAAACCAGTCGTAAGGCCGAACGCTTTCCAATTCCTGGAAGTCGAGAAAGTTGCTCAACAGCATTTTCTACAAGTTTGGATGGAAAATTCATAGCTGCAAAGTTAACATTAATCAAGAATACTTTTAGTTTTGTGAAAAACAAATTTATATGTCATCAACATTAATTATAAGTGTAATAGTTATCTACTTTTTAGTATTGGTAGGTATTTCTTTTATTACAGGAAAATCAGATAGTAATGCCTCATTTTTTAGTGGCGACAAACAATCCCCTTGGTATATAGTTGCTTTTGGAATGATTGGTGCATCTTTATCAGGCGTAACATTTATTTCTGTTCCTGGTTGGGTTGCTGCTAGTGATTTTTCCTATATGCAAATGGTATTTGGTTATCTGTTGGGCTATTTGGTAATTGCTACTGTACTTATGCCGCTTTATTACCGAATGAATTTGACATCAATATATGGTTATTTACAGAGTAGATTTGGAAATTCATCATACAAAACCGGGGCTATTTTCTTTTTGATTAGTAGAGTAATAGGAGCATCTTTTAGGCTGTATTTGGTAGCCAATGTATTGCAAATTTACGTTTTTGATGCTTGGGGAGTTCCTTTTGAAATGACAGTTGTAGTTACTATCTTACTAATATGGGTGTATACTTTCAGGAGTGGAATTAAAACAATTATCTGGACTGATACTTTACAAACATTATTTATGCTTGTTGCTGTTGGTTTAAGTGTTTACCTTATATCAGTTGATATGAATTTGAATTTTACTTCTTTGATTAGTACAGTAAAAGAAAGTGATTATTCACAAATATTTTTCTGGGAAGGAAAACAGCATTTTGTAAGACAGTTTTTATCAGGTGCATTTATGGCAATTGTAATGACTGGGCTTGACCAAGATATGATGCAGAAAAATTTAAGTTGCAAAAGTTTAGGAGATGCCCAAAAGAATATGTTTTGGTTTAGTATTGTTTTGGTGTTTGTGAATTTATTATTTTTATCATTGGGAGCATTGCTGTATATGTATGCCGAAACCCATGGAATACCATTTAATGAGGCAGATGATTTATTTCCTGCTGTGGCACTAAGTGGAGGGCTTGGAATAGGAGTAGGGATTTTGTTTATTTTAGGACTGATTGCTGCTGCATACTCTAGTGCGGATTCAGCATTAACCTCATTAACCACCTCTTTTTGTATCGATTTGTTAGGCTTTGATGTAGATTCGGGTATAAAAGAAATTAAGCAAAGAAAGTTAGTTCATCTCGGATTTTCAATATTGTTAGTCTTGGTGATTTTGGTGTTCAAATCAATAAATGATGATAGTGTTATTTCTGCATTATTTAAGGTGGCAGGATATACTTATGGTCCCTTATTAGGAATGTATGCTTTTGGGTTGTTTACTAAACTAAGTGTAAAAGATAATTGGGTGCCTTTAGTTGCTGTTTTGTCTCCTGTAGCTTGTTATATAATTCAGCTATATATTCCTTTTGGTTTTGAGTTATTGATATTAAATGGATTTATTACATTTGTGGGGCTATATTTACTTAAAACCAGCAAATAATGAAAAAAGAATATTTATAAAATAGTTTTCTTATTATTTTTATAGAGTGTAATGCAGCCTAAAAGACCAATTAGAACCAAACAGAATGAGATAATCTCTGCTTGAGTAATTCCTCCTAATATATCGTATTCTGTATTAATTCTTATTTTTTCAATGAAAAAACGCTCAATACCATTTAGTCCAAGATAAATACAAAATAATATTCCTGGAACACGGATTTGTTTACGAATAGCCCATAAGATGCTAAAAATAAGTAAGCACATGACTACTTCATAAAAGGCTGTAGGCCATACAGGGTTCGCTAGTTGATAACAGTATGGTTGCCAAAACTGAGCGCCACAATCCTCCATAGGAATTCCAGAACGAATTACATTATGTGGAAAAGTATAGCTCCACATCCAATCAGGAAGATAAGCCATCCATTCTGGTTTTGGAGCTAAGTTATCAATCCCCCAATCCCCATCGCCTGACATTTGACAGCCAATGCGTCCAACTCCATAAGCAAGCATTAGTGCTGGGGCAGCAGCATCAATCAAATGTAAAATATTTATTTTATATCTTCTTGTATACCAAACTACAGAAAATGCTCCAGCAATCAGTCCTCCATAAAAGGTAAGGCCACTGAAAGCCATAAGTTGTCCGATAGGGTCAGCTATGAATGCACCCATATTTTCTAAATTATGGAAAACTTTAGCTCCTATAATTCCTGATACAGCAGCAATCATGGTCATATTTCCGACTAGTTGATAGGGGTGTACTGTTTTTTCAATTTCTTTAGGTGTGGCTAATTTGGTTTTTTGGTTATCATTCCACTTTAAATAAACAGATAAAGCTGCAATTAAAATACCGCCTATAAAACTACCTCTTGTTGAAAGGATGAAATCCTGAGGGTTTGCAACTAAATCCGCATAATGAAAGATAGCTTCAATTAACTTAAACCCAATAAAGAAACCAGTAATAAGGCTACTTAATATCTCGTAAATGCTTAATGATTTCCCGATAGTTTCTTTAATAATGCTTACGCTAAGGTGTCCTTCTTTTTCTTTTCGTTTTAATTCTTTAGTAATGAAATAGGATGCTGTTAAAAAAGCAATGGCAACCCAAAATCCAAAGGTTTGAATAGGTAATGGGATATTAATTCCAAATAAATCAAAAAGTAAATGGCTTATTGTTGGGTACATAATGTTTGTTTAATTATAGAAGCTCTGCTTTCATTATTCCATCATCACCCATTGCTATTAGCTTAACTTGTTTTTTAGTTCTGCAAATAGTAGATTGAAAAGGAATTTTTATTTTAATATAGTTGTCTGTAAATCCAAATAAATATCCCTCCTTATTTTCTTGCTCAAAAAGGGCTGTATGTTCAGTATCTAGGTATTTTTCATAAAAGGCTCGTTGTAATTTATTAGAAAGGATTCTCAACTGTTTACTTCTGTCAGCTCTATCTGATTTTGAAACCACTCCATCCATATCTATTGCTGGAGTATTTTCTCTTTCAGAATAAGTAAATACATGCAAATAGGATAGTGGTAAATCTTTAATGAAATTAAGTGTTTTATCAAACTCTTGTTTAGTTTCACCAGGGAAGCCTACAATTACATCAGCTCCAATACAGACATCTTTCACTTCACTAACAATTCTTTCAATCTTTGTTCGGTACAATTTTGTTTGGTAACGTCTTTTCATTTTAGCTAAAACTATGTCAGAACCTGACTGCATTGGAATATGAAAGTGAGGCATAAATTTTTCAGAGTTTTTTACTAACTTTATTACTTCATCACTAATTAGATTTGGTTCAATAGATGAAATTCTATAACGCTCAATTCGCTCTATTTTATCTAACTCTTTTATCAAATCAGAAAAATTTCTATTGTCATTTTTATCTTTAAACTCACCAATATTTACTCCAGTAATTACAATTTCTTTTATTCCTTTATCTGCAATTTCATTTGCATTTTTTATAATGTTATCTATGCTATCACATCTGCTTTTTCCTCTAGCTAAAGGTATAGTGCAGTAAGTACAAGGATAGTCGCAACCATCTTGTATTTTCATGAATGAACGGGTGCGATCAGTAAGTGAATAGGATGAAAAATAATCTAAGTCATTAATTTCACAACCATGAACCTGAGTGGTTTCAAGCGTTTTTAAGTCTGTAAGCAGCTTTGGTAAATTGAATTTCTCATTAGCACCAAGCACCATATCAACACCTTCAATGTCACTTATTTCTTTTGGTTTTAATTGTGCAAAACAACCTGTAACAACAATAAAAGCTTCAGGTGAATTCTTTTTTGCTTTTCTAATTATTCTTCTACATTCTCTATTGGCATTTTCGGTAACAGAGCAAGTATTGATTACATATAAGTCTGCTTTATTCTCAAATTCAGTTTTAGTAAAACCAATATTAACCAATTGTCTACCAATGGTTGAAGTTTCAGAAAAGTTGAGCTTACAGCCCAACGTATAAAAGGCAACTTTTTTATTATCAAACATGTTGCGAAAGTAGAAAATCAAAAGGGTTTATAAGAATTGTAACTTAATATTTTTTAAGTCGTTTTATCAAATAGGTTAATACTGTTAATTAATACTCAAAACCATGACATTACTTATACTTAGTTTCTTATCTAAAAACAGATTAGCCTTACTAAAAAGTAAGCTTATACACCTTTTCCTAATCCTTGTAGCCATGCTAATTTCCAGTAGTGCAAGCCCACAAGTAGTTGCTGATTTTACGACAATTTCAGTTAATACCGGATGTGGCTCATTAGTAGTTGAGTTTCAAGATTTATCAACAGGAGCCCCAAATACATGGCTCTGGGATTTTGGAAATGGTAATTCTTCTTCCCTTCAAAATCCAACAGTTATTTATGCAAACTCTGGTATTTATGATGTTACATTAATTTCATCTAATAGTTTTACTAATGATTCCAAAGTTTCTAATGGGTTAATTAAAGTGTATGATAATCCTATTGCTGGAATTTCAATAAATTCACCTATAAATGGTTGTATGCCTCTAATGGTTGATTTTGAAGATATTTCAATAACAAATAATTCTATAGTGAATTGGCAATGGGATTTTGGTGATGGTGGATCGAGTTACTTCCAAAATCCAATTTATGATTATAGTAATGATGGTAATTTTTCTGTATCATTATTAGTTACTGATATAAATGGTTGTCAAAGTTTATCTACACAACTTAATCTTATTGATGTGTATGAATTACCAGTTGCTAGCTTTATAGCTGATATCCCTTTTTCTTGTAATGCAACTGAATTAGTGAGTTTTACAAACAATACTTTAGGTTCCACAAATTTTTATTGGATTTTTGGTGACGGAAGTACTTCTAATTTAGCAAATCCCACTCATAATTATGTCGCAGGCGTTTATTCTGTTTCTCTTTTAGCTAAGTTAGGTACTTGTATAGATACTTTAGTAAAAACAAATTATATTGAAGTAGGATCTGAATTATATTCTGATTTTATTACTGATATAAATAGCGGTTGTCAAGAAATGGAAGTTAATTTTACTGATATAACAACAAATAGTCCTGACACTTGGATTTGGGATTTTGGAGATGGTAGTACATCAAACCTCCAAAATCCAACACATAATTTTTTAATTTCAGGAGATTTTGATATAACTTTGACAACAAGCAAAGGTGGACAATGTATAGATACCCAAATTTTTTATAGTGCTATTCAAGTATATGCAAATCCTAATGTGCAAATAACAGCAGACACAACTTATGGATGTTCCTCTCCTTTTAATGTAGAATTTTCTGACGCAACAATTAATGCTGTAAGTTGGTATTGGGACTTTGGAAATGGTACAAATTCAATACTTCAAAATCCTTCGGCTTCATTCTTTAATTATGGTAGTTATGATATTAGTTTAATCGTAACGAATATTAAAGGTTGTGTCGATATAAAATTGTTTAATGATTTTATTGAAGTTGAAAAAATTACTATTGATATTAGTGCATCTGAATTAAATGGCTGTGCTCCTTTTGACATTGACTTTTTAGATATCACGAATTCAATCCGACCAATTATTGATTGGAGTTGGAGTTTTGGAGATGGAGGTTTTTCTAATACACAAAACCCTATACATCAATACTCTTCAACAGGTTTGTTTGATATAAGTCTATTTGTTACAAATGACTATGGTTGTGTTGCAAATGAAATTTTTTTAGATTTTATAAAGGTTTATGAATTACCTCATGCTGACTTTCAGGCAAGTCAGCTTGTAAGTTGTCCAGGAGGAAATATTGACTTTTCTGATTTAACCGTATCAGGTTCTCAGCTGACAAATTGGTTTTGGGATTTTGGTGATGGAAATATTTCAAACTTACAGAACCCAATTTTCCAATATCAATTAACAGGCATCTATGATGTAACACTTATTGCAGCATCTAATAATTGTATAGATACTTTCAAAATCTTAAACTATATTGATATTATTGAGCCAACTGCAATTTTTTCAGAAAATTATAGCTGTGATAATCCTTTGCAAGTTAAGTTTGAGAACTTATCAATAGGTGCTGATAATATTTTTTGGGATTTTGGAGATGGAAATACATCAATACAAATTAACCCTATTCATAATTATGCTATGAAAGGTGATTACAATGTGTCTTTGAAGGTTAGTAATAATATAACCGGTTGCACGCATAAATCTATTAAACCTATTAAGCTAACTATACCTGAAGCTAATTTTGATTACTTAATTAATCCTAATAACGGCTATGAGGATTCAGTGGTCTGTATTCCTAAAAGAGTGTATTTAAATAATACTTCTCAGGATATGTCTTATTATAAAGTTCTTTGGTCGGATGGTTATGTAGGCTATGGAAGAATCGATCATTTAATTATAAATACTGGACAATTAGATGTAACAATGATTATAACTGACATCCATGGTTGTAATGACACTACAACTCATCAAAATATGTATAGAGTAACTGATCTTGAAGCTGATTTTGGAATCGTAAATGTGTTAGGTTGCGACTCAATGTTAGTTGATTTTGAAGATCTTTCCTCTCCAGCTTCTTCAGTTATTTGGAATTTTGGAGATGGAGGAAGCTCAATAATTAATAATCCACAACATATCTACTATGCTGAAGGTTATTATGATGTAACGCTATATGCTCAATCAGTAGATGGTTGTAAAGATACTATGGAGCGACTTGAATACATACAATTCCAGTATCCAACAGCTGATTTCATTTCAAATATTCAGGGAATTTGTCCTAATGATCAAGTGCAGTTTAGTAATATATCTGACGGTATTGGTATATCTAGTGATTGGGATTTTGGTGATGGTTCTCAAAGTGTTCAAATTAATCCATCTCACTCATTTACTACAAATGGGTTATATGATATTTCCTTATTAATAACCGATTCTTTTAATTGTACAAGTAATATGGTTTTAGTAAATCATATTGAAGTATTAAAGCCAACCGCTGATTTTATTACAGCTGGAATTAGTTCAAATTGCCCTCCTTTAATTTCTAATTTTAGTAACTCTTCTTCTACTGATGTTGTAAATTGGGAATGGATATTTAGTGGTGGAGGGAGTTCTTTTCTTGCTAATCCTTCTCATTTATTTTTGGTTTCTGGAACATTTGATGTAACATTAATAGTTGAAAACTCTTTTGGTTGCAAGGATACACTAGTGCAAAATGAATTAGTAAATATAGCAGGCCCAATAGGTAGTTTTAGTATTTCAGATTCTTTAATTTGTAAAGATGATAGTATTCTTTTTATTCCATTAGTTATGAACACAGATAACTTTTTGTGGGACTTTGGGAATGGAATTTTATCGACTGATAGTTTTCCTTCGATAGTGTATACAGCTGATGGTATATTCATGCCTAGTTTAATTATTGAAAATACATCAGGATGTCAATTTACTATTAATAATTCAGATACGATTAAGGTTCGTTCCGTAAACATTGATGCAGGAAATGATGTTGAAATCTGTGAGGGGGGGCAAGTTCAATTAAATGCTTTAGGAAATTCTACTCTGTTTGCCTGGATCCCAACTCTTGCACTTAATGACCCTAACCTTTTTAATCCAATTGCAAGTCCTCTAAATGATATTATGTATTTTATTCATCATTCTGACGGTATGTGTGAGGCTACTGATTCAGTTTTTGTAAAAGTTTATAATGAGGTTCCAATTCCAACTTTTACTACTCTTAATCATTGTGAGGGTGATACGATTTATTTTAACGGAAACTCAGGATTACTTACTCCTAATATTGGTTGGGAATGGAGTTTTGGGTCAAGTATTCAAAACCCTTTACAACAACTAGCTTTTGGAGTAAATACCATACAATTAATTGCAGTAAATTTGGATAATAATTGTAGTGATACACTTGTGCAGCAGGTTGAAATTTATCCATTACCTATAGCTCATTTCACAGCAAATGAAGTTTGTTTAGGCGAGCCGTCTAACTTTATAAACAATTCATCTGCTAATGTGGTGAATTGGGAATATATTATGGCTGACGGACTTGGGGTTTCTTCCTTACAAAATCCTAATTATACGTATTCAAATTCAGGTACATTTTACCCAAGTTTAGTGGTAAGCTCTAACTTTGGTTGTATTAGTGAGTATACTTCAAAAGTAGAAGTAAATGAATTGCCTTTTGCTAACTTTTTGGTTGAGAATAATTGCATTGGAGAAGAAAATATATTTTCTGATATTTCTACTATTTCAAATGGAATGATTAGCAATTGGGAATATATTTTTGGAGATGGAACTACAAATGGTGTATCCTCAATTGAACAGCACAAATATGCTTTAGCAGCCACATATAATGTAACATTAAATGTTATTACTGATAAAGGATGTGAAAGTTCTGTTGTTAAAGAAACTAAGGTTTTTGATAATCCAATCATTGATTTCATATCTGACCAATTTTGTTTAGGTACTCCTACTTCCTTTACTGATTTTTCAACGCTAAATAATGGTAATATTGTGCAATGGGAATGGGCTTTTGGTGATGGAGTAGGAGTGGCAAATTTTGAGCATCCTACTTATCGTTTTACTAGCCCGGGAAATTATTCAGTAAACCTTATCGCAACAACTGATTTTGGATGTACTTCAAGCATGGCAAAAATCATTACTATTTTCGCGTTACCAACTGCTAACTTTACTAATGATGCAACTGCTTGTTTAGGAGATGATATTCATTTTACTGATTTATCAATGAATAATAATATTGCGTCTTGGGAATGGAATTTGGGAGATGGAACTATTTTTAATATTCAAAATCCAGCGCATACATATAATTATGTAAGTAGCTTTGATATAAGTTTAGAGGTTATTTCATTAGAAGGATGTAAGCATGATACAACTATTATTAATGCAGTTGAGGTTTTTAATAATCCTATTGCTGATTTTAATGCAAGTGCTTTTACTACTACTGAACTTTTTTCTGAAATAGAATTTTACAATAATTCAACAGGAGCTATTCTGTATGAATGGGATTTTGATAATGGAAGTATCTCAACTGAAAGAAACCCAATTGTTGATTTTCAAAATATAAAAAATCATGAAGTAGTATTGCATGTGGTTTCAGCTGAAGGTTGTGAAAGTGAGATTATGAAAAATATCAATATTTCCCCAGAATTTACTTTGTATGCACCAAATGCTTTTACACCTAATGGAGATGGAAATAATGATGTTTTTCTAGCAAAAGGAAATGGAGTAACAAGTTTTGAAATGCAAGTGTTTGACAGGTGGGGAGGAATAGTTTTTGAATCTTCTGATATTGAATATGGATGGGATGGTTTGGATGTCAGTGCTAATAAAGCAGGGATAGGGACATACATGTATCATATTTCACTATATGATTACAATGGAAAACTTTGGGTTTATAATGGAGAACTAAACCTTATGAGGTAATTTTAAATCCTTAAATTAGCCGACTTAAAACTTAACTATGAAGTGGAAAGTCGGCTTTTTTATTGTTACTCTTTTTTTTACTTGCTGTACAGCTCAATACAATAATGATGAATTTTCTATTTTTAAGTACAATGAATCAGCAGGAATAGCAACTCTGGATCCTATTTTTGCAAAAGACCAAGCTACAATTTGGGCAACTAATCAATTGTTTAATGGTTTAGTGCAATTGGATAATGATTTAAATGTTAAGCCTTCAATTGCAAAAAATTGGCATATTTCTAATAATTCACTAGTATATACTTTTTCACTTAGAGATGATGTGTTTTTTCATGATGATAAACTATTTAAAAATGGAAAAGGGAGAAAAGTGATTGCTGAAGATTTTGAGTATTCATTTAATAGATTATTAGATAAAAAATTAGCAGCTCCTGGTGCTTGGGTATTGTCAAATGTAAATGGTTTTAAGGCTGAAAATGATTCTATATTTATAATTGAGCTTACGACTCCTTTTCCTGCATTCTTATCCTTATTAAGTATGCAATACTGCTCAGTTGTTCCAAGAGAAATTATAGAAGCAAGAGATTTTAATAGACAGCCTATTGGAACGGGTCCTTTTCAGTTTCAATTATGGAAAGATGGAGTAAAATTAGTGCTTAGGAAAAATCCTAACTATTTTGAAAAAGAAGCAGGAAAGCAATTGCCTTTTTTGGATGCAATAGCCATTACATTTATTAAAGATAAGCAGTCAGCATTTTTACAATTTATACAAGGAAGGTTGGACTTTATTTCAGGAATTGATGCGAGTTACAAAGATGAAATTTTGACTAATAAAGGAGAGTTGCAAGAAAAATATAAGGAAAAAGTTATCTTACAATCGGAGTCTTATTTGAATACAGAATACCTAGGTTTTTTAATGGAAACGCCTTTGCCTTTAAAAATTAGGCAAGCCATTAATTATGGTTTTGACAGAGTGAAAATGCTTAAATACCTCAGAAATAATATAGGCACTCCAGCTAATCAGGGTTTTATTCCTATGGGATTGCCTTCTTTTTCTGAAAAATTGAATGGGTATAGTTATAATCCTGAAAAGGCAAGGCAATTAGTTTTAGCAGCTGAAATTGAGAATGGTTTTGATACTGAAAAAGAAATTTTATTATCGACTACTTCTTCTTATTTGGATTTGTGTGAGTATATTCAAAATCAATTGCAGGATATTGGTTTAAAAGTTAGGGTAGAGGTAAGTCCTGCCTCAACGCATAGGCAAATGGTTGCAACTTCCAAACTTAATTTCTTTAGAGGTAGTTGGATAGCCGATTATCCTGATGCAGAAAATTATCTTTCTCTTTTTTATAGCAAGAATTTTTGTCCAAACGGACCAAATTATACCCACTTTAAAAATGAAGCGTTTGATGCCTTATATGAAAAAGCTTTATCAGAAACCAATATTGAAACTAGATATGCTTATTATCAACAAATGGATAGTTTGATTATTGAAAGTGCGGTTATAGTTCCTTTGTATTATGACAGGGTATTGCGTTTTACAAATAAGAACATTTTAGGTTTTGAAAGTAATGCAATGAATTTGCTTGACTTAAAAAGAGTGAGGAAAAATATTAAGCATTAGCGATTATATAATGATGTAAATAATTTTTAATCTGTAATTTTGCTCCCTAATTAGAAAATCCCATGAAGCGTATTAATCAATACAAAAAATTATTCAATATTGAACAAAAAATAGAGTTACCTTCATTAAAAAAAACATACAGAAATTTAGTTAAAGAATGGCATCCAGATAAGTTTCAGAAGGGAGATGATAAAGCTATTGAAGCAGAGATAAAGAGTCGAGAGATTATTGATGGTTATCACTTTTTAATTAGTATTGCTCCAGAAACTAAGGAGAAATATTTAGAAGAATACACTCATATAAGTATGAGTTCTGGTATCTATGATTTGCAGCATAAAGGTTTATTATTAGAAGTTACTTTTAATGATGGAACTACTTATGAATATTTTGGTGTAACAAGAACAGTATTTCAAAAGTTGATTAATTCTGATAAACAAATGAGATTTTCAAAAAGAAATATTTTTAACTCTTATTTATACCGTAAATCAAAAAACGGATTAAAAGAATAGAATAATAACGAATACACAACACTGTATAATGCATAGTGTATCTTCTAAACATTACGCATCATGCAGGGTCGCTTTGCTTTATAAATAAGAAAATTTCAGGTTTTGAAAGTAATGCAATGAATTTGCTTGACTTAAAAAGAGTGAGGAAGTAATCTATAAATATTAATACAATTACTATTTTTGCTAAAATTCAATTTACATTATGAACATATCATACAACTGGCTTAAAAACTACTTAGACCTTAATCTTCCTGCTGAAGAAATTTCTCAACTATTAACAGATACTGGCTTAGAGGTAGAGGCAATAAAGGAAATTGAAAGCGTAAAAGGAGGGCTTAAAGGGGTAGTGATTGGTGAGGTTATTACAAAAACTCAGCACCCGAACGCAGATAGATTGAGTATTACCACTGTTGATATTGGAGAAGATGAGCCATTACAAATAGTTTGTGGTGCACCTAACATTAATGTTGGTCAAAAAGTTACAGTAGCTACAGTAGGGACTTGGCTTTATGATGGCGATAATAAATTCAAAATTAAGAAAGGGAAAATAAGAGGGGAGGATTCATTAGGTATGGTTTGTGGAGAAGACGAATTAGGTCTTGGAGAAGATACTGATGGAATTATGGTTTTGGATGCTACAGCAAAAGTAGGTACTGCTGCTAGCGAATATTTTAAGTTAGAATCTGATATAGTATTTGAGATTGGTTTAACGCCAAACCGATCGGATGCTATGGGGCATATAGGTGTTGCGCGTGATTTATTAACGGTACTTAATCATAAAGGAAATAAATTACAAATGTGTAAGCCTTCTACTAAGGATTTTAAGGTTGATAATACAAAAAAAACTATTGAAGTTGAAGTAGCAGATTCTAAAATATGCCCTAGGTATTCAGGCTTAAGTATTAGTGGAATAAAAATCGCTCCTTCTCCTGAATGGCTACAGAATAAATTAAAAGCAATTGGGATAGCACCTACTAATAATGTTGTGGATATCACTAATTATGTATTGCATGAAATGGGTCAGCCATTACATGCTTTTGATTTAAATAAAATTGATGGAAACAAAATAGTTGTTGCTTGTGTTAAGGAAAAAACAAAGTTCACAACTTTGGATGGGCAGGAAAGAGAACTTTCTGCTACTGATTTAATGATTTCTGACGCTAAGAAACCGCTTTGTATTGCTGGAGTTTTTGGTGGTTTAGAATCTGGAGTAATTGAAAGCACAACAGATGTATTTTTAGAATCAGCTTACTTTAACCCTGTAAGTGTTCGTAAATCGGCTAAGCGACATAATTTAAATACTGATGCATCATTTCGTTTTGAAAGAGGATGCGACCCTAATAGTACTGTATATGCTTTAAAGCGTGCAGCTTTATTAATTCAAGAAATTTGTGGAGGTGAAATTGCATCAGAAGTTATTGATATTTATCCAAGTCCTATTCCTCATTTTGATGTGGAACTTACTTATGCAAAAATGGACAGCTTAATTGGAGAGGTGATTGATAGGCAAGTAGTAAAAAATATTCTAATTGATTTAGAAATTGAAATTTCAAAAGAAAACCCTAATGGGTTAAGTTTATTGGTGCCTCCATTTCGTGCTGATGTGCAAAGAGAGGTGGATGTGATTGAGGAGATTTTAAGAATTTATGGATTTAATACCATTGCTATTCCCTCAAAACTGAATACTACTATTACTAACAGTGAAGGTGTGAATCCTGAACAAATTAGGAATGTAATTTCTGATTTACTTTCCAGTACTGGCTTTAATGAGGCTATGAATAATTCCTTAACTAAAGAGGAGTATACGACTCTTATCCCTGAGTTGAATATAGAAGAGAATATAACGCTATTAAACCCTTTGTCGCAGGATTTGAATGTAATGCGTCAATCTCTTTTGTTTAGTGGTTTGGAAAACATTGCATACAATCAGAATAGAAAGAATGCTGATATTAAGTTTTATGAATTTGGCAAAACATATCATAAAACCGCAGAAGGAAATGTTGAAAATCAGCATTTACAGATTTTAATTAGTGGGAGAATGCAAGCTGAAAATTGGAATACGAGTGATGCTAAAGCAGATTTTTATTTTATAAAAGAAAAAGTAGAGCATATCTTAAATAGATTAGGTATTAAGAATTTTGAATCCTTAGAGGGTAATGGTTGGGGAAGGTCATATTCATTGGCGTATAGTTATAAAAAGAAACGTTTAGTTTGTTTTGGAAAAGTTAGAAAAGATTTATGTAATAAATTTGGTGTAAAATCAGATGTTTATATGGCTGATTTTAATTGGGATTTAATGCTAGAATTAGCAGGGTATACTAAAATAAAATATCAAGATGTTTCGAAATTTCCTGAAGTGCGTAGGGATTTGTCATTATTGGTTAACAAATCAGTTTCTTTTGACGAGTTAAAGAAAATTGCAATAGCTACTGATAACAAAATATTAAAATCAGTAAACTTGTTTGATGTTTTTGAAGGTGATAAATTACCTGAGGGTAAGAAATCGTATGCTTTATCCTTTACTATGGCTGATGACACCAAGACCTTAACGGATAAATATGTTGACAAAGTAATGGAAAAATTGATGAGTTCTTTTACTGATAAAGCAGGAGCAGAAATTAGGTAGCTAAATTTTATTTTTTTTATTTATTTAACATGATTGAGTTTGAAATTAGTTAGCCTTTTTTCTATATCTATAGTAAAAGACTATGCCATTTAAGCCATAAACAAGCGGAAATTCTATAGCAAGATTTAAAAGCTCAGTATGAACTACTAATTATCAATTAGGAGAGTATATAAGCCAAGCAAGTTGCTTTAAATAGAATTACGAGTGCCTTTATTGACTTGCTGGGCTCCTTTCTAAGCGTTGCGAGTAACTTTCTAAGCGTTGCGAGTGTCTTTCTAAGCGTTGCGAGTGTCTTTCTAAGCGTTGCGAATGCCTTTATTAGCGTTGCGGGCACCCTTATTAGCGTTGCAGATTTTTATTCTAGGC
>JACKQG010003225.1_pt1 | contig 20269 bp, 16 predicted proteins | sample 8237621 | NCBI WGS metagenome assembly JACKQG01 (sample SAMN15677084, study PRJNA649215) | marine metagenome | biome: marine; feature: Black Sea; material: saline water; isolation source: suspended particulate matter (SPM) from the Black Sea western gyre | collected 2013-06-09/2013-06-10 | depth... | reverse complement strand
CGCGGACTACGCCTACGACCCACGCGAAGTCGTCGCTGGCGACGTGCTAATGGAGTTGAGCAAGGGCGTGGGCTTCGACTACCACGTGGAGGCCGCTGGCGCCCCGCACCTGACAGTGCCTGAGATGGAGAAGGCCCTGGCCATCAACGGCAAGATCGTTCAGATTGGGCGGGCGGCCCAGCGGGTACCGATGTATCTGGAAGCCTTGCAGGTGCGTCGCTCCCAGGTCTTTGGCGCGCAGGGGCACTCTGGCCACGAGACCTTCCCCAACGTCATTCGCCTGGTGGCCGCTGGCCGGCTCGACCTGAGCCCCATCATTACCGCTCACTACGGTCTGGAGAAGGCAGTGGATGCCATCGCCAAGTCCATTGAGCGTGCGGACGGTAAGATCCTGGTCAAGCCGAGCTAGTGTTACATGAACCGAGGAGGTAAAATGTCAGACAAACAAATACCGGAGGGGCTGCTCACTACTGACCAGCCTGACTTGTTCTTCGAGGACAACACAGTTGGTCGCCTGAAGAAAGAAGTATGGGAAGCCAGCGACGAGGGAATTGACGCCATCCTGGCCGAGTACGGCGTCCCCTCGCCGGTCGAGTGGGGTAAGCCCGGTTCGTACATCCAAACCACCGTGCGCTGGCAGGTCGAGGAAAACCGGCGCAAGAACGACGTCGTTTTCATCCCTGTCGGTTGCACCGAGCTCCACGGTCGGCACCTGGCCAGCGCGTCGGATACGCTGTACGTCAGCCAGATCGTGGAGGGCGTGCGCCGCTACACGGCCAAGCGAGGCGCGCCAGTCAACCTGGCCCTGCCGCCGCTGATGTACGGCGCGCATCCTTACCACCACCTGGGAATGCCCGGTACCGTCATCGTACGGGAGAACGTGGTGCGGGAGCTGATGATGGACGTGATGCTGGGCCTCTGGAACGATGGCTTCCGCAAGCAGATCATCATCAACAACCACGGGCATCTGTGGGTGCTGGAGTCAGCAATCCAGCAGTTTCAGAAGCGCTACCAACTCCCCGGCATCTTCCGTGTGATTGACTGGCACCGCGCCGTGCGCGAGTTCTTCCGCACCAAGGAAAAGGGCGGCAAGTGGGACACCAACTTCGTCCACGCCGACGAGTCGGAGACCTCACTAGGCCTGCTGTTCCATCCCGAAATGGTGGACATGCGATACGCGGTGGACACCGAGGGGAAGAGCTACCTGCCGGAGGGCCACTTCGACAAGTCGGTGGATCCTTTCGGGCGACCGAGCCGCTGGTCGGAGGGCGAGGGCCACTTCGCCATCGAAATCGCGGCCACGCCGGAGGGTGTCGTGGGCAAAGCCACCCACGGTTCGGCCGAGAAGGCCAAGCACCCGGTAGCAGCCATCCTGCGCTACCTGACGTTGCTCAACGACCAGATCCTGGAGGCCTTCCCGCCCGGCGCCGTGCCGCCGGTGGAAGAGGTGACCCTGCGCACTGAGAGGGAGATGGAGCCCTACTTGCGCGAACCGCTGAGCGAAGGCTGGAAGCCGGTCTATGCGCTGCCAACTATCGGCCAGAACACCTTGTTGTAATGAGTGACGAGTAAAAAGTAACGAGGGATGAGGAGTGAGTAACGGGTCAATCCTCGTTACTCGTTACCTTGGAGACAAGGTGATCTCCCTCTTCGGTGTTGTTGGCTTGACTACGCCGAAATATGACATCGAACCCTTCGACGGGGCTCAGGACAAGTTTCGAGGATTGACCGAATCTGGCATCGTGAATTCGATGAATCCCTTGAATTCGTTGTCATATCTGCCAAATAGCCATCCAGCGACACTCAACGGGGAGACCAGCGGAGATAACGTACCCATGAAACTTAGCATCGTTCTATCCACCCACGCCGCCCAGTTCCAAGCCGTGGCCTTCAAAGGCGACTTCGAGGCCAACGTGGCCAAGATCGTGGGCTGGGGCTACGACGGCGTCGAGCTCGCCATCCGCGACCCCAACCTGGTGGATGCCGATGAGCTGCTGCGCGTTGTGTCGGCGCACCACTTGGTGATTCCGGCCATCGGCACCGGCCAGGCCTGGGGCGAGGAGGGGCTGTCCTTCACCGACCCTGTCCCCGAAATTCGGGCGGCGGCCATCCAGCGGGTGCGCGACCACGTGCCCTTCGCTGCCCGTACTGGTGCTGTCATCATCATCGGCTTGCTGCGCGGAATCGTAAAGCCCGGCGTCAGCCACGACCAGGCGTATGGCTGGCTCGTTGACGCGCTGCAACGCTGTTCGTCGGCGGCAGCGCCCCACGGCGTGCGCCTGGTGCTGGAGCCCATCAACCGCTACGAGACCACTCTCATCAACAACGTCGAACAGGGGCTGGCCCTCATCAAGGCCGTCGGCGCCGATAACTTCGGGCTGCTGCTGGACACCTTCCACATGAACATCGAGGAGCCGGTGATCGAGGACAGCATCCGCGCCTGCGGCGACCGCATCTTCCACTTCCACGTGGCCGACTCCAATCGCTGGTATCCCGGCGCGGGACACCTGGACTTCAAGTCCATCCTGGACACCCTCTTCGCCACCGGCTACCAGGGCTACGTCTCCGGCGAGTTCATGCCCCTGCCCGACGCCGACACGTCGGCCGAGCGGGGCATAGCTTACCTGCGTCAGCTTTACACTGCATAAAGGGTCGAGGCGTGAAAAGACCTCTGGGGTTTTGGCCTCCGAGGTCTTTTCGCTTTTTGACAAAGCAAAAGCTTTGTTGTATAATTTTATTGGCGCTAACGTTAGCGCTAACGGCCAACGGCGTTGAAGAGAGGTAATTCATGCCCAACCGTGTTACCATGGCCGATGTTGCCCGCGAGGCCGGTGTCTCGTTGATGACTGTCTCACGGGTGGTTAACGAAAAAGACGAAGTCAGCCCGGCCACCCGCCAGCGCGTTCTGGAGGTGGTTGAGCAGTTGGGCTACCGGCCCAGTGCCATTGCCCGCGGCCTGGCCACGCAGCGGACAGGCAGCCTGGGCCTGGTGATGCCCGATGTGGCCAACCCCTTTTTTTCTGACGTGGCGCGCGGCGCGGAACACGTGGCCTACGCCGAGGGCTACAACATCTTTCTCTGCAACACCGACGAGGATCCACAGCGGGAATTGACCGTGTTGCAATCGCTTGAAGAAAAGCAGGTGGATGGTGTTGTGCTGTGCAGTTCGCGTCTCGACGACGGCGAGTTAGAAGCGGCATTGGCCCATCACCCGGCCGCCGTGCTGGTCAACCGCCGGCTAGAGGGGGGTGGGGTCGTTGGCTCAGTACTGAGCGACGACGAGGCCGGCGGCCGAATGGCTACACAACATCTAGTGCAGGCCGGTCACCGAGCAGTAGGTTTCCTCGCTGGCCCCCCAGCCTCCCGCAGCGGTCGCCAACGGGCCAAAGGCTACCGCGCTGCCCTGACCGCTGCTGCCTTGCCCCACAATCCTGACTGGACGCGGCATTGTTCCCCCGTAGTACAAGGCGGGCGAGAAACTGCTCGGTATCTGCTGACAGCCTATCCTGAACTGACCGCTTTCTTTTGTTACAACGACCTGGTTGCCGTCGGCGCGTTGCAAGCCTGCGCTGATCTGGGCCGCCAGGTACCTGACGACATAGCCATCGTCGGCTTTGACGACATCCCGCTGGCTGCCCTGGTCATCCCACCGTTGACTACCTGCCGCGTGCCCCGGTACGAGCTAGGCGCTCAGGCCATGCGGTTGCTGTTGGACCAGATCGGCGGCTGTCCTGGCGAATGTGCGGAGGTCGTGCTGCAACCGGAACTCATCGTCCGGGCCAGCGCGCCATAAGTTACAGATGTGGGTTTGTAGTTGCGACTTCAGTCGCCTTTTCCCCTGCCACCGCGGCGTCCTGAGCTTGTCGAAGGGACGACTGAAGTCGTCACTACGAGCCAAAAACGCCAATGTCCAGTTGCTATATGTGAAGAAGGGAGGTGATCTTTCGGACAGTGTCCAACATTGTTTACTTGGTGTCAGTAACTCAGAAAGGAGGTGGTCTTTTAGACAGATAGCAACTTTCAGCCAGTGTCCTAGCATTGCTCGTGCTGTGTCAGTAACCCAATTCTAGTTACATCCATTAAGGAGAAGGAGGAGGAAAGAAATGAGGAAGCTTACGCTTCTGAACCTGTTCGCTGTTTTGGCTCTTGTGTTGGCCGCCTGCGCCCAGCCAACCCCCGAGGTGATTGAGAAGGAGGTGGTCGTCGAGAAGCCGGTGATCCAGACCGTGGTGGTCGAGAAGGAGGTGGTCGTCGAGAAGCCGGTAATCCAGACCGTGATCGTTGAGAAGGAAGTCAAAAAGTACAACGAAGCGCCTATGTTGAAGGAGATGGTAGAAAAAGGCGAGCTACCACCCGTTGACGAGCGGTTGCCCGAGGAACCGCTGGTCGAGGAAGTGGTAGACGAAATCGGCCAGTACGGAGGCACGCTACGACGAGGCTTCCTTGGACCGTCAGACCACAATAACTACACCCGCGTCGTTTACGATGCCCTGGTACGCCACGCGCCCGACGGCAGCCAGGTTATCCCCCATATCGCCAAGGGTTGGGAGGCCAACGACGACTTCACCGTCTGGAAGGTCTTCCTGCGCAAGGGGATGAAGTGGTCAGACGGCGAGCCCTTCACCGCTGATGACATCATGTTCTGGTATGAGTACATCCTCTTGAATGAGGACCTCATGCCCAGCCTTCCTGTCTGGATGCAGAACGACGATGGGTCGGTCGTCAAGGTGGAGAAGCTGGATGACTACACCGTCCAGTGGACCTTTGATCATCCCAACACGGCTTTCCTGTTGGCTCTCGCCAATAAAGACGGCGCCGACAAGTCGATCGCTACCCTGTCCTTCGTGCCAGCCCACTACATGAAACAGTTCCATCCCGCGTTCGCCGATGAGGCGGAACTGCAAGCCAAGGTCAAAGAGGCCGGCTTTGAGACCTGGACAGAGTTGTTCGCCGTCGAGGTAATGCCGCACCTCAGCGGCAAGCGGCCCAGCGCGGCGGCCTGGGCGCCGGACGGCTCCAGGGTGTCCGACCAGGTCTTCACCATCAAGCGCAACCCCTACTACTTCGCTGTGGACCCGGAGGGCAACCAACTGCCCTACATAGACGAGGTTCGCTTCACTTTCTTCGCCGATAAGGAGTCGCTGAACCTGGCGGCCGTGAGTGGCGAAATCGATCTTCAGGGGCGACACATCAACATGACCAACTACCCTGTACTGGTCGAGAACGAGGAGAAGGGGGGGTACCGCGTCGTCACCTGGCCCACCTTTGGTGGTTCCGATGCAGCCATCACTTTCAACCAGACCTATCAAAATGATCCGGCCATCGGTGAATTGCTGCGCAACAAGGACTTCCGTGTAGCCCTCTCTTACGCCATTGATCGAGAGGAAATCAAAGAGGCGGCTTTCCTGGGCCTGGGTGAGGCCCGTCAGCCCGTGGCGGCCCCCTGGCATCCTTACTATCCGGGCGATGAATGGGCCTTCAAGTACACCGAGCACGACCCAGACCAGGCCAACGAGCTGTTGGACGGCATCGGCTTGACTGAAAGGGATGCCGACGGCTTTCGTTTGCTGCCTGATGGGCAACCGCTAGCCATTGAAATCTCAGTGGTGCCCGCCTTTGGTCCTTGGACTGATGTGGCTCAGCTTGCGGCTCAAGACTGGGAAGCCGTGGGGGTGAAAACCATCGTGCAGGTACGAGAGCGCTCGTTGCACTTCCAGATGCGCGAGACAAACGACCTGATGACAGAAATCTGGAACAATGACACCACGGGTTTCCCCTTCAGCGGTGAACCGCAAATGGACCCCCGCAGCCCGATTGCCACATGCTTTGCTTTCCTCCATAGGAAATGGTATGAGACCGGTGGTGCAGAAGGCATGGAGCCGCCTGCTGAGATAAAGAGACTCGTCGAGATTACTGACGAGGCCAAGACCGTGGGGAGGGAACGACAGGTCGAATTGGCTCAAGAGCTCTTCAGGGTATGGGCCGACAACGCCTGGCAGATCGGGACCGTGGGATTGACACCCATGATCCAGGGTGTGATCGTGGCCAATGAGGACCTGCGCAACGTGCCCGAAGTCGCAGGCAATGACTGGCCCTTGCGTACACCGGGCAACGCCCGCCCAGAGCAGTACTTCTTCGAGCGATAAGGTAGAGGAACCCGGTTTCTGACAGGAAGCCGGGTTCCTGAAGTCCTGGATCAAAGATACGTGAACGTGTCCACGTGGGCTGGAGTTTCGCTCCTTGCCCACGTGGACAGTTTTCTGAAGATGGCGCCGAGGTAGTCGTATGCTTCAATATGTAATTAAGCGCTTGCTACTGCTGCCACTACTGCTTTTCTTTTTTTCCATTTTCGCTTTTGCCATCATCCAAGCTCCGCCTGGCGATTTTGTGACGAGTTACATCGCCGAGTTGGCTGCTTCAGGGTCGTCTATGGATCAGGCGCAAATGGACGCGCTGCGCGATCTATACGGTCTGGACAAGCCCATGTACGTCCAGTATCTCAAATGGATGAGGCGAATGCTGAAGGGCGATCTTGGTGTGTCATTGGACTGGCAGCGTCCCATCACAGAGTTGATAGGTGAACGCTTGCTGCTGACCGTGATGCTGGGTCTGTTTACCTTCGCCTTTACATGGGCGGTGGCTATTCCCATCGGAATTCTCTCTGCTACGCGTCAATACTCATTCTTCGACTACTTCTTCACGATCTTCAACTATTTCGGTGTCGCCACCCCCACCTTTATGACGGCACTGGTGCTCATGTGGTTGGCTTTCAAGCACTTCGGCGTGAGTGTGACCGGTCTGTTCTCAGCGGAGTACATAGACGCGCCCTGGACCTGGGGGCGAGTGGTGGATCTGCTCAAGCATATGTGGCTGCCGATGGTGATCTTGGGGCTTGACGGGACGGCCAGGCTGGCCCGCGTGATGCGCGCCAACCTATTGGATGAGCTCAAGAAACCTTACGTGGAAATGGCAAGGGCCAAGGGCATGTCTGAGTGGCGATTGGTGCTGAAGTACCCCGTGCGGCTGGCCATGAACCCGCTGATCAGCACCATCGGTTGGTATCTGCCGCTTCTCTTTTCCGGAAGCGTGATTGTGGCTACCGTGATGAATTTGCCTACCATTGGTCCGATGCTGCTCAGGGCCTTGATCACCCAGGATATGTTTCTGGCCGGCAGCATCATCCTCATCTACTGTTTCCTGGCCATCATCGGTACCCTCATCTCCGACATCTTGCTGGCCTGGCTAGACCCTCGTATCCGCATGGAGGAGTCCTGACGTATGTCCAACGATCGTGACTCTAAGACGACGGCTCCCTGGCCCGATGATGACCAGCCCTTGGCGGGCGATGATGAAGCGACAGGGGCACCGGCCCTTGCAACAGAAGAAGCAGAAGCATTCTATGTGGCCCCAAACTGGAAGCTGGTTTGGTGGCGCTTCAAGAAACACCGGCTGGCTCTTGTCAGCAGTGTGGCCGTCATTATAGTGGCCCTGGTCGCTCTGTTTCCCGGTTTCTTTAGCACGCAGGACCCCCACGAAACGAACGCCGTCAAATCATTCATTCCGGTTCAGAGACTCCATTTCTTCGATGAAGGCCGGCTCCGCCCTTTCATATACAGTGTCGAGGGTGGCCGCAATCCCAAGACATTGCGGATGGAATGGCAGATTGACGAAGCCAAGAAGATCCCGGTCGAGTTCTTGGCCGAAGGATATGAATACGAAGTTCTAGGCATCATGTCCACGAATGTCCACTTGTTGGGCGTCGCTTCTTCGGATGGGGAAGATAAAATCCATTTGCTGGGAAGCGATCGGTTGGGCCGAGATCAGTGGTCCCGGTTAATGCATGGCACACAGGTGTCACTTTCCATCGGATTGGTCGCCGTTTCGCTGAGTATCTTCCTGGGTATCCTGTTGGGCGGGGTATCCGGATACTTCGGTGGCACGGTCGATTTGGTGATTCAACGGCTCATCGAGGTATTGCAGTCCCTGCCGCCGATACCGATTTGGATGGCGCTGACCGCGGCGCTACCCCGCACCTGGCCCGTCGAACGGGTGTATTTTGCCATCACCATCATCCTCTCGTTGATTGGCTGGACCACGCTGGCCCGAGAGGTGCGCGGGCGGTTCCTGGCTTTGCGGGAAGAGGATTTCGTGGTTGCAGCCAAACTGTCGGGATGTAGCCAGCCGAGAATCATCTTCCGCCACATGCTGCCGACCTTTACCAGTCACATTATCGCCGCCAGCACGCTGGCCATCCCGGTGATGATCATTAACGAGACGTTTCTGAGTTTTCTTGGGCTGGGTTTGCGGCCGCCGGCCATCAGTTGGGGCGTGTTGCTGCAGGAAGCTCAGAATCTCCAGTCCATCGCGCTGGCCCCGTGGTTGTTGCTGCCAGGTCTGGCGGTCGTCTTTACTGTGTTGGCGCTAAATATCTTGGGCGACGGACTTCGCGACGCCGCCGATCCGTATGGTCAATGATGGATACTCAACAAACACCAATCCTCTCGGTACGAAATCTGAAAACCTACTTCCTCCTGGACGAAGGCACCGTACGGGCTGTTGACGGCATCAGTTTCGACGTCTTCCCTGGCCAGGTGGTCGGTATTGTGGGGGAAAGCGGCTGTGGCAAGAGCGTCACGATCAAGTCAGTGTTGCACATCATTGAGGAGCCTGGCCGGATCGTCAAGGGCGAAATCTATTTCCGGCCTCACAGGCAGAATGGGCGCGACGGAAGCGGGGGGAACGAAGACTTCGTTGACCTGGTCCCGTTGGATGCCCACGGTAAGCGTATGCGTTCTGTCCGAGGGGCAGAAATTGCGCTTATTCCCCAGGAACCCATGTCGGCCTTCAGTCCGGTGCATACCATCGGCAATCAGATCATTGAGGCTATTCTGCTTCACCAAGATGTCAGTGAACGCGAGGCCCGACGCATAGCCATCGAACGTCTCCGCGAGGTAGATGTCCCCAGTCCGGAGCAGCATGTCAACGCCTACTCCTGGGAACTGAGCGGCGGGTTGCGCCAGCGGGCCATGATCGCCATGGCTTTGTCGTGCAATCCCAGATTGCTAATCGCCGATGAGCCGACGACGGCCATAGATGTTACCACACAGGCCCAAATCCTGAGGCTGCTGCGTTCGCTGCAGCAGCAACACAACATGGCCATCATCTTCATCACCCACGATCTAGGAGTGATTGCCCAAATCGCGGAATACGTGATCGTGATGTACCTGGGCCGGATGATGGAGACGGGGCCGGTGGATGATATCTTCCACAGCCCGCAGCATCCTTACACCAGGGCGCTGCTCAAGTCCATCCCCTCGGTTTACACTCGCTCTCGCACCTTCCTGCCTACTATTGAAGGGTCTATCCCTCACCCATTTAATCGCCCCCCCGGCTGTCCGTTTCACCCGCGCTGCCCAGAGTTCACGTCTGGCATCTGCGATCGGAAAACGCCGACCCTCCAGCCAGTCAACGAGCGGCAATCGGTGGGTTGCTTCCTCTACCACAGTATAGCAGAAGAGGATTGAGGCCATAGGCAGTGGACACAACCACTACGAACGAGCGAGTATTGCTGGAGGTCAAGAGCCTCAAAAAATACTTTCCCATCAGGAAAGGGCTCTTCAGGCGAGTCGTCGGCCAGGTGAAAGCAGTTGACGGCGTGAGTTTCTACATCAACGAGGGCGAGACGTTGGGCCTGGTGGGGGAGAGCGGTTGTGGTAAGACCACCACGGCCAGGTGCATTTTGCGCGCCCTTGACCCTACGACGGGACAGATCCTCTTCCGCACTCAGTCCGGTCAGACGGTTGACATCGCCACCTTGCCAGAGAGCGAGTTACGTCCATTGCGTCGCAACATGCAAATGATCTTTCAGGATCCCTTTGCCTCGCTCAATCCGCGCATGAATTTGCTGGATATCGTGGGCGAGCCATTGTTGGTCATTGGAGGGATCAAGAGCCACCATGAGCGCATGGAGCGGGTGGCGGAATTGCTGCGGTTGGTAGGCCTGCGTCCGGAATACATGCAGCGCTTCCCCCACGCCTTTAGCGGTGGCGAGCGCCAGCGCATTGTCATCGCCCGCGCCCTGGCCCTCAATCCACGCCTGGTGGTGGCCGACGAGCCGGTCTCGGCGCTGGACGTCTCCGTGCAGGCTCAGGTGCTGAACCTGATGATGGAACTGCAGCGACGATTGAATCTGACCTACCTGTTCATAGCTCACGACCTGAGCGTCGTCAAGCACATCTGCGACCGGGTGGCGGTGATGTATGTGGGCAAGCTCGTGGAGACGGCGCCGACCGATGAGCTCTTCTACCACCCGAAGCACCCCTACACGGCAGCGCTCATGTCGGCTGTGCCTGTGGCGGATCCCCGCGTCCGGTCGGCCATGATTCCGCTGGAGGGGGATGTGCCCAGCCCGGCCAACCCGCCGTCGGGATGCTACTTCCACCCTCGCTGCTCCTATGCTGTGGATATCTGCCAGACGAAAACCCCCACTTTAGAAGAGATCTCCCCAGGTCACTTTGTATGCTGTCACCGAGCCCAGGAAATGGAGCTCGCCGGTATTGGCCAGGCCGGCAGCAACCGGTGAAACTGGGTAACGCGAGTACGAGCGTCGGCGCTGAGCACCTGGATGACTGGGGCTCGCGCCGTGTTGTTTGCCAAGTACCCGTTGGATCACAAATCCAACGAGAGCGGCTTGTACTGAGCCTGTCGAAGTACTTGTACTGAGCCTGTCGAAGTATAGGAAGGTGAGAGAGGGGAACAAACGTGATAGGTAACGAAATAGAACAGCCGAAGGGGCGGTTCGCACTGACCAATGGTCGTGTGATTCTGCCCCAGGAAATTGTGACCGGCAAGGCGGTCGTTGTGGAAGGGAAGAAGATTGTAGGCATCACCGATGTCGACTCTCTGGGCGCCGAGACGGAAAAGATTGACGTGGACGGGCGCTACATCACGCCAGGCCTGATTGATATTCATGTGCACGGGGCCCTCGGTCATACTTTTAACGAACCGGATGCGGAGGCATTCGCTACCATCACAGAGGAGAATGTGAGACGTGGTGTGACATCGTTGTTGGCGACGACAGCGGCGGCGCCTATCCCCGATCTGGTGAAATGTTTGGAGTGTAGTCGCCAGTGGACGCACGAACCACATGAGGGGTCTCAAGTATTAGGCGTACATCTGGAAGGCCCTTACTTCAGTTTAGCGCAAAAAGGCGCGCAAGACCCGGAAAACATCCGCGCCCCGGATGACGGCACGCCCGACATTTTACTGGAGCACCACGATGTGTTGAGGATAATGACCTATGCGCCAGAGTTGCCGGGCGCGCTAGAACTCACCGCCAGGCTGACAAGGCTGGGTATCGTGCCGGCAGCAGGACACAGTTCTGCCAGGGATGAAGAGGTGCTGGCAGCGATGGAGGTCGGTTTGCGTCACATCATCCACATCTGGAGTGGGCAATCCAGCATCACGCGCGAAGGCCCCTGGCGCAAACCCGGCTTGCTGGAGGCGGCGCTGGTCTTTGATGGCCTGACGGTGGAAATGATCTCAGATAACAAGCACCTGCCGCCCACTTTAATGAAGCTGGCATACAAGTGCATTGGGGCCGATCGCTTGTGTGTCATCTCTGACGCCACCAGCGGCGCGGGGATGCCGGAGGGCGCTCGCTTTCGCATGGGGGGCATGGAATATGATGTGCATGATGGCGTTGGGATGATGCTTGACCGCACGTCGTTTGCGGGCAGCACGACCCTGGTGAACCAGATGGTGCCCATCTTGACAGACGCGGTGGGCATCCCGCTGGTAGAGGCAATTCGGATGACAACCCTGACACCGGCGCGTGTCATCGGCTTCGATGACCGTAAAGGTAGCCTCGAGGCCAGCAAAGATGCTGACCTGGCCGTTTTCGAGGATGACTTTACCGCCTGGCGCACTATGATCGGCGGTCGGTGGGCGTACGCAGCCTAGCCACGAGAGAGGTCGGTTGCTTTCAGATAACCTGTACCGCCACAGTGCTAAATAGGTATCAAAATCGCTTGCGATGCGCTGCCGCTTCGCACCTAGTAACTATCCACCTGCTCCCGCTGGACCCTAGTCCAGCGGCCTCGGCAGCCCGTTGTGACCCTGACCAGATAGGGCCAGCCGTTTTCAGTGCCCGACTGTGCCCTTGGGGCAGCGGACTAGGGTCCGCTGCGAGCACAAGGTGAACAGATACCGCATCTAAAAGAAGATCAGGAGGAAAGAAATGAACAAGGTAGAGCCTATCAAGACCGCAAAGTATGACCAGTTGCCTGTAGCCGTCTATAAGAGCAACGAAGAATTGGGCCAGGCAGCAGCGCTGGACGCGCGGGAAATCATCAGTAAGGCGATAACTGAAAAAGGGGAGGCAAATATCATTCTCGCCACCGGCAATTCACAACTCACTTTCTTGCGTACCCTGCGCGGTTTGGAAGGGATTGATTGGTCAAAAGTGAACGTGTTTCATATGGATGAATATCTGGGCATAGACCCAAACCACAGGGCGAGTTTTCCCCTCTTCTTGCGCCAGCACTTTCTCGAAGCCGTTAAACCTCGCTCCTTTCACCCGGTGCCCAGCCAACCTGAGGATGTTGAGAGGGCTTGCCGGGAGTATGAAGCCTTGTTGAGAGAGCACCCAGCAGACCTGGTGGCCCTGGGTTTCGGTGAGAATGGACACCTGGCCTTCAACGATCCACCCTACGCCCGCTTTGATGACCCGCTGTGGGTGAAGGTGGTCAAGTTGGCAGAAGCGAGCCGCAGGCAGCAAGCGGGTGAAGGGCACTTCGACTCACTGGAGGAGGTGCCGACCCAGGCCATCACCTTAACGATTCCGGCGCTGTTGGCAGCCAGGGCTATGCTGTGCATCGTTCCAGAAGCGCGAAAAGCGGAAGCAGTCCGTGCCTGCCTACAAGATCCCATCAGCGAAGAGCGGCCAGGATCCATTTTGCGCCGGGTAGATCACGCGCGCCTCTATCTGGATCAGGACTCAGCTTCCAAACTGTAACAGTTAAATGATGATGAGATGAACTCCAGAGAACGCTTGCTCACAACCTTAAATCACAGTGAGCCGGACCGCGTCCCCTGTGATCTCGGCAGCACGCAGGTCACAGGCATCCACCTGGCAGCCTACCGCAACTTGCGCCAGGCCCTGGGTCTGCCGCTGGTTGAAGTGCAGTTGTGTGACTCTATCCAGCAATTAGCCCTGCCCGACGACGACATCATTGAGCGGTTGGGGGTGGATGTGCGCGGGCTGTTCCCGCTCAACAGCCACAACTGGAACGTTCACGAGGAAGACGCCGGGGGACATTGGCTCTATCACGACGAATGGGGCATCACTCACCGCCGGGCCAAGCCGGACGGCCTTTACTACAGCATCGTGCAGGTGCCGCTAGGCGGGCCGGAGTTATCAGCGCAGGACATCGAGAACCATACCTGGCCCGACATGGCCGATCTGCGACGCATCGCTGGGCTGCGGGAACTGGCCGAGCGCTACCGGAGGGATGGCTGCGCAGTGGTGCTCAAGAGTCCCTTCGCCGGCATCTTTGAAACGGCCCAGCGCATCGTGGGCATGGAAAACTGCCTGATGATGATGGCTGCCGACAAAAAGCTGGCGGGCGTGCTCTTTGATAAATTGCTCGAACTCAAGCTGGCCTTTTGGGACCTGGCACTGCCGCGACTGGCTGGTGCTATAGATGTGGTTGCCGAGTTCGACGACTATGGCGCCCAGTCGTCGCAACTGATCTCGCCTCGCATGTTCCGCCAGCAACTCAAGCCGCGCCTGAGGATTCTGTTTGATCGCCTCAAGCAGTTGGCTCCCCACGCCAGGCGATTCTTTCATTCCTGCGGCAATGTGCGGCCGCTGCTGCCAGATTTCATCGAGATGGGCGTGGAGATTCTCAACCCGGTGCACATCCGCGCCGCCGGGATGGAACCAACCGCGCTCAAGCGCGACTTTGGCGATGCGCTCGTTTTCTGGGGCGGTGGCGTAGATACCCAGGGGGTGCTGCCCACCGGCACGCCGCAAGAGGTGAAGGACGATGTGCGGCGCAACATCGAGGCCCTGGCTCCCGGCGGCGGATTTGTCTTCAATGCCGTCCACAACATCCAGGCCGACGTCTCTCCCCAGAACATCATCGCCATGTGGGAGGCGTTGCAAGAGTACGGAGCGTATTGATAGAGGTCGCCATGCCCCTGACTACCGCTAAAGAATTCCTGCCCGTCGAGCTTGTTTTCAACCCCAACTGGTGGTATCACACGGCGGGTATCTCGTTCGACGAGTCGTTTTATTTTGACGCCGAGACGCGCATCAAGAACGATGTGACCATGCGGCGGGTGCTCTACCAGCGCTTCGGCGACCTGGGCATGGGCGAAGCTAACCCCCAACCCCGTCCCATCATCGGCTCCCTCCATGTAGCGGGCGGCTTTGTCATCCCCGCGCTTCTGGGCGCGGACATCATCTTTGCCCCCGATGCCGCACCGCAGCCGGCAAGCATGAATCTGTCGGTGGAGCAAATCGAGGCCCTGGAGAAGCCCGATTTCAGGGAGACCTGGCCCATGAATCAGCTCATCGCCGACATGGACGAGCTGGAAGCAAAGCACGGCTATCTGGTGGGCGATTTGAACACCGACGGGCTGCTGAACGCCGCTTATCACCTGTACGGCCAGCAGCTCTTTCTCGACTTCTACCAGGCCCCTGAGCGCGTCCGACGGCTGCTCGACATAATCGGGGAACTGATCGTGGACGTCGCGCTGTACGTACGCCAGCGGACGGGCAGTTGCTCCATCTCCGTCAATCGCATGGTGGAGCACATGGACCCGCGCCTTTTTCTCCACGCCAACTGCTCAGTGCAGATGATCTCGCCCAGCAGTTACCGCGAGATGCACTTGCCCGTGGAACTCCGCATGGCCGAGCGCATCCAGCCCTTCGGCGTGCACCACTGCGGCGACAACCTGCACCGTATCGCGCCCGTCTACGCGGAGCTATCGGCTACCTTTTTCGGTGTGGGATGGGGCTCGGACGTGGCCCGCAGCCGTGAGTCGCTGCCCGATGCCTTTTTCAACTTGCGCCTCAGCCCGGTGCGGATGCTGCAATGCACGCCGCCAGAGATCGCCGAGGACACGGAAAAGCTGCTGCTGGCGGCCGGCCTGCTGGAGCAAGCGGGGGTGTGCTGCATCAACATGGACTACGGCACGCCCGACGACAACATCTTTGCCATGTTTGAGGTAGTTCAGCGCTATCGGCGCTACGGAGCGTAAATGGGTACCCCCTGGGAACGTTTCAAGCAAGCGGCTCGACTGGGTGAACCCGAGCAAGTCCCCGTCGGCCTCATAGTGGACAGCCCCTGGCTGCCCGGCTACGCGGGCATTGACACGCAGGATTACTTTCTCTTCCCTGAAAAGTGGCTGGAGATCAACCTGGGGCTGCGGGAGCGCTTTCCCGATGCCGTCTGGATTCCCGGCTTCTGGGTGGAATACGGCATGGCCGCCGAGCCATCGGCCTTTGGCGTCAAGCTGCGCTTTCATCCCGACCGTCCCCCCTCCATCGAGCCGCTGGTGACCGACCTTGCCTTCTGGGCCGACGTGAAGCCGGCCAACCCGCACGAAGACGGGCTGATGCCTCTTGTCCTCCGTCTGTATGAAGTGATGGACAAACGGCTGCAGGCCGAGGGACTGGGCATCAGGATGGTCTGCGCTCGCGGGCCGATAACCGTCGCCTCCTGGCTGGTGGGTGTGATGCCTTTGATGATGGGCCTCATCACCAGCCCCGCTGAGGTGTCCCGCGTCTTGGATACCGTGACCACCACCCTCATCCGCTGGCTGCACGCCCAACTGGACGCGCTGCGCCAGCCAGAGGGCATCATGCTGCTCGACGACATCGTGGGCCTGGTGTCGAAGCGTCACTACGAGGAGTTCGTTCATCCTCATCTGAGGCGCATTTTCGACGAGTTCGACGGCCTGATCCGCGTCTACCACAACGACACCCCCTGCCCGCACCTGTTGGAGAGCCTGGCCGAGGCCAACTTCGATGTGTTCAATTTCAGCCACCAGGTGGACATCGGCGAGGTCAAGGCGAAGATGGGGCATCGGGTAGCGCTGATGGGCAACGTGCCCCCGCTAGACGTGGGAGTGCGCGGGACGCCTGCCGAGGTGGCGCGGTGGGCGCGAGAGTGTTTGGAAAAGGCGGCGCCAGGAGGCGGGATGATCCTATCCTTCGGCGGCGGCGTCTCGCCGGGTACCCCGCCGGAGAACATTGATGCTTTGCTGGAAGCAGCTCGCGAATGGAGATGGAACCATGACATATCCTAGATGGCGTTTACCCTCAGGCCGATACTTCGATCGCGAACCGGCGCAGCGGCGCGTGGCGCGAGAGTTGCACGAATCGGTGGTTGATCTACCGCTCATCTGTCCGCACGGGCATGTGGACCCTCGCCTCTTTGCCGGCGAGGACGCCACCTTCGGCACGCCCACCGAGCTGTTGATCATTCCGGATCACTACGTCTTCCGCATGCTCTATTCCCAAGACATTCCGCTAGAGTCGCTGGGTATACTGCGTCGTGACGGTGGGCCTGTTGAGCAAGACCATCGCCAGATTTGGCAGATCTTCGCCGATAACTTCTATCTCTTTCGCGGCACGCCCACTGGCGCCTGGCTGGCCCACGAACTCCACGTCGTTTTTGGCGTCGAGGAGAAACTAATTGGCGAAACGGCTCAGGCTGTGTACGACCAGATAGAGGCCAAGCTATCCCTTCCTGAATTCCGCCCCCGTGCCCTGTTTGAACGCTTCAACATCGAGGTGCTCTGCACTACCGACGCCGCGACCGATCCCTTGACTTACCATCAGGCCATCCGCGATTCCGGCTGGAGCGGGGACATCCGGCCCACTTTCCGCCCCGACGCAGTGGTCAACTTGCTGACGGCGGGCTGGCGCGATAACATCGTCGCCCTGAGCGAGGTCAGCGGCGTCACCGTCCACTCGTACTCGACTTTCATCCAGGCCCTGGAGCAGCGGCGGGCCTTTTTCAAGAGCATGGGGGCCACGGCCACCGATCACGCGGCAGTGTCGGCTTACACGGCGGAACTTAGCCCAGAGGAGGCCGACGCCATCTTTCAGCGCGCCCTGCGAGGCCAGGCCACGCCCGATGACGCCCACCGCTTCACCGCGCACATGATCATGCAGAGTGCGCGTATGAGCATCGAGGATGGCCTGGTGATGCAGTTTCACGTGGGATCGGTGCGCAACTACGATCGGCTCGTTTTCGATCGCTTTGGTCCCGACAAGGGATGCGACATCCCGCAGCGCAGCGAGTTCACCCACAACCTGCGCCCGCTGCTGAACAAGTACGGCAACGATCCCCGCCTGACCTTCATCGCCTTCACCCTGGACGAATCCACCTACGCCCGCGAGCTGGCTCCCCTGGCGGGACACTATCCGGCCATGAAACTAGGTCCACCCTGGTGGTTCCATGATAGCATCAATGGCATGAAACGTTACCTCGAGCAGGTCATCGAGACAGCCGGGCTCTACAACACTGTCGGGTTTAACGACGACACGCGCTCTTTTCCGTCCATCCCTGCCCGCCATGATCTGTGGCGTCGCGTCAGCGCTAACTGGCTGGCTGGTCTCGTGGTGCGCGGCATCGTGGACATGGACGACGCCCGCGAGATGATTGTGGACACGGCCTACCGATTGGCCAAACAAGCCTACAAGTTCCATGCCCGATCATCAGTGTCCACTTAAGGCTCAAAGCCCCGTCCCCGGGGCGCCCCGGGGACGGGGCTCAGAGCTTAAGCAAAAGGAGCTTACAAGTTCAATGACCAATACCCAATATCCAATACCCAATATCCAAAAACTGGAACAACTGACCGGCCTGACGATCTATCTGAATTCGGTGGTTGAGGCCGATGGCGCCACCTACTTCCTGGCCAACAGCGACGAGGGCAAGTGCCTGGGCATCATGGGCGATGCGGCCAGCTTTGCAGGAGAGCAGCAGGGCAACGTTACCCTGTGCCCACTGACAGCCGCCAACGCCGCCGCCCTGCGCGAGAAACTCCCCTGGCTGCGGCCACAACCTCTGGGGCTGCAAACTTCGGCCGGCTGTGGCGACCGGTTGGGGCTGGCGACTCAGGGCCACATCCGCGCGGTGCGCAAAGCCGCTGGCATCGCGCCTATCTTCGCCCAGCAATCCATGCGCGAGAACGCCCGCACCGGCCGCACTCCCCAGCAAGTGATAGACGACGCCCTGTGGGGCATCTTCCAGGAAGGCTGGCGCGAGCCGTGGGGCGCGGACGCCGACCACCTCAAGACGACTGAGGACATTGACCTCTGTGTGGCGGCCGGCTACACCTTCTTCACCGTTGACCCCGGCGACCACGTGGACAACGAGGCCCACACCGCTCCCCTGGACGCGCTGAAGGACAAAATCCATGCCTTGCCCTGGGAGCAGTTGGAGGATTCGCCGGAGGGATTGCACGCCCGCTACCTGAACCGCCGCTTTGAGGTGGAGGACTTCGCCCTGGAGTTTGACCAGGCCACGCTGGCGCGAGCGGCCGCCAAGTACGGCCGGGCCATCGCTCACACCGTCCGTCTGTACCGCCGCCTGGCCGCCCAGACCGAGCATTTCGAGCTGGAAATGTCGGTGGACGAGACGGAGACGCCGACTTCGATTGAGGAGCACTTCTTCATCGCCAGCGAGCTCAGGCGGTTGGGCGTGCAATGGGTGAGCCTGGCCCCGCGCTACATCGGCCGCTTTGAGAAGGGCGTGGATTACATCGGCGACCTTGCTGAATTCGAGGTCGAGTTGGCCAGGCACGCTGCCATTGCTCGCGTCCTGGGGCCGTACAAGCTCAGCATCCACTCTGGGTCGGACAAGTTCAGCATCTATCCCATCGTTGCCCGGCACACGCGTGGACTGGTGCATCTCAAGACAGCCGGCACCAGCTACCTGGAGGCGCTGCGCGTGGCGGCGCAAGTGGAGCCGGCCCTGTTCCGGGAGATCCTGGCCTATGCCATTGAGCGCTACCCCGAAGACCGCGCCACCTATCACGTCTCAGCCGAACTGGCCAGGATCCCAGCGCCAGACGCCCTGGCTGATCCGGATCTCCCTGCCCTGCTCGACCAGTTCGACGCGCGACAGGTGTTGCACGTGACTTTCGGCTCAATGCTGGATCGGTTTGGCAGGGAGCTACTGAGTGTGTTAGCAGCGAACGAAGAGGCGCATTACGCGGCGCTAGAGTCCCACTTTGACAAACACCTGTCGCCTTTTGCAGTGAGATAACGAGGCCCTCGTTGCCCCGTTGCCTCGTTGCCTCGTTGCCTCCCCAGCAACCTTCAGCTCTGAAAGGAGACCGCCCATGACTCAACCAATAACCAAAGCAATTGTCCCAGCCGCCGGGCTGGGCACACGACTCTTGCCGGCCACCAAGTCGCAGCCCAAAGAGATGCTGCCCGTGGGGCGCAAGCCGATACTCCAGCACGTGGTGGAGGAGTTGCAGGCTGCTGCCCTGCGCCAGATTCTCATCATCACCGGGCGCCGCAAGCGGGTTATCGAAGATCACTTCGATGCAGACCCCCAGCTCGTGACCGCGCTGAAACAGGCTGGCAACGAGGCGATGTTGGCGGACCTGGACTATATCGAGGGCAAATCGCGCTTTTTCTACACCCGGCAGAGCACTCCCAAGGGCCTGGGGCACGCGGTTTCGCTGGGCGCCGATTTCGTGGACAGCGATGACTGCGTGGTGGCCCTGGGGGATTCCCTTATCGCTGCCCAGGAACCCGCTTCCTTGCTGAGAGCGATGATGAAGGCCCATCGTCAACTGGAAGCGGCAGCCATCGTAGCCGTGGAAAAGGTTCCGCGCGAAGAAGCCTTTCGTTACGGCATCGTCAGCATTGACGGCGCCGAGCCACCCCCTGGCGAGCCGGTGGCCATGACCGGCATCGTCGAGAAGCCGCCTTTGGGCACCGCTCCAACTACCCTGGCTGTGGCTGCCCGCTACGTCTTCAGCCCGGCCATCTTCAAGGCCCTCGATCGCACCTTGCCCGACGAGCGGGGGGAGATCCAACTGACCGATGCCATCCGGTTGCTGATCCACAAAGGAGAGCCGGTTTACGCCTGGCTTCTCCCGCCAGGGCAGTATCGCTACGACGTGGGCAATTTCGAGAGCTATTTCTGTGCCTTCATTGACTTTGCCCTGGCCGACGAGCGGTACGGCTACCTGGTGCGAAAATACATCAAGGCCAAAGCCTATGAGCTCTGATCAG
>JACKQG010003224.1_pt1 | contig 20273 bp, 8 predicted proteins | sample 8237621 | NCBI WGS metagenome assembly JACKQG01 (sample SAMN15677084, study PRJNA649215) | marine metagenome | biome: marine; feature: Black Sea; material: saline water; isolation source: suspended particulate matter (SPM) from the Black Sea western gyre | collected 2013-06-09/2013-06-10 | depth... | reverse complement strand
TACTTCAAGTCAATCTTATGTTTCAGCTGAAGAAATAAAAAAATTACCGGTTGAAAGTGTGCATGACATTTTACAATTACAAGCGGGAGTAACAGTAGGGGCAGACGGCGCTACTCACATCCGCGGCGGCAGATCGAGTGAAATCCTGTATATGATTGATGGCATACCGGTAAATGATCCGTTTGTTGGGGGGATGTCCAATGTCTATGTGGCACCCAACGCAGTGCAGGAAATGGTTGCCACTTCAGGAACTTACAATGCGGAATATGGCGACGCCATGTCTGGTGTGATCAATATTGTTACGAAAGATGGCACTAACAAATTTCATGGGCGTCTTTCAGCCTATAGCGGCGATTATGTAAGCGATCATACAAAAATATTTAACAATATCGATGACTTCAATTTTTTTAATAATAAAAATGTTGAGATGTCACTCAGTGGTCCCGTGATCGGTTTCGGAGACAAACTGACATTTTTTTCATCAGCACGCTTGGAAAATAATGATGGATATCTTTATGGTTATCAAAAATACACAAGAATACCTGTGCGGGATTCACTGACCAATGAAATTATTCCCACAGGTGATAACAGCCGGGTTAGCATGAATCCTTCGGATAGAGTTAATGCGCAGTTAAAACTCACTTACAGGTTCACAGATAATTTAAAATTGAACCTCGGCGGAATGATGACAACCCGTGATTATAAAGTTTACAGCCATCGTTACAAATATCTGCCGGATCAAATTTATAATCGCGAACGAGAGAGCAATCGCGTTCACATGGAAATCACACACATGCTCAATAATCGCACTTTTCACACATTAAAACTTTCCCGTTTTTATCAACAGTATTTCTATTATCTTTTCAAAGATCCTAATGATCCGCGTTATTACAACCCGGAAGCATCATTTAGTTACGTGACAAGCGGTTTTTGGAACAATGGCTATACCGGTTATGGATGGGAAAAAAGAAATTCTACAATATTATTTGGTCGCTGGGATATTACCAGCCAGGTTACGGATGTTCACATGATAAAATCAGGGATTGAAATAAGCAGCGAACAAATTTACGATCTTTATCAAGGACCTAATGTTCTGCAAAATCCCAATGTAACCGACAGATCAAAACTGTTTGCCAGGAACATTATGGAATTCAATCCCATCAAAGCATCAGCTTATGTTCAGGATAAGATTGAACTTAAAGAGATGGTGGTTAATTTGGGGCTTCGCTTTGACTATTTCGCACCTGACAAACAGGTCGTAGTGGACTCTCATAACCCGGAGTTTGGGGATAAAAAGGACGCAAAAAATCATTACCAGTTCAGTCCGCGCCTGGGTATTGCCCATCCGATTGCTGAGACTGCTTATCTCTACTTTTCTTATGCCCATTTCTTTCAAATTCCCAATTATATTTATTTATACAATAACCCGGAATTCGAGATTCAGCATAAATCAAGGCTGGCTTCGGATTTAGAACCTGAAAAAACAGTCATCTATGAAGTTGGCTATAAACATCAACTCACTTCTAACCTGGCGCTTAATGGCACAGTATTTTACAAAAACATTTCAAACTTGATAGCAGTCGAGCAATATGAATTGGGTTATGGTTCGAGCGAGTATTACTTTCAATACATAAATAGCGATTATGGAAACGTGAGAGGATTTACTGTTTCTTTGGATCAACGAATGGTTAACAATGTTGCGGCTGCCATTGATTATACCTATCAAATCGCTGAAGGAAACGCATCCGATCCCAATGCGGTTTACAGCGATATTACCAGCAACCTGCCGAGACTTCCGGAAAAAGAGGTGGTTTACCTGAATTGGGATCAACGCCACACTTTAACGGGTAATGTTTTGTTTGGCAAACCCGGAAACTGGACTGTCAGTCTGATCGGACGTTACAGCAGCGGATATCCTTACACACCTTCTGATATCAAAGGCAAGAGAACGGCAGAAGAAAACAGTGAAAGGAAGCCTTCTCAACTCACTTTCGACATGCACGCCAACAAAATTATTAAGATTGGTAAATTTGATTTCAATCTATTCCTGAAAGCATATAATTTATTTGATCGTTTAAATGAAAGATATGTTTACAATAATACAGGTCGCGCAACTTATACATTAGATCCTGAACCTTATCTTGATGATGCCGAACTACACAATGAATATATTACAAGACCAAATTATTACCGTGCACCGCGATTAGTTTTAGCCGGATTAGCTTTTGAATTTTAATTAATGTGGGAGATAAAAACCTATGAAAACATATAAAATTTCGTACTTTTTAATATTAATATTTCTTGTTCAAATATTTTTTGTCCCGGCTGATACTTTTTCGGGTGACCGGGGACAAAAATATAAACATTATAACGACCGTTCTATTAACAAAATCCTGGGACATTCCCATCGAAAGAGCGGTTTTCATTCAGGCAACAAAATCAGATGCCTGTTCACAAATTTTGGTTCGATTGGTCGCTATGCGCCAGGTAGAATTGAATGGCCTGCCTATAGCGGTCACGAATATGGCTATGAATTTGGGCCGATGATTGTTGCTGAAATTGTTGTTGATCGCAATGGAATAATGGATACTGTTCACGTTGCAGAAGAAGGCATTTTAGATGGCGGCGATGATGATTTTGAACCTATTTCAGGATTTGCCGCTCCCGCACCTAACACCAATCCTGCACTCTGGAGTGATCCGACTACATGGGGCGCTGCCTGGGATCTGTGGCCCGGTCAATTTGGTTTAGGCACCATCACCGCAGATGAAGAAAGTTATTTTATAATGAACGACCAGGATGAAGATGGAACCGGACACGGAAACACAACCAGCCGCCATGACTATTATCCCGATGATCCCAATATACAGGGTTTGAACATTGAAGTTGAATCACGTGGTTATCAATGGGCTGCTTCAGTTGCTGAAGACATTATCTTTTTTATTTATAAAGTAACCAATAAAGGCACCAAGCCTTTAGAAAAAGTTGCTGCCGGCTATTTTTGCGATCTCGATGTTGGCGGTTACCCGGATTATGCTGATGATGGCGCTGATTTTGACTCACTAACAAATTTAGTCTATAGCTGGGACACTGACAACGCAAGTGTCAATTTCCCATCAGGCGAAGATATTGGCTGGGTCGGTTTTAAATTTCTAGAAACTCCAGCAGTCGATAATGATGGTATTGACAATGATGGCGATGGCATGATCGATGAATCTCAATACAATGGAATTGATGATGATGGCGATTGGGATGCAACTGATGAAGATGCTGCTGCTGATCCCAATGATTTAGACGGACTTAGTGATGATGTTGGAGCCGGCGGCATACCAGGTTCCGGTGATGAAGGTGAAAATGATGGTGTTCCTACTGTTGGCGAACCCGATTATGAGACTGAAGATTTAGATGAAGCCGATCAATTGGGTCTCACCAGTATGCGCGCTTATGATTATAACAGCGATTATTTCGCCGGCAATGACAGTACGATGTGGATCGCCATGGAACCGGGTAATTTTTCTCACGATTTTCCCGTCGGGGACAACATCTTTGTTTTTGGCGCCGGGTATTTCAGACTTGATCCCGGTGAAAGCCAAAATTTTTCCATCGCAATCGTGGTGGGCGCCGATAGTGCTGATATGAAATATAACGCTGAAATTGCGCAAAAAATTTATGAACTCGGATATCAATTCACCAAAGCGCCGTTACCACCGGCTTTATCTGCCGTGCCCGGAGATGGCAAGATCACTCTTTATTGGGATCATAAAGCTGAAAAATCAGTTGATCCCGTAATGGGTGAAGATTTCGAAGGATATACTATCTACCGAAGTACTGACAAAGGCGCTACCTGGGGCGATCCGGTTACTGATAATGTTGGTCGCCAGGTATTATGGAAACCAATTGCTCAATTTGATCTTAAAGATGGGATCAAAGGACCTCATGCCCTGGATACTGCCGGAAAAACCGGCGGTACAGGTGAAGGAAGCGGCGTTCACTTTAATATGGGTAATGATACAGGATTGTCTCATTCTTTTGTTGACCATGATGTTACCAATGGAGTGAAATATTATTATGCTGTATGTTCTTATGACCGTGGAGATGCAGAAGCCGGCATCGCTCCATCCGAATGCGGTAAAGCGATTAAAAATCCGGATAACATAACAGAAACAAATATTGTTTCGGTCGTACCCAATGTCCATGCTGCCGGATATAGTGTTTCTCAAATCGAGGAATTTGAAACAGGCAACTCCCGATCTCACGCAACCGTGACGGTAGATGTGATTGATCCCACAAAAGTTTTATCCACTGAATATGAGTTAACTTTTGAAGTTACAAGCGATACGACTAAAACTTATACTGTAACTGATAAAACGAATAATACTGTAACAATCGACGCCTCGTCTTACCTAACTGGTGAGGAAGTTTTCTTTGATGGTTTGCGACTAACTGTCGATGATGTGGATGTTATAACGCCTGATGAAACATTGACCCGCTGGACAATCGGTGAGTGCAATTACGAATCAGAAGTTATTTTGTATGGTTCGGATACACCATCACCGGGTGACGATGGGATCGATCTTCCTGCTGATTATGAAATTCGTTTTTATGATGAAATCGTTGACACATCAGATGTACTCAATGAACAGGAAGTCAAATTTGAAGTATGGGACATTACCAATAATATTCGCGTTCCTTTTATTTTCATGGATCTTGACAAATCAAAAAATCCTGACTCTTACATTACTCCCGGCGATAAAATTCTTCCCATTATGTATGTAAATAACAGACCAAAAGGAACATGGAAGATGACCTTTAAGGCGCCTTCTGACACCAGTGTTGAAATTATTGCCCCAACCGCCGGTGATATTTTTCATTTGGAAATAGAAGAACCCTTAACAGAAAATGATACTTATACCATTAAAACAGTAGAAACAAAGTTCTTAGCTGCCACCGAATCCGACCTTGATCTTGTCAAAGTTGTTCCCAATCCTTATGTTAGCGCCAACAAATGGGAACAGGGACTGCCGGGTCTGACAACCGGGCGCGGTGAGCGAAGAATCGATTTTATTAACCTGCCGCCGGAATGTACAATTCGTATTTATACAACTTACGGCGAACTTGTAAATACACTTAACCATGATCACAGGGGAACAAGCGATATGCTCGATGGTACTGAATCATGGAACCTGTTGTCCAGGGACGACCGGGAAATTGCATTCGGCGTTTACCTTTTTCATGTTGAGACAGCGGAAGGTATTTCAAAAATTGGTAAATTCGCACTTATAAAATAAATCACGAACTTTACAAGCGCACTAAAGTGCAGGCGAAGGCTGAGGCACAGTCTGTATTTCCTTATTTTTAAATGTAACTGTACAGGTTTTAATACTTTAGTGCAAAGGCGAAGGAAGAAAGAAAATCTTTAATCCTTTAATCTTATATCTTGCTTCGCCTTATCCGCCAGCTGGCGGACTCAGCCTTTTCATTGTAACAATTAATTGATCGGATTAAAAACTTTTTAAAAAAAACAAAGAAATAATTAATAATACTATGTTTGGAGGCTCTTCAAAATGAAAAAAATTACGCTGATCTTTATAATGATAATTATTTATACATCACTTATTTACAGCGCTGATTCCAAGGTCGGGACAACTGCGGCTCAATTTTTAAAAATCGAAATCGGAGCACGGGGTTTGGCAATGGGAGGCGCTTTTGTGGCGACTGCTGATGACGCGACAGCCACGTTCTGGAATCCGGCTGGTTTGGCTAAATTACGATCCAAAGAAGTAACTGTTCAACATGTTGATTGGTTAGCTAATATGGACTTGAAACACGGCGGGATTGTCGTGCCGGTTGGTAGTGACCAAGCGATTGGCTTCTATTTAACCTTTTTGGACTATGGAGAATGGGATGTTACCACTATCGATGCTCCGAATGGCACTGGCGAACGATTTGGTGCTCAGGATCTTGCTATCGGGGTGAGCTATGCCCGCAACATAACAAATCGTTTTTCTTTTGGTGCGAATGTTAAATACATCTCCCAGAAAATCTGGCATATGAACGCATCTGCAATAGCTTTTGACATTGGCACAATATTCGAGACACAACTCAAAGGATTACGAATTGGAATGTCATTTACCAACTTTGGCAGTAAAATGTCAATGACTGGCAAGGATGCGAAAGTATTTCAGGATGTGGGCCCGGATATTGAGGGGAATAATGAACGAATCAATGCCTACCTGGAAACTGAAGAGTGGGACCTGCCATTAGCATTTCGCGTCGGCGCAGCAATGGATGTTATCAATAACAATTATTCAAAACTTACTGTGGCTTTGGATACTGTCGCGCCTAACGACAATTTGGAATACATTAATGCAGGCTGTGAATATGGCTGGAAAAGATTCCTGTTTTTGCGCGCCGGGTATAAATCGTTACTCATAAAAGACAGCGAAACCGGGTTAACCTTGGGAACCGGCATTCGCTATGGCATTAATAATCAAGTGAAAATTAAAGTTGATTATGCTTATGCTGATTATGGCAGGTTGGGTAATGTACAATTTTTCTCATTGGGTTTTGAATTTTAAGTGGATACAATAATCTTTATTTCTATAAAAAACCTCACTTGTTCATGAGTGAGGTTTTTTTATTTGTTGCGTAATATTTCTACTTTGTCAGATTAGAAAAATTGCCAAAAAGTTGTCATTCCGGCACGTTTTTTTGCCGGAATCTCCTGCCAAAACCTATCGAGATTCCGGTATTCCGCTTCGCTTCAACCGGAATGACAAGCGAACCGTGTTAATGTGACAAAGTAGAAATATAATAGATGAAAGTATTAAATGATTAAACAATTCTTTTAACAACCTATCCCTTGACTTTTAATTTTATTTTTAATATATTGTGTACATGAACATCTTTCATAGCAACATGTACATCGAAAGGATAAATTATGATCACAATAACAGCCACAAAATTAAGAAACAATCTTTTTAATTATCTCGATAAGGTTGTTGATGGTGAAACAATCAAAATCTATCGTAATAAAAAGGAAGTTGCCAAACTGGTTCCGCCCAAGACTTCAAATTGGCGTGATCGGGTTACAATTACTCCAAAACTGCTTGTTGATCCGGATGAGCTTATTAAACCAATTGAAGATATCTGGGAGGATTATATTTGAAAAGCAAAAAATATTTGTTCGATACCCATGCTTTTATTGCATTGTGTAATCGACAATCTGTGTCAGATAAATTTATTAAATATTTTGATAAACAGGAACAATTGGGTAACATACTTGTATCGGCAATATCTTTTTGGGAAGCTGCGTTGCTAGTAAAAAAGGGTAGATTGGAACTTGAAGATGTGGAATTATGGAGAATCCAATTATTTGCCAATACAGGTCTCATATTTATAGAACCAACTGCATCAGAAATGATAAAATCAGTTCAACTTCCGGATTTTCACAGAGATCCATTTGATCGATTGCTAATTGCACAGGCTTTAAACAATAAAGCAACATTAGTAACAAAAGATAGAATCATAAAAAGATATTCAGTTCCAACTTATTGGATTTAGTTGAACTGTTACAACAACAAAAAAAGCCCTGCTATGCAAATAACAGGGCTTTTTAAATAAAAAAAATGAAAATCATTTTAATAAGATCATACGCTTGGAAACCTGAAAATCTCCATACTTCAGCGTATAAACATACATTCCACTTGCTACCTGGTTTCCAAAATTATCGGTACCATCCCAGGTTATTTGATAATGTCCTGTCTGCTTGTTTTCAGCATTCACCAAAGATCTCACTTCCCTGCCTAAAGTATTATAAATTTTGAGACTGACCTTTTCTTCAGTTGGAAGGTAAAAATAAATTTTCGTTGATGAATTAAACGGATTGGGATAGTTCTGGTGCAGCTTAAAAGTGACAGCTGCATTTGGATTATTCTCCTGTACATCAGCTATTTCAGTCGATTTTTTTACCAATCGTAAGTCATCAAAATAAATTTTTCCTTTTACTGCTGCGTTGCTTTCGTGTGTTAATTGGAAACTGTCAAACCTGTAAGAGGAACCGTCCAAAACAGCATTACCTATCCATTCGCCAACACTATTCGCATCCATTAATTTCCATTCGAGTAATTTCCAGCCATACCAGTCTATCGTAATCCAGCTTGATACCTCGTGACCACTCCAACTGCCTTCGTCTTGCTCATCGATGCAAAAACGAAATTTATTCAAACTTCCATCACCAAAAACATAACACTGTAAAGTATAGGTTGAATCGAAAGTCTTTATTTTTGGATCATTGTTGGGAAGATATTCCCGGATCAGAAAAGTGGAATCAGACACATCCCATTCGTATTGTAAATAGGCGGATTTAGCAGGCGTAACAGCCGGAAGGTAGTTCGACGTTGTATAGCCCCAAATTGTATTGAGACCAACGATACCAGTAGTAGATCCACTGTTGCCTGGCTGCCACCAATCACCCGGCGAACTAAAATCTTCTATTAAATCAATTTCAACGTAACGTTTCTTTGATGTTTTAAAATTTACTGTAAAATAAGATTCAAGACTATTCCCGGAAGTATCGGTAATAGTATTCCACACCAATGCTGAATACTCTGTATCCGGGAGTAACGGCTCTTCCGGCTGTATGCTTATTACTGACTTTTCATTAACAACAGTGTGAGTAAAAGTATTCGGTACTTTTGTAGAATTGATGTACAAAGAAATACTGTTTTCATCAATGGTAGTTGGCTCTATGAGTTCATCAAAAACTATCGTGATAATATCCTGAATATCAAAGCTGTCAGTTGAAGTTTTAAAATCCGGGTAGGTATAAATTATCCTGGGTGGAACATTATCAACAGCCAGGGTTTGAAAGTTAAGCGCAAATACATCCCCGCCAATGCCATCACTATTACCATCGATTGCCTTACCATTCACATCTTTTGCGGTTGGATTGATTGTTAATGTATATGATGTATTAAATTTAAAATACCCGTCCGGTTTCAGCGTTAACGATTTATTCTCATTTGACCATACCTGTTGAGAAAAATTAATCAGCGGTTCTATTGAAATTGCATCATTTAAAGAACTTGTATTCATCGTTTTTGAAAAATTAATAATAATGTTTTCATTAATATTTATTGATTCAGCTTCAGCTGGATTAGTAGAAATTACCGTCGGGGGGAATGATGGAATTGAATCAGATAAAGCCACATTAGACGCATTTGATTCATTCCAATACCTGTTTAATGTGGTAGCAAAATAACGATATTTACCATTGTAATCCTGTGTCCCTGCAAAAATGTCTATCAAAGAGTAATTCCCCATCCCAAAATGGACATCTATGATCTCATCATTTTCTGTGTTGTAATTGTCATCTGTTGATCTATAAGTTGCAAACCATTGACTTTTTTCTAATGAAACAGGTGTGCTTACATCTATTTTATAAATCAAAGAATCAACTTTGTTAACAACAATCGAAGGTGGTTCCGGTTTGCTTACAAACGAGATGGGACGGATTTTGGTTTTATGACGGAAAAATGTTGCCCCGGCATCGTCCCAATATTGATAATCATCCCAACTGTCGTAGCTAAAAAATTGAAATCCATCCACCCAATCAATGCTGCGGCATGATTCGATCACACCCGGATGGTTGTTCCACACTTTGTTTTTGGCAAACTGGTACGAGCCAGGTCCAACAGTGAATAGTCGTCCATCATTTATGCCTTTTTGAATATATGGTTCCCAGCAACCATTATTTGAACCGGTTAACATGTAGTAAAAGCCGGACCCGGTTGTCCAATGGTAATGCATTGGCGCTAATTGCTCGATATAACCTTCATTAAACCACAAAGCTCCATCCTGGTACACAATACCGTATCCCTGCCAACCGGACCAATTGTATTTACCCAAAACAGCAGGTGAGAGCCGAACCCAGGGTTTTACCGCCTGGATGGAATCATGCAGAACGCGCACAAATTCTGTTACTGACCAGCGCCACCATTCTTCCCAGTTTGAAAATCCACCAGGTACTCCTGCACTATACGGATGCTGGTGATCATAAAGATAGCGTCCACTTAAATTTGTATTTAATTCTACAATTTGCTTATTTGAGATTTCACCGTCTAATGCCTGCTGTTCTTCAGCAATTTTCGCTAAATTGATTGATTGTGGCGAATTCGTATGTTCATTCCAGCGGACATAATCCAAATGCAGTCCATCAATATCATAATTCCTGACAATTTCCATTGCCACTTTTATTGTATATTCTCTCACTTCAGCAAGCCCTGGCGATACAGCCCGGCTAGCTGTCATCGGATTGCCATCCCTGTCCCGGCAAACCCATTCCGGATGCTCCGCAGCTGGTGAGCCAGAGTGAGTCGATGAGGTCTGAAATACATTAAACCAGGCATGCAATTCCATCCCACGATTATGAGCCTGTTGTACAGCATAAGATAAAGGATCATAACCCGGATCTTTATAGTCAGCATAAGACCCCCACGGTTCATAGGATGAATTGTAATACGCCGTCCCACCTTGCCTGCACTGCCAGAGAACAGCATTCATATTTGCCATTTTATGGTCATCTAATATTTTTCTAACATTTGCTTTATTTTGAAATGCTGTTGAAAATGAATTTATATGTTCCCAGCTAATAACCCAGGTTGCACGAAATTCTTCATTTTCTCCTGCTATCATATTTTGTGCAAATATTAACACAATAATTAAAACAAAAAACCGTCTCATCTTACTCTCCTGGCGTTGATAATGTAAATAATTTATTATGGTTCAGTTCAAATTTTGGAAAAAAAGTAAACCCAAATTAATGGATAAGCTAACTAAAGATACCGAAGTCAATCAAAACATCCTCCTAACAAGGTGTCCAAGAACTTTATTTTTCATTTTTATTTTATGGGCTAAAGCCCAAGTTTCTATTGTTTGTAAGGTTCCCCGCCATAAATGGCGGGGTTAGTCAATTGATATTATTGTAATTAGCGATCATCACTAACCCCACCATTTATGGTGGGGGAATAACAGCTAACGACTTTCCGGGGCTTTAGCCCCAAAGTTTATACTGTAACTAAGTTCTAGGACAGGCTGTAAAAGCGATGCATTCCGATTTTTTATGTTTAATAATTTCAGACTGTTAATGATTTTTTTTGCTGATTAGAGGTATTAATCATAAAACAATTTTAAAGTACATATTCATTAGATTAAGCTCAAAACATTATTCAGAATAAAAAAAAGCCCACTAGGCAGGATAAAAATACCCATGGGCTTTTTCTGTACCTTGCTACCGGACACTTTTTCCAAATTGATAATTTAATATGTATTGTCATGCCCGAATGCTTCTATCGGGCATCCATTTGATTAAAATTTAGGAGATTCCCGCTAAAAACATGCGGGAATGACACTCGTCCATTGCATAATACAAAAAGTGTCCGGTAGTGAATTCTGTACTAATATTTACTACCAACAAACAACTATTTAACCAAAAGCATACTCTTTGTTATAATAGTTTCGTTAACTTTCAACCTGTAATAATAAACACCGGACGCAAAATTTGAAGCGTTGAAGATCACTTCATGTCTTCCGGCTGTTTTCAGTTCGTTAATAAGTGATTTAACAACTTGACCTCTGCTGTTATACACTTTAAGTGCAACAAATTCATTATTGGGTATTGTAAATTGAATTGTTGTTGTTGGATTGAATGGATTCGGATAATTCTGACTCAATTCATATTGCGATGGTGTGTTCATGTTATCTCCATCCGCAACACCGGCGCCGTTGCGGACAAATTTATATACCCGGCTCGCGGTAAAAGATGTCACATAAGCAATATTACCGTCAGAACTGAAAGCAACGCCACGGGGACCATTATACTCTGTTGAATCCATAGGTATATTCAGGTAAGTGTATTCCTTAGTTGCTACATCAACAATAACACAGGCATTATCTGCTTGACCACCTGCAGCATAAGAGTCATCGTTAGAAACCCATAAATTACCATCCGGACCAATGTCTATAGTTACGCATTGATAACTAAAGACTTTATCACCATCCGTATTAATGTAAATACTATCTGAAAATGCGTAATCTGTTACGCCCGGTATATCGGAATGGTAAATATAAACAGGACCACCGGCACTTAAGTTTCCGGAATAAATGTCTTTTCCGTCAGAAGAGACTGCAATGCCTCTTGCATAACCCGCGTGCGGATCCAGGTTAATCTCCATGATCACATTAAAATCCGGATCTAACATGATAACCGGCGTTACGCCAACAACGGTGCCGACATAAATATTACCGTTTTCATCAACTCCCGGTTTGACCAAACTACCGCCACCGACATAATAATTCATACCTGCACCGGTCTCAGCATTAATACGAATGAGAGTCGATACATTACAATACAGGATATTTCCTTCATGATCTGTTGCCATACCACGACAATTGGTTGCGGTTAAATCAAAAGTGGTATCCGCAAATTCAACGGAACCAATGGGTGAGATTGATGCCGGTGTACCGTCAGCATTTAATATAACTAAGCCACCGGGATCTGTAGGCCGATAGCTTCCGATCCAAACACGATCGCTGTTGTCCACAGTAATTCCATGACCACTGTTTAAGACTGTTTCATCAGCGAAAACGCCTGCATACTCAAAATCTGTCTCCAGGGTATTTGTCCAGGGACCAGTAGGCTTTTCAACTCTCTTCCAGACGCCAACTGTATTATAGTCAAAATCAGCCAGGTACATGGTATTTCCATCAGCGCTCCAGGCTGCGCCGCGTGGACTATATGTACCGCCAGCAGTGGAATCACCCAAAGGAATTCCCGCTCTATCTACGATTTCTCCGGTGGTTACATCAAAAGCATAATACATACCACCTTTAGGACCAGACCAATCCGGTCTCAAATTACCTGCCCAGAGGTTTCCATCGGGACCCCAATCAATACAGCTTGCCCAGAGTTTGACATCAAGATAAGTGGTATCTTTTTCTGCATCATAAACTTCAGCCCAATTACCTAATGTATCAACCGGTTCAAAAGCAAGAACGCCCGGTATATCACTATGATAATGAGCAATACCAAAGCCATTCCATGTTGAACCTGTGTATAGATCCTTGCCATCAGGAGATACTGCAATTGATCGGTTGATATAGCCAAGCGTATCAACTGCATTTCCGATTAAATTAAAATCGTTATCAAGTATAAAGATCGGCCGAGAAGCGCTAACTACATAACCAACATAGATGTTGCCGTTATCATCCTGAACAGCTTCGGTCATTGATGTCATATCATCCGGTGTAAAAGCATTTAGTCCCATACCTGTTTGGTAATCAATACGGTAAACTGTTGACCAGGAAGTGTAAAGGATGTTGCCATCATTATCTACACTGATCCCTTTTCCACTGCCATTTATTGGACTGTTTGTATGCAACGTATCCAGAGTTCCGTCGGCAAATTCAAGAACTTTAAGTGGCGAAAACGATACATGATTTCCATCTGGGTCCAAAATGTATAACGGACGATAGAAACCAATTGTATCCCCAGCGGCTGTTTCAATAACTTCGTCATGAAGTCCACCATGCAAAGCCATCCAGATATTGCCGTCCGGGGCTACTGCAACACCATGTACTCCCCAACCGTTGTCTTGTGGCAATTGAAAATCGTACAAGAGTTTATCAAACTCCCAGTTAGATTCCTGGGCAAATGCAAGACTTGTCAGGAGAAACAAACTCACTACTACTAATGTTGTAACTTTCTTCATTTTTTTACTCCTTTTGTTCTGTTAAAGGTTTTTGTGACTTAAAATGAATTAAAATTGTTTTTGTTTTTTTTACGCATCACCTCCTCAGATAGTTTAATTATCGAATTATGACAAACTTCCGAATCGCAGTCTGACCCTTTTTATAAATGATGTCACCCGTTTCTTTATTCACATAATTCTGTGTAACTTCGAAATAAGCGATATACACACCGCTGACAACAACCTGGCGCGATGAAGTAACCGAATTCCATGATTCGTCTCCGCTGCCATCAGTGTGGTCGATTTCGTGAATCAAATCGCCGCGTTCGGTGAATATTTTTATCAAACACTGCGGAGGTATCTCTAAAAACGTGATCTTATCCGGTTCATTGGGATATAAAAAATCTTTTGCCCTGATGTTGTAAGGATTGGGAACGACACGAATTGAGTCCAAAGCTGTTCCCGGTTTACGCCGCAGATAAGCCGGTTCAGTTGTCTGCGTGTAGAATCTACCGCTGTGTAACAACCCGGTGGGATTTGCTTCACCGGTGGTATTGTTGCTGCCGTCATTAAAAGCGACTAAATAATAATAATAGGAAAAACCGCGCACAGGTGTTTCATCGTCATATTGCGTCACTCCCGACGTCAGCGTTGCTATCTCTTCGTAGGTCGTATCCGGTTTACCAACAGCGCGAAATATTTTGTACCCGGCAAAATCACCATTGCCTTCGGATTCACTAACTGACCAAAAAAGACTAATCCGGTCTCCGCCTGACTGAACATTGAATAATGGTGGCGGTAAAGGTGGTTGTGGTATTTGGTAATCGAGATCAAAATTTCGTTTTGCCCGTCCAAAGGATAACATAATGGAATCTTTACCTGTGTACACCCAGGTATTCTTAAACTCGTCCCGGTTAGATGTCGTGCTGCCATCAGGAAGGATGTAAGAACCGCCGCTTTCAAGCCACTGCTTCCCCACTGATTCGCACAACTGACGATTCAAACCATTGATCGCTTCCACCTCGACAATTCGAATGCTTTCGCCATGTTCCAGGTCAAAAGGTCCGTAACATATCCAGACATTTGTCCCACCGCCATCATTGTGAATTGCAAAAGGTTCAACACGATCTGTAATTGATGATAGATAGGTCTCGTCCATTCTATCGGTGCCGCCCAACCCATAGTAGGGAGTACCGGAAAGCATATTATATAATCTAATCATATTTGCTTCATCGGTCTTTTGCAAATTGCCAACTTTAGGATAAGTATCGCCGGCATGCCAACCAAGGACAGCCGGTTGAAACGGATCATCAGTCAGATCGGCAGCGCTTTTATCAACATGCAAAACTCCAATTCCTGCGTGCTGCGGCGCGGTTAACCTGCCGGTTGTGGTGATTTTGGGCGCGCCAATATTGTCATAAGAATTCTTTGCTGATTGCCCTGCCCAACTGAATCCACAACGGAGCCAGCCAACAATCGGATTTTGTTCAGTTATAAGTTCGTTGGCGTGATCGGGATAATTTTCTCCCCGTTTTGTCACCCAGCTATGTTTGCCCCAGGATTGTCCATCGCCAATGTTATACGCTCCCTCACGACAAACGCTGTAGCGGACCCCCTGTCCAATGCGTACGCCTTTGAGTGGTGCAGTTAACTCAATGTCGTCATCAAAGTCAATATTTCCCGTATTGGTGAAAATAAATTCTTTAATGTAATAATTGTCATGATATTGTTGACTGAACGCCAGAATCCGTCTCGTCATGGTTAATCCCATGGATGTATTTACCACATTGGTAATGATACGATCCGGAATTTGTTCGGGATTAATATCATCGATGTCGCCTTCATAAGGAGCTGAGACATTATTGCCATCAACATAAATAACCGGCAGTTTGAATTTTGCAGTCTGTTTCAGTTCAACCGGGAATAACGATTGCTCCACATAATCGGCTGCGAAATAAATTCCATAAGCTTCCCACTGTTCATTTTTTTCATCAACAAAATCCTGGGCTGCCACCCAGTATCGTTTAATGACTGCATTGTCCTGCTGATTGTAATTCGCCGGCCAGATTAATCCTTCATAATAAACATTATTCCAGGCGCGCTCAGAACCATAAGCAGAAAAATGGCTTTGCAGTGTCCCAATTCTAACATAACGTTTTTCCGAAGACGGAACCTGGGCTGATACTATTGATTGAATACCAATCAGAATAAGAAAAAGAGAACAAAAATAAATGTTATATTTCATGAATTTCATTTTTTTACCTGCAAATTAGAAACTAATTTTTAAACCAAATTTAATATCCCTGGGATTCAGAAAAGTGAAGTAAGTAAGATTGGGCATATCGATATAGGCTTTGGTGTCTAAAATTCTTTTTAAATCACCATCTGTTTTTTCCGGGTCATCCGGGTCATAAGATTCATAAGCCACCCCCGGTTTGCGATACTCGCCGACCCTGTCATTTCCATGCTCTGATCCTTCTTCCCATGAAAAATGCAGCGATTCCAAATAATCCACATAATCATAATAATCTGAAAAACCGGCATAGCTCAGATGCTTCAAATTGAATACATTGGACATGTCAACATAAAATTGTAAATTGTAACGGCTGATCGAAATGAATTTGGATAAGCGCAAATCAAAATTAGATCTATCTTTCCATTGTATATTGTCAACAAGTCCGGGAATACTGTGCGGATTATATGTTTCATAGGAACCGGTTTTCCAATATGCCAAAACGTTTAAATTCCAATCGCCTAAAAAATTATGTCCCAGCCAAACCGGGCCAAAATCGTTTGGTGTATGAAAATTCAAATTTGCGCGGGCATACGGTCGCGGGTGAGGTCGTTCCTGGTACGGATTCGACCTTAAATAATCCCGCTGCTTGTTGGGATCTTCGTAATATCTTCTCAGGTCAAAATAGCCGAAAGTGCGAACTTCGTAGGTGTAATTAACAAAACCACTGACCCAATCGCCAATACGTTTTGTCAGTGTAATTTCAAAACCACGGATATCCTCATAATTATTATTTGTGGATTTGCTGTATTGAACAGAAGCGTTGATATTCTCATAATATATCCAGCCCGGTTGATCTGTCACATCTTTATAATACGCCGCAATGTTAAGCAGGTACTTGTTAAATAAATTCTGAGAATAACCCAGCTCATAGGCAATCGTTTTTTCAAAGATTAAATTCGGATTGCCAATCGATGTAACCAGACCATTGGATTCTCTCTGGATACGAAAGCGGTATGAAGAAGCCGGCTCCTGGCAAAAATGACCGTAATTAAAGTATAATTTTGAGTTATCGGTAATCGGGTGCGATACACCCAGGCGTGGGCTTAAATACAATACTGGTTTTGCTTTTTCCGATGGTGAATCCGTTTCAATTAAATTCCCCACGCTTGCTTGATAATATTTACTATATGGATCCAGCATATAGCGGATACCGTTTGAATTTGAGTAGTCCAGACGTATTCCCAGGTTGGCAATAAATCCCTGAAACTCCATTTTATCCTGGAGATAGGCGCCAATTCGATAAGGGAATCGTTGGTAAACCTGGCTCCTGTTCCAGGTAGTCATCGATGGATTTACTGTGGTCGATTTTATATTATAATCATTATAAACGACTTCGAAACCGGCTTTTATTTGATTGACATTATTTGCCTGGCTGGTAAAATCGAAATTTAGTTTAGTAGTAGAAATAACACTTTTATCCCGTCCTAAATTCATCCAGCCGCCTAATATCATGCCATCGATACCGGTAACGCCATAACCCCAATACCCGTACGGCGCCTCATCGACCAAATAATCAGGAACCGGTTCAAATATTTTGCTGGTGTCGCGTGAGGCAAGTTGAAAGGTTTTATAACGATTAATATTGTGCTGCAGTCTGACTTCGTATAGTGCCTTTGGATTTAACATGTGCGTAAATTTGAATCCAAACATGTTGCGATAAATATTTGCCGGGCTGTAATAACCGGGCACATAAAGGATTGCATTACCGCTGCTGCTATTTATCAAATCAGCAACCTCATAATTTGTTCTTAAAACTCTGCCTGTGGGCGTAGTTTTCCAGGTATATGGAGAAACCGAGTAATTTTCACCATAGAGTCCGGTTAACGTTAATTTCATTTTATCATTCAAATTAGTTGTTAGCTTCAACTGGGTGCTGTTATTATCGTAACTATCACGGGAGAGTGGAAAGATAAACATTTCGCGTTCCCTGTAATGTGAAAGATAAAATCTCAGATCACCAAGTTTATCACTAACAAAAGGGATAGGACCGCCAAAACTCAAATCTGCCATATAATCCGGTTTTGAAATATCACCCTGGCGCCGATGCTGCCATTCCCACAGTCGTTTGGCGCCTTCCGGCGTCAGATCATTATCCGGATCCTTATCCTGAATAGTCGCATCAGCAACAGCATTCCATCCCTCAAAAATACGATATTGACGTTGCGTATATGCGTCCCAGGCGCCATTTGTCGTTCCGGTCCAACAGACATCAGGGTCGGTGTACGGACGAGTAAAATAGGTGTTGGGACCATAAATTGAAGGACCAAAGTGTTTTCTTGCCGGCGGACGGTATTGTAAAGTAACACCGGCATTGTATTGTGTTCTTGATCCATCTTTTGTAACTACATTCACCATACCAGATCGAATATTGCCATATTCGGCATTAAAGCCACCTGTCTGGATTTTTATCTCCTTTATTGAATTCAGGCTAATGGATGTATAGGGGACATTGGAACGTTCATCATTCAGCGATAATCCATCTACGCTAAAACCGGTCTGGTTAACACCACCACCACGGATTATTATACCTTCCCGTCCCTGCTCGATACCTGCTTGTAAAACCAGCACCTGGTTGACAGTTTTAACCGGCAGGGCTTCAATGGTTTCGGCGTCGATATGCATTTCACTGGCGGAAACATCTTTAGCAACAATCGGACGTTCAGCAACGATCACAACTTCATCCATATCCAGCACTTCAGTTTTCATATTAATATTGATGGTTGTTGTTTGATCGATCTTTACAACAACATCTTTTACAAATACTGAAGTATATCCGATCATCATCGCTTTGAGTGTATATTTACCAGGCGGCACATTCAAGATGACATAACTGCCATCATAGTCGGTTGCTGCACCGAATCTTGATCCTTCGATAATAACGTTAACACCGATAAGCGCTTCATGGCTATTTGCATCAATTATTTTTCCAACAATTTTACCGGTTATGCCGGCAAACACACTGAATTGGAAAAGAAGGAAAAAGATAGTAATAAGTAAAACATATTTTTTCACGATCTTGATCTCCAAAAGATTTGAAAAATCGTTAATTTCCTAACGCGGCGAAGCTGCAAAAAAAAATAACCACAAAGGACACAAAGAATTCACAAAGTTCACCAAGAAAAAAAATAAATTTCTATTAATTTAAATTGTATTATCGCTATTTAATTCGTATCATGTTTTTTGTTCTTCTTTGAGTTCTTTGTGCCTCCTTTGTGAACTTTGTGGTAAAAATTCTTTTGCACAAAAAACGAAGATTAAACTTGTGATACTCTATAACCGCCCATAATATGGCGCGCCATTTTTCTGCGCGTTAACTTTCATGATACGTTTTTGTGTTGGCTCTGCGCCACGGCGAGTAACATATAAGAATTCTTCGTTTCCCCAGCACAGCGCGTAACTTTCAGGCTCGATGACACCCGGGTACAATCCTTCATAACTTCCATCTTCATGAAAAATAATGATACCTTCGGGTTCATCCGTACCAACATACATATCTCCATCCTCTGAGAAATTAATAGAGATGAGATAACCGTTGAACTGGCTTGCCCAATCCAATACCAGTTCTTTTTCACCTACCGTACCATCATCAGCAAGTATTTGGTTACGCCAGACTCCCATTTGCACTGCTTCGGCATCCGTACCGGTGTATTCACCAGCGACATATACATAACCATTGTAAACTCTTATAGATTTTATGTAAATGTCAGTATAATCTGCCACCACGTCTTTCGTTTTATCAGGTTTAACCCTGTATAATGCATTTTTGTTGCCGCCACAAAATAAGTTACCATTGGGACCAAAATCCAAATCAAAGCCGCCACCAGGCAGCACAATGTACATCTCATACTTGCCGCCTCCTGGGGGGATGCGAAACATATATGACAAAATATTTACAAAATACAAATATCCACCAGGTCCCATTTTCATTCCGGACGCTTTATCAAAACCTGAGTCTTCAGAATAAATGGTTTTTTCACCGTCAGGGGTAACCTTATAAACTTTTTTACCTTTTGTGGACACATAAAGATTTTCATCGCTGTCGCATGCTATGGCATAAGCATCACTGTATTCATCGAATCCGCCGAATTCCCACAATGCCGGAACCAGTTTATATTCCATAATATTGCTGTAAATGTAAGATCCCTGTACAGCAACTTTAACCTTAATGGTGTCACTCAGAATATTGGGGCTCTTTACGGTAATTTGCGATTCAGTTACTGACACGACTG
>JACKQG010003223.1_pt1 | contig 20274 bp, 12 predicted proteins | sample 8237621 | NCBI WGS metagenome assembly JACKQG01 (sample SAMN15677084, study PRJNA649215) | marine metagenome | biome: marine; feature: Black Sea; material: saline water; isolation source: suspended particulate matter (SPM) from the Black Sea western gyre | collected 2013-06-09/2013-06-10 | depth... | reverse complement strand
CTGGTTCAATTTCATATGCCCAAAGGTAACACTTTTCAAGCTGGTGCAATGGCCATGAACAATCATAACACTCTATCAAAACAGGAGTTGCGGAGAAAATGGTAACTTGTGGAGCATAGAAAAGTGTTACCCTGTTCTGAACCATGCCTAAATATCTCAAATTCAAAACTCCTTGTCGGAGGCAGAAAAACCCCATTAGAGTATAAGGCACTCTAACGGGGCAAGACACTGCCTCTATAATTAGACGAGTGGGCAGTTTTGAGTCGAAAAATGAGGGTTTTATGATGAGTGAATCAGTATAAGTGTATATGAGAAAAGGAGATAAAAAATTTTGAAAATTTATATTTTTGTTTTTTATAGTGTGCGTTTTGGACCGATTTTTTGCCACAGAGGACTCAGAGGTCTCAGAGAATTCAATAATATTTAACCACGGATTAACGCGGATTAGCACGGATTAAGAGTAGTTTTTCAGCCGGCTTTGGCGTCTTTGGCCCTACCTTTCCTCGAAGCAAGCTTCTGAGAAAGGCTTGGCCTTATCCGCCGGGTTCCCAATAGAATGGGATCCCATTAGTGAAGCCGGTTAAAACGGGTCTTGTTTAAAGTGATCACTACGATGATTAATGTGGATTTTGGGTGAACCCCGATTAGATAGACTGCTTTATCTAACGGGGCAAGTTTGTGGTTGATTTTGTTGCCCCGCTTAGATACAAAAGGTTATCTAACGGGATAAAATTTTTGGTGGTAGTTTCTCAGTTTTTGAGAGGTTTGCAGAGAAAAGAGATATTTTAATGGGAATGGATGTTTTGGGGATTAATACATCTATTCAATTCATGTAAGACAGTGTACGAAACGCTCTTTGTTGAGCTTTATTCTAATTTATTATGACGATAAATACATATCTAAGAAATTTCAGACATTTTTATCCGCTTCACAGACTAAATAGCAGTGTCAGTAAATTAGATATTTTCAACAAGGATTCCTCTAAACCATTTGACTTAAGTTTTAGAAAGAAAAGATTTGAAACATGCAAGGGCTCTTTTGATAGAAATTTTATTCGATTACATCGATTATTGGATTCTATCGCTAGACATTTTCATATTTCTTTTAATTCGAAAGACCGAAAAAGCCCTTATAAATTTCAATTAGTCAAAAATGACTTTGGTTTAGGAAATGACTTATTGTTATTCTTTACTATCATAAAAATACTATTGGATGATATTTCTTTCTTTATTCCATTTTATTATAAACAATCATTTAAATATGGTCGCAAAAACGAAGATTTGCGTGACCTCGATAGACCACTTGATTTTCAATCATTAAAGCATTATTTCTATGATTATAAAAATATCGACAATGAGTTTGTTGAAATACTAAAGGCAAACGAAGAATGGATTAATGATATTTGCGATAAAAGAAAATTTTTGATTCATAGATTTCATGATTTGTCTATTCATAATGATTGGTGGATTCATGCATATTTCGCTTTTTTTTATACATTTAATGATGTAAAGTGCTTTATACCTAATGTTCTGACTTATGTCTCAAGAATGTATTATAATTTCGTTAAGTTTACGACAAATATTGAAGAACATTTTAAGAGTATTTGTCAGAAGCAATTTTCTGAATTTGAGTACTTTGAAGAGGGTTACGCTTCTTCGAGGGGTTTAGATAAAACACATCTATTTTTTGCAGGCTTAGGACGTTTATTGGAGAATAAGATTCTAATAAGGATACACCCAGTACGAAGGAACAAGATCACAAAAACATTAGAATATTTTATGCGAGAAGAAAAAGTTATATGCAATAAATGCAATATATCCAATTGCAAAATTCAACCTACAATTGAAGATTTTGTTATTATCTCATCGCATTGTGATTGTGGAAAATCTTTGCCAATACCTTTGAGAGTTGAGGAAAAATTCTACCCACATTTTATGGACCAAAGCCAAAAGCAAGTAATCGGTCAATTAGTCTCTTATGATTTAAAAATTAAAATACTAAAATTTATTCAAAAACGGGCACAATAGATAATGTATAAGCCTCGAAGCGGTGTATAAATTCAAATTAGAGCGAACTGAGATCAGAAATACTACATTAGAAAGATATAAAGTGGGATTAAATGGAAAACTCTCTTGTACAAAGGTTTAAGAAATTTATGTCGCAATTGCAATTCGCAGAAGCTATTGATGAACTCGAATTATCCCAAAATAAGATTGAAAATAAGAAGGCAGACTATCTTCTCGATAACAGAAGAACAATAGTTGAACTAAAATCCCTTCAAGTTGATCCAGAGTATAAAGTTCACAAGGAATTAAAGAAACACAGAAACAGGAATGAATTTCCTGAGTTTTATGGAGAAATGGAAGTTTCTAAAATTCTTAAGAACCTGCCTGATGGTAATATCATTTCTGAAAAACTATTTTATAAATTAAGTCGTTCAATAGAGAATTCTTTCAAAAAAGCAAACAAACAAATAGAATCAACTAAGAAGCTATTTCACTGCAATGAGGCAAGTGGACTCCTTATCTTTCTGAATCAAGAAATCAATATTCTGTCGCCAGAAGTCATAGCAAACAGAATAAGCCAACTACTCACGAAAAAAGATATTCACTCACAGACACAATATAGACATGTTACAAGTGTTTGGATAATAATTGAGAATTATATTATTAAGGATAAGTCAAGGACTCAATTGATTCCTTCAATTATTCTGGAAGGTCCTAACGCAGAGAAATATTCTTATTTGCCAGAATTGTATGATAGATTGCGAGCTAATTGGGCGTTTTTTAATGATATGCCTTTCTTTACTTCAAAACCAAGAAAAATCAACGACTATGATTTTGTCTCATTGAAAGAATTTGAGGAAGCAAACAAGAAATATATTTCAAGGCAAGAAGCATGGAGACGAAACTACCAAGCAAATCGATACCTGGAAACTTTAACGGACAAATCAGTTATAAAACATGGAGTGCGCTTCCTAAAGCTTATGGAACCCTATCTTCTTAAGGGAGGCCCAAAAATTTCTAAAGTACAAATGGGTGAATTTTTTCGCGGATTTACACATTTCCTCGAAGAAGCAAATTTGAGAGGTTTGGATATGAAGAAACTTAAACTTGAATATAAAAAATGGATAGACCTATCTAAGAACAAGAGAACTTAGTTGAAGCTTATGAGGGTGACATTATTAATGAAATAGCATAAGAGAAATTAAAAGTAAAAATGTAAATAGCAAAGTTGAAGATTGTCGCCCCCGGCCCCCGACACAAAAGCAAGTAAGCTAACATCGAGGGTAAACTCAGAAAGCAGAGAAGCACACACTCCCCTGTTGCGAGTCAAGTTAGCAGCACCCGGGGATAAACTCGAGACAAGTTCGTAGCAGGAGGAAAGGCAGAGCGGCTTGAAGGTATGGAACTGAGGGCATTGCGGAAACTGTTAGATGAGGTGGACGCGAAGCAGGAATGGGGAGGATTGAAAAAGGTATTGACGCCGGAAGGACATTATTTGTGGCTTTGTAAAGAACATGCTGAGGAGTATAAGAAGTAAGGAGTGATTTTTCGATTGATTATTGATGATAGTGGCAGAAAAGTGGAGGGGGCCCCTTTTGTTCCCCTCCATGGAAGATGTGTGACAGAAATCATGAAAATAGAGTGGCCCCTTTGTCCCCTCATAGGGGGGACGAAATTTAGTTTTGAGTGTTGAATTTTGAGTAGAGGATTGAGATTCTTCACTACGCTCAGAATGGCAATTATTTTAAATAGATTTCTCCACTTCGGTCGAAATGACATAGAATCTGTGCTTTGATTGTTGATTGTTGGCAGTACGATGGTATGATATAGGAGCGAGTTGTTCTGCAGCCTTGCTGAGTTCGGACATTAAAGGAAGATACAAATGGCAAAGGCCGTTCAGTCTGCAAGCTCGGTGTGGGAAAAAGAAACAACGGGTGGCATTGTCACCACCTGCCATAACAAGAAGGAGTAGAATTATGAAGACTCGACATGATTTGAATCGACGCCAGTTTATCCAGACCGCCGCGATCGCAGCTTCCGGACTGTCACTTTCCGCGACGGCAGCAGAAATTCAGTCGCGCCCGCAAGGCAAGCCCCAAGTTGGCTGCCTGAGCTGGTGTTTTCACAGTCTTGGCCCCGCCGCGGACCCTGAGCCGGCCCTGGATGTCATCGGTGAGCTGGGATTCGACGGGGTGGAATTGATCGTTACGGCACGCAGAGACCTCAAGGAATTCTGGACGGGCGCCCGGATCGCCCGGCTCAACCGAAAGCTCCGGCGGAACAAATTACGTGTGTCGCAGTTTGTCCTCTTCCAGCCGGTAGTCGAGGACCTCTCAAGCACGGATCGAGCCGCTCGTGAGCAGGCACTTGCCTACTTCGAAGCCGGCTGTCAAATCGGGAAAGAGCTGGGCGCGCCGATCATCAATATCGTAGCTCCCTGGGCTCGCGAGCTGAAAGGACCGACGGAGTATCTGCCTCGCTACTACGAGATCGCCAAGCCCAAACCAGGCCAGAAGTATCACATCGACATTGCGGAAGGATTCGATTGGGACCGGGTGTGGAATGCCTACGTGGAGACCACCAAAGCCTGCCTGTCACGGGCGAAAGCCCACGGTCTGAAGTTCTCCATCGAGCAGCATACACATTGCCTGGTCCCTGATGCAGCGTCGTTCCTGCTGCTGTGGGACCAGATTCGCGACGATGATCTGGGCTACAACCTTGACGCGGGCTGGACGCTGCTCCAGCGGGAATACCCTGCGGTCGCGATTTACAAAGTGGGCAAGCACCTGATGAACGTGCACATGCGCGATATCGACGGCATGATGCGACAGTTCCCAGCATTCGGCCGGGGTGTGATGGACATCGAGGCAATTATCACGGCCCTCAAGCAGGTCGGCTTCAACGGCTTCGCTTCCATCGAGCAGGACCAGCATCCCGGCGATCCCGACATTCAAGAAACCTGCCGCGAGTACCTGCGGATTATGAGGGAGTGGATTTAAATACAAAAAGTGTTGCGGCAAATGAAATAATGGTGGGGCAGGCCCTTTCGATTTAATATTTACTATCGACTATTTACTATTGTAATGAAGATTGCCACGTCAGCCTATGGCCTCATCGCAATGACAATTCGTATTGCGTATTGTGTATGTTGTATTGTGTATAGAATAAACGGTGGGGCAGGTGTTTTTCATTGATTATTGATGCTGGGGCCCCGCTAACGACATGCGAGGATGACAACATTATTGGGATTAGGGATTCAGTAAGTCGGAAATTGATTGAATGGTGGTGCTGTCGATGAGGTCGTATCGGTCTTCCGGTGGGTGGAGGGCGCCGCCGAAGGTTATTTGGGGGCGGTGGAGTGTTGATTTATCGAGCCGTTGGCCAAATGCCGATAGATGGACCTGGTTTGTACCTGTCTGGGCTATGATTGAGCGGACATTATGAGGTCTGATTCCTCCGCCGGGTAAGATTTCGATTCTTCCGGCGGCGCAGGTTATCAGTTTTTTGATAAGTTCAATTCCTTCGGGGACGGACTTTTGCTGGCCGCTGGTGAGAATTCGTGTGAAGCCAAGGGCTATCAGTTGGTCAAGTGCTTTCATCGGATCTGGAGTGACATCGAAGGCGCGGTGGAAAACAGTTTGACGGCCGCGGGCGAGTTCGATGATTTGTCGGCAGCGCTCGGTATCGATGGAGCCGTCTTCGGTGAGTATCCCAAAGACCAGGCCGTCAGAACCATATTCAAGGGCCAATTTAGCATCGTTCAGCATTACCGCCATTTCCGCCTGGGTATAGCAAAATCCGCCTGCTCTCGGGCGAATCATGACCATTACGGGGATGTTCAATCTTCTTTTGGCTTCGATTATCGAGCCGAGTGACGGTGTGAGGCCTCCGAAGAAGAGTGAAGAATTAAGTTCGATTCTGTCCGCATGGCCTTTGGCGGCTTCAACGGCATCATCCACCGAACCACAACAAACTTCTATCAGTATTTTGGAGGGCATTTTTTAATATCTCCTTATAAAACATCCGGATTTTTAGGCCTATAGCTCTATCATATCAGATTTCTTTATTTTCTTCATCAATCAAATTGCTCTAACTCAGGAGATAACTCTTTGGCAGTTTGAGCAGGAAACAGTTGAAATTCGAACGTGGTTCTGTTATCATAAAGGATTAAGCCAATGAGTGCTTAATTGTCGTTGATATTGGATGTGTTGGTTTATGCAAAAGGCCCGAGTACTGAAAAAAATCTCCATAGTTGTTTTACTTTTGCTTTTTGTGTGCGCTCCTGTTTTTGGGCGTGCTCGGCGGCGTTCTGAGCCGAGGCGACGAGCGGAGCCGGCGATGCCATTCGGACAACTTGAAACCAATAACACTTACACGGGTATAAACAACAGCCAGATCGATGGCCTTGTGATGAAGACTTTACGCAGGGAGGGCATTCAACCAGCGAATTTGTGCTCGGATGAGGTTTTTATCCGGAGAGTGTATCTGGATGTGAACGGTTCTCTGCCGGAGCCTGAGGAGGTCCGCAGTTTTTTGGAGAACCGCAGTCCACATAAGCGAGCGACATTGATTAACAGACTTCTGAAGCGGGAAGAGTTTGCCGATTACTGGTCGCTGAAGTGGTGTGACCTGCTGCGAGTCAAGGCGGAGTTTCCGATTAATCTTTGGCCAAATGCGGTGCAGGCGTATCATCGCTGGATTCATGATTGCCTGCGGGACAACATTCCTTATGATAAATTTGCGCGTGAACTGCTGACATCGAGCGGGAGTAATTTTCGTGTGCCGCAGGTAAATTTTTATCGTGCGATTCAGGGGCAGGAACCTTCGGCCATCGCGGGGGCGGTATCGCTGACTTTTATGGGGGTTCGCCCGGATCAATGGCCCGAGGCCAGGCGAGCCGGTATGGAGGCATTCTTTTCGCGAGTTGCTTATAAGGGTACGGCCGAGTGGAAAGAAGAAATCGTTTACTTAGATCCGGAAGCGACGGAGCCTTTGAGAGCGGTTTTCCCCGATGGAGTGGCAGTTGAGATTAAGGCGGGCGAGGACCCCCGGGTGGTCTTTGCCGATTGGTTGACAAGCCGGGGCAATCCATGGTTTGCGCGGAATATCGTGAATCGTGTCTGGGCCTGGCTTCTTGGTCGTGGGATTATTCACGAGCCGGACGATATCCGGCCTGATAATCCGGCTGTCAATCCCAGGCTTCTGGAATATCTGGAAAAAGAATTAGTGGATTCCGGGTATGACCTGCGTTATATTTACAGCCTGATTCTTAATTCGTGCACATATCAGCAATCTTCGATTCCGCGAAGCAGCCATCCTGATACTGAGGCGATGTTTGCATGTTATCCGGTGCGCCGACTCGAAGCGGAAGTGCTGGTCGATGCGCTGTGCTGGATTTCCGGAACGCAGGAGAGTTATTCAAGCCCGATTCCGGAACCTTTTACTTTTATTCCGGAAGAGAATCGAACAATCGAGTTAGCGGACGGGAGTATCAGCAGCCAGTTTCTCGAAATGTTCGGGCGTCCATCTCGCGATACGGGGATGGAATCCGAACGCAACAATCAGCCTTCGGACGCTCAGAGGCTGCACCTGCTGAATTCGAGCCATGTTCAAACCAAGATCGAACGCAGCAAGCGGTTGAACGGACTAATCAAGGCTTCCAAAGGAAAGCGTGATGTGCTGATCGGCATGATTTATCTGAACATTCTGTCACGTTATCCGATGCAGGCCGAATTAGCCGCAGCGGAAAAATATTTCGAAACCAAGGGGATGGGCACAAGGCAGGGCGTGAATGATTTGGCCTGGGCGTTAATCAACAGCAAGGAATTTCTATACCGGCATTGAGCCGGTCGGATGAGAGCCCTTTTGGATATCCGATGAAAAGTCAGGAAATGGTCATATGGAAAAGCAACAAATTACAGATTACATTACTCGGCGCGAAGCGCTGCGAAGGGGACTTCTGGGGGCGGCGGGGCTGGCATTGACCGGCTCTTTAAGCCGGCCGGCGCGGTCTGCGGCTCTGCGAGCCAAGGCCAAGTCGGTCATTCAGATATGGATGTGGGGCGGCCCGTGTCATCTGGACACGTTTGACCCGAAGCCGGATGCGGGTAACGATTATTGCGGTCCTTATAAGAAGCCGATTGCTACTAACGTGGGCGGCATCCGAATTTGCGAAATGCTGCCGCTGTTGGCGCAGCAAGCCGACAAGTATTCCATTATCCGCAGTATGACGCACGGCAATAACGGGCATGAAACGGCATCTTATATAGTGCAGACCGGGCGCCAACCCGACCGGCTGGTTTATCCCTGTGTGGGCGCGGTTGTGTCACGGTTTAAGGGAAAAGAAAATGGTTATAAGGGGCTTGTGCCGCCGTATGTAGTTTTGACCCAGCCTCAGGGGCGTTTTTCCGAGGCGGGTTTTCTTGGGCCGCTGTACAAACCATTTGCGACCGGCGGCGATCCCAATAGATCCGTCTTCGAGGTTGAGGGGATTGTTGCAAAAGGTATTTCGGACGACCGTCAGCGAAGCCGGCGTCAATTGCTGCATGACCTTGATTCGCTCGGCCAGGCCATGCCACAAAATCCGCACTTTAAGGAGCTCGACCAATGCGAAAAAAATGCTTATGACATTATGTTCGGTGACGGGCGGAAGCTGTTCGATTTATCAACGGAAAAAGACGAAGTTCGAGAGAAGTACGGGCGGAACACATTCGGCCAATCCTGCCTGATGGCACGCCGGCTGGTCGAACAAGGTGTGCCCTACATTACAATTAACTACAAGGGCTGGGACACGCACAAACAGCATTTTGAAACTATGCGGCGCAAGCTGCCGGAAATGGATGCCGGTATGGCTACGCTGCTGCAGGATTTATCAGAACGCGGCCTGCTTGATAGTACGATTATCTGGTGGAGCGGTGAGTTTGGACGAGGCCCGAAAATCCAGTGGGAGTCGCCCTGGAACGGCGGCCGGTCGCATTACGGCAAATGCTTCAGTGCTTTGGTTGCCGGTGGAGGATTCAAGGGCGGCCATGTCGTCGGGGCTTCGGATGAAAAAGGCATGGAAGTGACGGACCGTCCAGTATATCCGGAGGACCTGCTCGGCAGTATGTATGAGCTGCTCGGTATCGACCCGGACGGCCCGCTGCCAAATCCGCGTGGAATGGACTTAAAGGTGATGCCTTCAACGGAGGAAAGCGGCGGCCGGCTTAGAGAGATTGTGTAAACGTACGAGTAAAATGATGTCGAATATTCGAAAGCTTATTTTTTTAATTTTGGCAGTATGTGCTGCGAGTGCGTATGGCCAGACGAAAAATAATGAACCGCATATCGGTTATCTTTATCCCAGCGGCGGGCAGCAGGGCACGGTCATCACGATAACGGCAGGGGGGCAGGTTCTTAGGGGTGTCACTAATGTATATGTTTCAAGTAAAGGCGTCCATGGTTCTGTCGTCAAATATATCAGGCCAACCAGAAATATACAGAAAGAACAACGCGAGCTGCTCCAGGAGCGAATGAAAGAAATCCGGGACCAACGTTTATCTGAAATGTCCGGCGGAAGCAGTAATAGTTACATTAGTGCGAGAAGGTTATCCGAACAAAAGGCCAAGGAAAAAGCTGAGGCGGCTAAGAAGGAAGGCGCTGAGAAGAAAGAGGAAGTAAAACTGCCGGACCATCCTTTATTGTTTGGCCTGGAAGATAAAAGCATTCGAGAGCTGGCTCATATTACGAATGTTCTGTTCTTTCCGAGGACTAAACTGCAGATGAACAGGCAGCTTGCCGAGACGGTGCTGATTGAAGTTGTTATCGATCCTGATGCGGAGCCTGGCGAACGGGAACTTAGGCTCGGGACCAAGACAGCCCTGACCAATCCCGTGGTCTTTCAGGTGGGTATGCTTCCGGAAGTTCTTGAACTGGAACCCAATAACAAGGAGGCTTATCAAGAGCTGCCGAATTTATTGAGGGTTCCTAATCTGCCGGGGGGCAAGGCCCATGAGCTGCCTGTATTGTTTAACGGACAGGTAATGCCGGGTGACGTTGACCGGTTCCGTTTTCGTGCGAGCAGGGGACAAAAGCTTGTAATTGAAGCGCATGCCCGGAGCCTGATTCCATATCTTGCCGATGCTGTTCCGGGCTGGTTTCAGGCGACGCTGACTCTATATGATGCCGTGGGCAGGGAATTAGCCTTTGCGGACGATTACCGTTTTAATCCCGATCCGGTCCTTTTTTACGAGGTTCCGAGAGACGCTGAATACGAGCTGGAGATTCGCGATTCCATATATCGCGGACGGGAGGATTTTGTTTATCGTATTGCGGTGAGCGAGCGCCCCTTTATCACGCAGACTTTCCCGTTAGGTGGTAAAGAGGGAGTTAAAACCGAAGCTTTAGTTTCAGGCTGGAACCTTCCCGAGACCAGTTTAGTTTTGGACACCGGGCCCGGCGGCGACTGTATCCGGCAGACGGCCTACAGTAAAGGAAAACAGCTTTCCAATTCCATTGCTTATGCGGTAGATACACTGCCCGAATGCACTGAAACCGAAACCAACGATACGATAGGGAGCGCGCAGAATATTGCCATGCCGACAATTATTAACGGCCGGATTGACCGGCCCGGTGATGTCGATGTATTCCGGCTGAATGGACGTGCGGGGGATGAGGTAGTGGCGGAAGTCTATGGCAGGCGGTTGAATTCTCCTTTGGACTCACTTTTACGATTGACAGATGCATCAGGCAAGGTGCTGGAATGGAATGATGATTATGCTCTCAAGGAAAGTCACCTGCATACGAATATGATGGGCCTGCTTACACACCATGCAGATTCTTATCTGATGGCCAAGCTGCCACAGGACGGAAAGTACTATGTTCATCTGGCCGATTCGCAAAACCATGGAGGGGATGCATATGGCTATCGCCTGCGCATCACTGCGCCGCAGGGCGATTTTTCGCTGCGAGTGACACCGTCGAGCATAAGCATGCTGGCAGGTGGTATTGTTCCGATAAGCGTGCATGCGTTGAGGAAGGACGGATTCGACGGTGATATAGAAGTTGTATTGAAAGATACCTACGGCTTTAAGCTGAATGGCGGCCTGATTCCCGGCGGGCGCGATAGTGTCCGCATGACCCTGACGGCACCGGCTAATACGCCCGGTCGGCCAGTTGCCCTTCAATTAGAAGGCCGCGTCCGGATCGGCGGGCAGACGGTAAGTCATCCGGTCTTTGGCGCAGATGATGTTATGCAGGCTTTTCTATACCGGCACCTTGTACCTGCGAAGGAATTCATAGTATTTGTACAGAAAGCCCAGTGGCGTACACCTCCAGTAGAAATTGTCGGCGGCAGCCCCATCCGGATTCCCGCGGGCGGCTGGGCCGACGTAAGGATAAAAACGCGGAGAGGAGCGGCCTTGAAGGAGATGAAGCTTGAACTACGTGAGCCACCTGAAGGACTGACAATCGGCAATGTGAGCGTTGTGGCCGATGGCCTGGCGTTTCAGTTGAAGGCAGAGAGGGATGCCGTGCAAATCGGCTTTGGGGACAATCTTATTATCGAGGCTTTCAGGGAATACAGACCCAAAAAGAAAGACGGCACAGTCTCAAATCAGATACAACGTTATTCGATGGGTATTTTTCCAGCCATCCCGATAAAGGTGGTCGCGGCAACAAAATAGAAGAAGATTCTATGGTATTGACGTGCATTGAAAATACGGCGGGTCAGGCCGACGTTAAATACCATAACAGGGGGAGTTTAAGCGGTCTTATTTTACGTTCTCAATACATGGCGGTTTCAGTCTTGATTCGTTTTTTGATTTTTGCTATAATAAAGTTACAGTTTTATTTGTTTGCGTCTTCACTATAGACTCAAAGTCTAACAAAACTGAAATACAGTATATGAGAAGAGGAAGGGGAAATACAATACTTAGAAGTGTGAAGAATCTATTGCTTATCCTGGCGCTGGGCTTATTTGTTGTAGGTTTTCTTCCGGTTGAAGATGTCTATAGTGCAGAAGTGCCTTTGGTAATCAATGAGTTCATGGCGTCAAACAGCAGTGAGATTCGGGACCCACAGGGCCAATATGAGGACTGGATCGAAATATATAACTATGGAAATGATGCTATCGATATAGGGGGATTGTATCTTACGGACAATCTGTCCGCACCGACCAAGTGGAGAATTCCTGACGGGAAACCGGCGACAATTACCATTAGTGCTAGGGGGTATCTGTTAATATGGGCGGACAATGATATTGCTGACAGCGGGCTGCATGCGAACTTTAAGCTTAGTGCGAGCGGTGAGGAGATTGGCCTGTTTGAAAATGACGGCAGTACTTTAATTGATAGTGTCGTTTTTGGTGAGCAGACTGCCGATATTTCCTACGGCCGCTACCCTGATGCCGGTGACAACTGGCGTTTCTTTGATGTTCCCAGCCCGGGAAGGCAAAATAATAATGCTTATTATGGCGAGGTGTCCGAGGTGGAATTCAGCCATAAACGGGGCTTTTATGATGCGCCATTTTTGGTCACGATAGCGACCGAAACCGATGGCGCTGTTATCTATTATACGCTCGATGGGAGTGATCCATATTATTATCAAGAAGATCACGGCGGGAGGAATGCAGGAGAGATAGTTTATACTAATCCTATAGCCATCAATAAAACTACCTGTCTGCGGGCAAAAGCAGTCAAGCCCGGCTGGAAGACGACTAATGGGGCAGCCCAGACTTATATTTTTCTCGACGACGTGATTGTTCAGGACCGTCAGGCGACGCTTGAAGCAGGATTTCCGAGTTCGTGGGGCGGGACGAGTCCGGACTATGGAATGGATCGGGATGTGATCGGGCAGAGCAGAGAGGATTTGTTCGGCGGCGTCTATGCGAGAACGATTCGGGATGACCTGAAGTCACTTCCCACGATGTCGATATCTATGAACATCGACGATATGTTTGGCAGCGGTGGAATTTATACCAATTCCACCAGTCATGGAATCAACTGGGAACGACCGGCGTCGGTGGAACTGTTCTATCCGGATGGTCGGGAGGGTTTTCAGATTAGCTGTGGGATTCGCATTCAGGGCGGTTATTTTCGGCAACACAGCGGAACAAAAAAGCATTCTTTGCGTCTATTGTTCAAGGGGATTTATGGGCCGAGTAAGCTGGAGTATCCGTTGTTTGGTGAGGACGCAGCCGATAGCTTTGATACGATTGTTCTTCGGGCCGGCGCCAACGACGGCTATTCGTGGAGTGATGCCAGATATACCGAACAGTACACGCGGGACGAGTTCGGGCGCGAGCTGCAGCGGGCTACGGGCAACGCCAGTGCACACGGGATGTTTGTGCATCTGTACATAAACGGGATTTACTGGGGGCTTTATAATCCGGTTGAAAGGCCGGACAATGCCTTTTCCGCCAGCTACTATGGAGGTGAAAGGGACGACTGGGACGCGATTCATGATAATGCGGCTAACGAGGGGGACATGACGGCGTGGAACCAGATGATTGCGAAGTGCCGGCAGGCGGCGAACTCTAATGAGGTTTATCAGGAGCTTCAGGGTAACAATCCGGACGGTACGGCGAATCCGGCTTATCCAAATCTGCTCGATGTTACAAACTATGTTGACTATCTGATTGTAAACCTCTGGGGGGGCAACTGGGACTGGCCGTGGAAGAACTGGTGGGCCGGCCGAGATCGGTCGGACAGCAGTACGGGCTTTAAGTTTTACTGCTGGGATTATGAAAATACCATCGGTAACAATCTTGGCCGCTCACCGCTCAACAAGAACGCTTTGAATAATAATTTCTCGCAGGCGGGGGTGCCGCATCAATCTCTCGTTCAGAATGCAGAATACAGGCTGCTTTTTGCCGACCGTATCCATAAATTCTTTTTCAACGGAGGAGTTTTAACGCCGGAATCTTTAATCATGCGTTATGCCAACCTGGCGGCGGGAGTTGAAAGGGCCATTGTAGCCGAGTCGGCACGCTGGGGGGACCAGCATCACAACCGGCCGTTAACATTAGAGGAATGGTATGACAGTGACCATAATTATAACGACGGGCGAGCCGGGCGGGACTGGATTTTGAATTACTATCTTCCTCAGCGGTCTGATGTAGTTTTGCAGCAGCTCCGTAACGCGGGTCTCTATCCCAATGTAAGTGCGCCGGTATTTTATGTCAATGGCTCATATATGCACGGGGGACATATCACAAGGGACAATTTGCTTTCGATGAATTCTTCGGCGGGTACAATACGGTACACACTCGACGGCTCCGACCCGCGTTTGGCGGGAACATCCCAGCCGGGGGGTATTACGAGTACTACGCTGGTGGCTGAGGATGCTGAAAAGAGAGTTCTTGTTCCGAAAAGGTCTATCAGCAATAACTGGAAGGGTGGACAACCTTTCGATGACTCATTTTGGTCGGTTAGTGTCGGAAGTCCGGGCGGTGTCGGCTACGAAAGAAGCTCCGGTTATCAGAACTATATAAGTCTTGATGTGCAGGAAGAAATGTACAACAGGAATACCAGTTGTTATATCCGTATTCCTTTTGAAATTAACAGTAATGATCTGGCCGGATTCGACATTATGACATTTAAAATTCGGTACGATGACGGTTTTGTCGCTTATCTTAACGGCACTGAAATAGCCCGACGTAATTTCATCGGTACACCCGAGTGGAATTCCAGTGCCTCGGTTCAGAATACCGATTCGGCGGCAGTGGTGTTCGAGAATTTCAATGTCTCATCGTTTTTGGACACCCTGCGCAGCGGTGAAAATATATTAGCTATACACGGCCTTAATCAAAGGACTACCAGCAGTGACTTTTTGATATCGGCAGAAGTGGTTGTCTCAAAAAGCAGTCCTCCCGGTGACATTGAAACTTCACCCGGTGTGCTCCAATATCACGGGCCAATCATACTGAACAACAGTGTCCATATTAAGTCGCGGGTATTGAACGGAGGAGTTTGGAGCGCCCTCAACGAGGCGACCTTCGCCATAGACCCAGTAATGGAAAACCTTCGTATCACGGAGTTTATGTATAATCCTGCCGATCCGAACACCGAGTACATTGAGCTTCAGAACATCGGGGGCGAAACTATTAATCTGAATCTGGTTAAGTTCACGAACGGGATTGATTTTACCTTCCCGAATATGGAGCTTGCACCCAATGAATATGTCGTAGTCGTTCAGGACCGCCAAGCCTTTGAAACAAGGTACGGCACAGCCTTTAATATAGCAGGTCAATACTCCGGCAGATTAAATGATGGCGGAGAGCGAATAAAACTGGAAGACGCTGTCGGCCAAACTATTCTGGACTTCGACTACAAGGACGGCTGGCGCTCGATTACCGATGGAGACGGTTTCTCATTGACTGTGATAGACCCTGACAACACCGAACCATTAGGCTGGAACGAAAAAGACTCATGGCGTGGGAGTGCATATCTCAGCGGTTCGCCGGGTGAAGATGACAGCGGTATTGTCCCCAACCCCGGCGCAGTAGTTATTAATGAGGTGCTGGCTCATTCGCACGCCGATGCTGCGGACTGGATAGAGCTGCATAATACCACCGGCACTGCTATAGACATTGGCGGCTGGTTCCTCAGCGACAGCAGTTCCGATTTAGCCAAATACCGGATTGCCCCGGGGACAATAATTGCTCCGGATGGTTATATTGTTTTCTACGAAGACCAGCATTTCAATAATCTGTCTGCCCCGGGAGCTTATCAGCCATTTGCCCTGAGTGAAAACGGTGAACAGTTGTATCTAAGCTCCGCCGAAGGCGGTCTTTTGACCGGCTATAGGGAGGTAGAGGATTTCGGCGGCTCAGAGACCGGCGTATCATTTGGCCGGCACTATAAGCCCAGCACCGGCAACTATAACTTTGTACCGATGTCTGAGAACACTCCGGGTTCTGAAAATGCTTATCCGAAGGTCGGCCCGATAGCTATCAATGAGATTATGTATAATCCATCCTGGCCGGTTGGCGGCTCATATACGAATGACCAGTACGAATATATTGAGCTTCACAACATCAGCAATGAACCTGTCTCTTTATATAATTTTGAGACTGCTCAGCCGTGGAAGTTTACCGATGGTATTGATTTTACCTTCCCTGAAGATGTTCCCATTACAATACCTGCCGGCGGTTATTTCTTGGTGGTCAAAGACCCGGAGGCGTTTGCCTGGCGGTATCCGGCTGTCCCTGTTGAGAATATTCTCGGCCCATACGGCGGCAGTTTGAACAATGCCGGCGAGAGATTAGAGCTTTCGATGCCGGGTGACGTTGATGAGTCCGGCACACTTGGTTATATTCGTGTTGACAGAGTCACTTACAGTGATGGTGTTCATCCTGAGAATTCCGCCGATGGAGTTGACTACTGGCCGACAGCCCCAAATGGCGGCGGTGAGTCACTTACTCGGAAAGTTTCATCCGATTACGGTAACGATTCCGACAACTGGATTGCCTCTGCACCATCGCCCGGAGCCGCCAATCCGTAAGGTTTCAGGATAAGCAGCCATTTTGCAGGGAGGGTTTTCCTGCCAACCTGAAAGAGTTGCATTATTTTCTATCCATTTTGCTTTTGTTCGCACTCAACAATGCGGTGACCTCCTGCATATGCTTCAGGTGTAAGCCGGATATCAGGCCATTCCTATCCGGAGGGACATTGAGAAGGTAATTGGCATTTCTCTTGTTACAGAGCCTGAGCATCCTGACGATTTCGGCTGCGTCTTTTGTGTATTCAGGGCCATCGGTTGTGTTCCAGAACCATGTACGCGAGATTTTATCGCACACCTCTGCAGGTATTGTGCTACCTTCGGGCGGCATACCCTTAGAGTCCCAGGGAAATTCACAACTGTACACGTCGGAATCCCTGAGGTTGTGGGCGTTGTTGCCGATAAGCAGGCATCGCGGTTGTAACGATTTGACGTGTGTCTGAATTTCGTGCCAGCGGGATCTTGTGTACTTATTGCTATACTGGTCGATCCACAGCAGGTCGATGGTGCCGTAGTTGGTGAGTAGTTCCGTCAATTGTTTCTTGATGAATCCGATGTAGTCTCCGGCGGCCTCGGGGGGTAGTCCGTGAAGATCCGGTTGGCCTTCGGGAACTATGCTGCCGTGTCCGGGATTCGAGAAATCACCGGGGAAACAATAGTAAAACCCGATTTTGAGACCGCGGGAACGGAAAGCGTTGACAAACTCACGGACGATGTCTCCCTTGCCGTTTTTGTAGTTGATGAAGCTGCTAATGTCGTGTTTGGTATGGTCACTGTTCCAGAGACACCAGCCGCCGGTATGCTTTACGGTCAGCACGGCATATTTCATGCCGGCATCACGGGCAACCTCGGCCCATTGCTCACAATTCAGTTTGTCGGGCCTGAAAAGAGCGGGGTCTTCGTATCCGTTTGCCCATTCGCGATTTACATAAGTAGCCATGTTAAAGTGAAGGAACAGGCCGAAACGAAGCTTCAGAAAATCTTCCCGTAAAGCTGTTCTGTCTGCCTCCATATCTGCCGGGGAGCGTTTGATAGAAGCTCTCTGGCCCATTATACAGGCAGTGCAACCACAGATAATAGCCAGAAGTGTTATTCTTAACCAACGTGACTTCATATTGAGAAGCCTCCTTTCCTTTTGTATAACCGGTAAACCAAGACCGTACAATTACTATTTTATTAGCAGAAGTGTTTCCTGGTCATCTTTTAACTCAACGGGTAGTCCTTTGTGGAGCTGCTTTCCTGTATAGGTTTTCTCAGTTCCATTGGTAAGATTTTTTACAATGTACTTCTTGTCGGGTTCCACGGTGAACCATTCGGGCATGGTATTCATTCTCGGCCAGTCATGTTTAAAGCCCATGTATTGACGGTGACGCGGAATGTCGAAAACCAGCCTTCCCGCCCAATTCTCGGCGGCTTTTATCACGACGGCAAGGCCATCTTTGGTTTCGCTTGCGCCAAGCGTAAGATCTTTTCGCCATGGCCGTGCAATCAATCCTCGGGTATGCATCAATGCGTGTATCAGTGTTGTCCGAACGCCGTTGGCCTGTAACTTCATCGTGCCCCACAAGGGCGCTGTAGCAAGAGGCTTGTCGGAATAGACGACATTCGCGGCCATCTCACTATCGGCCCAGGCCAGCGCTTCGGGGACGGGGTATCGGTTCATGATGTATAGTCCGCCTTCAATCGAGTCGGCGAAACCGTCAATTGAGTCGCCTTCCCACCGATAGTTTTTGTATTTCGTTTTTTCGAGATTAGCAAGGGTCTGCACAATCAGATTCCGGTACACCGGCCTGTCCGCGACCATGTCGTAGCAAAGGTAGGTGACGTAGTTGTAGCCCCAGCCATCGGACAAGCGACTGTCGGGCTTGTCCAGAGTATCGAACATTATGCCGTCTTCGTTGGTACCACGTGTGAGAATTTCGTCGAGCATTTTCTTTATTAGCGGCTGATATATCTTTGCCTTTTGAGGATTGTGTTCTGATTCGACGCCCAGCAGAAGTCCGAGCCCGCCAATTATCTCACATCCGTGGTCGCGGAGGCGCGTAGGAACAAAATTGCCGGCAAGCAGATAGTAGTCGGCCAGACGTTCGGCCCAATCAAGAAATTTCTTTTGGCCTGTCATGGTGTAAAGCCGGACCAGCGCCTGAATCTGTTCTCCATTTACCTCGACGTTCATGGAAGGGATTTTGCCGTATGGGGTATCATACCTGGCATGCTTCCATATATCCTCTTCAATGCCCTTCATCCGCTCGAACCACTCGTCTTTGCCTGTAACCTCGATAATCGCAATAAGGCCATCTTTTACGTACTCAGATGCCTGAAAGATCATCTCATCGTAGCTTAGGTCAATCTTCCTGTTGTTCTTGTAGTCGTAGGAGACGGGTATTCGGTCAAGATGATTGCAGAGTTTTTGTTCAGCATGAAGAACACTTCGGACAGGGCCATTCAGCGCTTCGGAGTCAAGTATAAATGCCGCCCATGTCAGGAAGGGATAGCAGTCGGCGGCGGTGTCGCGATAGTTCCAATTGTCATCTGCGATGTACAGGCCTGTTGCCGGGTCAATTCGCTTTAGTGCCACCTCATGTAGCCATCGCTGAGTCTTGCTCAGGGAATAGCCGGCTATCTTTGCTGATTTACGTGCCGTTTCAAATGATTCTTCATTTTTGGCATACGTTGTGCTCATGATGCAGCAAATTAACATTATCAGCGATAAGTTCTTTCTGAATTTCATATTCTGTCTCCTTCTTATCAAACGAATGAGATGTGTCCAGTGGTTCGAAAGGTTCCCTATCAAGTAACCTTGCCTAACGGAGCAGGAGGGATTCGAACCCCCGTTACCTTTCGGTAAAACGGTTTTCAAGACCGTCGCGATCAACCACTCTGCCACTGCTCCAAATACTTTAATTAAAAGAGTTTATAAAATATCTACAATTTCTCCTTTACATTTTCTACAACCTCGACTACAATCAACATAGCTTGTATATTTTTTGCTTTGTATCATTTGTAACTGAGGATACTAGTCATGGCAAAATCAGATTTCAAAAGAAAAACACGTTCTGACAAATTCCCGCTCACTTTACATCCAACTGGCCAGTATTGCAAGAAAATTAGGGGCAAGCTTTATTATTTCGGCAGTGATAAGAAAACGGCTTTGAAACGTTACTTAGAGCAAGCTGCTTACTTACACTCCGGTAAGCCGCCTAGATCAAAATATGCACATTCTGGGCTGACCATAAAAACATTGTGCAACTACTACTTGGATCACCAAGAATCAAGAGCCGAGATTGGTGAGATAAAATTGCGTCATCTCCATGACCAAATCTCTCTCTTACGCTATTTCGCAAAGTTTGCTGGTCCAGTGCAAATACTGATCAGGATTTAAACCCTTGTTCGTTGGCAAGTTAATAGTGATATTCTCGTCCGCAATTAAGCGATGGAATCATGATTTGCGTTTGGATCTTGCTCGGAAGTCGTTGAAATTGACTTGGGGGCACCCGAAACGCATATGCTGTTTCGATAAACACATCGAAGCTGTCCAGATTTCTTAGGCAGCCAATCTGTGGTAGGATTTCAGCAGTCCGCCAAGACGTTCAACGCAGGCGATCTCACCACTATTGTCAATCTTATGCATAGGTTCGATTATTCTGCCAATGGATTGATGAATCCTTTCGTGATGATAATACATGCAGTATTGCCGAAGGACATATTCAAGCTGATCAACCGAAGACAGTATCATATAGTCCAAACATTCGGATTTTACAGATTTCACAAATCTTTCAGCGTAAGGATT
>JACKQG010003222.1_pt1 | contig 20275 bp, 22 predicted proteins | sample 8237621 | NCBI WGS metagenome assembly JACKQG01 (sample SAMN15677084, study PRJNA649215) | marine metagenome | biome: marine; feature: Black Sea; material: saline water; isolation source: suspended particulate matter (SPM) from the Black Sea western gyre | collected 2013-06-09/2013-06-10 | depth... | reverse complement strand
GTACCATTCTACTCTACACGGAAGGTTTCAAAGCCGAAAAATCATTGCAGCATTACCGCACAATTCAAGCATTACCGTTAATACTTGGAAAAGAAAGAATGGACGATGCCCAATACCTGGACGCATGCAGATCCAAAAAAAATATTGTGGAATATGACTATGTGGGAGGGGTCACAGGGGCTGATGCCGATGAACTCATTGATTTTGTGAAAGAATTGAAAACAGATGTGTTAGGCTGGCTAAAAAAGAATCACAAGGAATTAATACTGTGATTTTGCCATAACAGCACTAAAAAAGGCGAAATAGACCATAAGCCTGCTTACATTTCCTGTTCCAGATTTGAGATATTATTCTCCCCGTGTTATGTCTTGCAATAATGTCCTGTTGAACTAACCCTATTCAAATTTTCGCTTTGAAAACAGCTGAAGGCATGATGAAAAAAGCCAAAATAGCCCTGAAACCTTACCTGGATACAATTGCGGGATATTGTGACGCCCTTTCGAAACAAGAGCTGACAGATGTAATCATAAGCCTTGCAAAGGATGTCCCAACTTCGACCAGGGTCCACTTTCTGGAAAAAATCGAATCATGCCTTCCGGGTCGAAAATCGGCAGCAGCACCTGAAGCAGATCCGGTTGAGCAAATTCTTGACGATATTCAAGCGCTGAAGGAAAGCATTGAGGAAAGAATTGATTCCATTGAAGACGGGAGCTACTGGGATGATCCGGATGAATGGGAAGGCAATGGATATTATGATGACGAACCTGATTATATCAGCCAGGAGCAGACCGATGAACTGGTTTCGTTTTTTGATGATGCCGAAAACCTGTTTTTGAATGACAGACTTAAAGATGCGCGCAGCGTTTATAAAGCCTTATTCCTATTGATCAATTATATCAAGGAACACACATATTTTGGGTTCGGGCCTGAAATCGATATCAGGGAAGCCAGGGCCAGATACTGCCGCTGTGTCTACGAAACTACAGATGCGGATAAAAGGCTTGATGAACTTGCTGCAGCCATGGAAATCGATGCGTCCGACCCCTACAATGAACATGAATATGATGAAGACTATCCCTTGATGCAGGATGTTGTTGATGCCAGGCCCGGCGAGATTGAAGATCTGGAATCGTTTTTGCCGGCCTGGAAAAAAGTTTTGGTTAAAAAAGGAACAAAAGGCAGGCCTGCTGTTCTGCTCCTGGAAACAGTTTATCGTCTTGAAGGGATTAACGGTGTGTCAAAGCTGGCAAAAAAATGGGCAAACAGTCAGCCTCAAGGATACTTGTTCTGGCTCAACATCCTGAAACAGAACAATGACCCCAAAGGCATTATTAACGTCGGCGCAGAAGGCCTGAAAGCATTAAAACAAGGCCGGTTCAGGGAGCGTGTTGCGAAATTTATAATCGATGCGGCAGAAAATCAAAATGATACCAAGACCTTGCTGAGGGGAAGGCGGGAAAGCTTTTTTTCCAGAATGAGTGATCAGAACCTGCTCGACCTTGTGGATGAAGCCATAAGGCAGGATGCAAGGGATCGAGAACTTGATGTGGTTATAAACCATTTCAAGTCCCATAAGTCAATGGATGGCGATCAAAAAACCCTATATATAAAGACCCTTTTGATGGCCGGCCGACTGGATACTGCATTTACCATATCCAGAAAAGAAAAAAGTGTGGGCTGGTCATACCAAAGCAATGCAGGGGTTGTTTTCGGCTCTGTTGTAACGGTCCTTGCCGGTCATTGCGAAAAGGCGGTTACCATCAAAGCCCTTCTAAGGGGCTATGCAAACCAAAGATCAGTCTATTCCGAAAGGTTTTTAGTCGATGACGAAACGGGCACCTCATTTTACGATGAGATCATCAGCGGATTAAAGCAAAAAAAGTATTCAAAAGCCAAAAGAACCGAATATTTTAAATGGGCTGAAAAAATCGGAAAAAGTCGAATTGAACATATTGTTTCCAACAAATACCGGCGCGCCTATGAAAGGGCTGCGCAGGTGCTGGGCTCTCTTGCCGAGGCCTACGCGGCTACGGAGCAAAAAAACAAGGCTGCTAAAATACTGCATGAATACTATAACGAAAAATTTAACAGGTTCAGTGCATTCCGTCGGGAGGTAAAAGCCGTTGTGAAAGATTCGGATCTATTGAAAAACTCCGGATTTTAAAAATGAGTTTGGATCCTCAACATACTCCTGGAAAATGAAGTTGAGACAAAGGCGCTCATAGACATGAAAAAGCGACGTAAAAACGCACGGCCAAAAAAGTCACCCCCTGAACAAGATCACTTTTTGATGCGCATAAAGCGGGGTGAACGTTTGTATAAATTCTATTATTTTCGTCCCATGGCCGGGCGCCATTATAATTTTGAATACCGCATTTTGGCAAAGGAAAAGACCAATGGCATGTTGGAAATGGTAAGCTATAATTTTAAGATCGAAAATGGTGTTCCACAGAAAAGCTCGATTACCAGAGTTCCCAAAATTTCAAAAGAACAATTGGATGAAATTGTTATAAATGTTATGAAACAGACGAATACCGGTCCCGGTGAGTTTGAGGAATTGGATCTTTCCGGATTTTCGACACTTGATGAGCAAATTGAATTTCTAAAACGACGGGATAGGGTAGATACAATGTACATTACCTAACCCGGGCAAACCGGAAATGAGGTGATTTATGGAAGAATTTACACACATCGACGAGCAGGGGCAGGTGCGCATGGTAGATGTCACCGACAAAAAACCTTCCGAACGGGTTGCCGTTGCCCAGGGGGTTGTTTCCATGAACCCGGCAACTTTTGAAAAGATACAAAACCAAAACGTTAAAAAAGGGAATGTTTTAGAGACGGCAAGAATTGCCGGCGTCATGGCGGCAAAAAAGACGTCAGACCTTATTCCCATGTGCCATCCAATCAATATAACCCATATTGCCGTCGATTTTTATCCGCAACAAGATGCTTGTGCATTTAAGATAGAAGCAACGGTTCGAATCTTCGGTCAAACAGGTGTTGAAATGGAAGCCCTGACAGCCGTATCTGTGGCTGCACTGACGATCTATGATATGTGCAAATCATACGACAAGGCCATGACCATCTCTGACATCTGTCTTGTTAAAAAATCGGGCGGAAAAAGCGGGACATTTGTACGAAACAATGTGCAATCAAAACATGAATTTGGGGCTTCATCCTAATTGGAATAACTAAACGTTGGATAATGTCCGTTGTTCGTCGTCCGTTGTCCGTCGCAAAGGATGATAAGCACTGTCCATGCAACCATATATGAGCGAATCTTTTTCAAATTTATGCTTGATCTGAGTATTAGCAAACAAAAAGGCTACTGACCACTGACAACGGACTGTGGACACTACGTAATCATGAGCAATTCGTTTTTCTACAAAAACATTGCGGTTATATTCTTAGCTGCCGTGCTGGCTTTGTTTTTAACAGGCTGCGCCGGTAAAAAATATCCGCTGGAAAAGCTTTCTGCGTCCTCCTATCCCGCATTTGCCGATGACATGCTGTATGACGGATTGGAACAAAGCATCCTGCAGAGTATAAAATACCTGAAGCAGATTCCTTCCGAGAACACTTTTACGTTCGGAAAGGATGCTTTCACGGCCTCGCATATGATCATGTCGTTTGAATATTTTCTTGATTTTATTCTAAAAAAACCACCAACCAAAGACCTGAAATCCTTTATCAAATCGAACTACCTGGTTTACAGCTCTATAGGTCATGACAAACGCGGCCAGGTACTTTTTACCGGATATTACGAACCTTTATTACAGGGAAGTCTCGATCAGGATGCTGAATATCAGGTTCCGGTTTTCACCCTGCCTGATGATCTTATTAAAATCGATCTTGCTCCATTTTCCCCAAAATACGAGGGTGAACAAATAACAGGCCGGCTTGAAGGCAAAACCGTCGTACCTTACTATGATCGCAATGAAATTGCCAACAGTGAGGTCCTGGAAGGCAGGGCTCGTAAACTGGCCTGGATCAAAGACCCGGTTGACCTCTTTTTTTTGCAAATCCAGGGATCGGGCAAGATTTATTTAGACAATGGCAATACCATTAATGTTCACTATAATGACACCAATGGTCACCCCTATCGCAGCATTGGCAAACTTCTCATCGACGAGGGCAAAATATCGCGCGAAGAGATGTCGATGCAAAAAATCCGCGAATATTTACACAGTCATCCCGAAGAGACTGAAAACATTCTAAATTACAACCCAAGCTATGTGTTTTTTACAATAGAGGAAGAGGGTCCGTTGGGCTGTCTTAATGTCAAGTTGACGCCCGGAAGATCCATAGCGCTGGACAGACGCATATTTCCTCTGCCGGCGCTTGTCTTTATCGCAACACAAAAACCATTCATCAATACCGATGGACAGATTAGTAGCTGGACAAATTTCGGCCGATTTGTTCTAAGCCAGGATACCGGCGGAGCCATCCGCGGCCCTGGTCGTGCGGACCTTTTTTGGGGAAGCGGGTCTTATGCAGAAATTGCAGCCGGTTATATGCAACACCCGGGCCGGCTCTATTTTCTGATTCTTAAGCCGGGTTAGGCCGGAGTTTTTGTAAAGAAGTTATTTATGAAATTTTTTCCGGGCTTAAGTGTTTCACTTGACTCTCTTTTGTAAAACAAGTACTTAATTGATTCTTTTAAATTAGCTTTTCAGCCACTAAGGCACAAAGAGTGAAATTGAATTATAAGCTTTTAACAAGATGTAACCGGTCACGAAGTGTTGAAATTAAGCTTTGAACTGAACATTAAAGACCTGCTTTGCTGCTAACAGGTTGCCATTGGTCATTTGTGCATGAAAAGCGGCCGAATACCCAATGACAAATGACCAGTGACAAATGACTTTTGCATCTGAGTGTCTTCGTAGCTTTACGGCTTAACAACTACATTCTAAACAACAAACACCAAGGAGTTTTTTTATGTTCGGCATCGGCATGCCTGAAATGTTTTTGATTATGGCGATCGCCCTGATTGTTATTGGCCCCAAGAAACTGCCTGATCTGGCAAAATCTTTAGGCCGTGCTTTCAGTGAGTTTAAAAAGGCGACGGCAGAACTTAAAGAAACCATGGAAATTGATACGGACTTTTCGGACATTAAAACTGCCTTTGAGGATATTGACGACCATATCAAAGAAAAGACGGATACAAGGGTTGGATACGAAGCTGTGGAGAAGACCGACTCCGAGAACTCTGAGGAAAAGAAAACTGCACCGGAAGCTGACGAGGACGATATAGAGGATTTTTAGCCGATGGAAACCGAAGATCAAATCCCTTTTACCGCGCACCTTGAAGAACTTCGGAAGCGCCTCATCGTCTGTTTTGTTGCCGTTGGTGTCGGGTTTGTTACGGCTTACGGATTCAAGGAAAAGCTGTTTCAAATTTTAACCCGCCCTTTGATATCGGTCATGAACACCCGGGACAACCTTATCTTCACCGGTCTTCCCGAAGCCTTCTTTACGTACTTAAAAGTAGCGTTCCTCGCCGGCCTCATGCTGGCGGCACCGGTAATTATCTATCAGTTCTGGATGTTTGTGGCGCCCGGTCTGTATAATAAAGAAAAGCGTCACCTGATACCGATTGTGTTGCTATCATCCTTGTTTTTTATCGGCGGCGCCCTTTTCGGATACTTTATTGTCTTTCCGTTCGGGTTCAAATTTTTTCTAGGCTTTGCCACCGACACCATCCGGCCGCTTCCATCCATGAAAGAATATCTGGCTTTTTCGGCCAAAATGCTGCTCGCTTTTGGGCTTGTTTTTGAACTCCCTTTAGTCATAACGTTTCTTGCCAAACTGGGCATCGTCTCGGTGGATTTTCTAAAGAAAAACAGAAAATATGCCCTGCTCTTATTCTTTGTTTTTGCAGCCATTTTAACCCCGCCCGATGTCGTCACCCAGATTATGATGGCGCTTCCGCTGATGGTGCTGTATGAAATCAGTATTATCGGCGCCAGAATTTTCGGCAAAAAGAAACCTCTTGAAGAAGCCGCCCCGGATACTTCCTAAACCATGCTGCATTATATGCTAAAGTTTCTCTTTGTCATTGACAGATATAGGCGTCCTTGATATATGAATCACGCTTTTTAACTATTGTTTATTTTGGATTCGTGGATGGACACTAACTAATAGTATTTATAGCAGCAGAATTTTATATTGAAGGAGGGTAAAGAAGACATATGAGCAAAAAATTTCTGATTGTTGCAATGGTTGCTGGAATTGCGGTCCTGTTTGTTGCGGCCGGATTATATGCCGGTACCGAGGTAAAAGACGAGATCCCGATGAATAACAAGGCGTATGAGAAACACGAAGAGAGCATCCTTGTCTTTACGCACAAAAAACATATGACCGATTACGCGGAAAAGCACCCGGATCTTTACGCAAATGGTTGCGGGGAGTGTCACCACGAGGACAAAGATGGAAAAAGTGTGCCGCTAAAGGATCTGAAAGAGGGCGATGAAGTCAAAAACTGCATCGAGTGCCACAAAAAACCGGCTTTTATCGACACCAAAGAGAGCAAGAAGAAGAAGCTTAAAAAAGAAGACCTGGTCAAAGAGTACCACGCCAACGCCATACATGAAAACTGCCAGGGTTGCCACAAAAAATACAATAAAAAAATGAACTTGAAATCCAAAGACGAGGGGTATGCACCCACAAAAGCAAAATGTAAAACTTGCCATCCCAAAAAGTAATAAAAATAAAATCGCTGGCGCGATTTTATGAAACGCGGCTACGCCGCTATCTTTTGTGATAAGTTAAAATGCCTTGCCGCACGAAAAAGCCGCGGGGAGACCAAATTCAAAAGGGCATGCATTCTCTTTTTAGAATGCATGCCCTTTTTTTTATAAAATCGTGCCAACGATTTTATTTTTGTAAGAAAGTGCATTGCGCACCATGGACTCAGCCCAGGCAGGTGAGCCCAGAGCATGCAGGTGGGTATATGTTGCCAGAACGTTCTTATAACGGACACCATCTTTGTTGTCGATGAAACCTGTGCCTCTTTTCATACCAAAAACAAGATCCTTGGCAGCACCCCGCCATTGTAAAACCCGCGAATAGTGGAACTCATGACCCCTTAGTTCAGCGCCAACCTCAAAATACGGATTTTTTTCTTTAACGACCACGATGGTGTAGCCGTGCCCCTGGGGCTTTTTCGAAAAACCGAATACCACCGGCAAAACCCCGGCCATGGGATACGACTTTTCGTCCAAAACAAGCTCCTCTCCCAGGTACATCAGGCCGCCGCATTCCGCGTATATGGGCAAGCCGTCTTGGGCCAGCAATTTGAGCTGCGCCCTGAACGTTACATTGGCTGACAGTTGCTCAGCGTGGGTCTCCGGGAAGCCGCCGCCTATATACAGGGCATCTACGGTGGGAATTGTATCCCTTGTAAGGGGGCTGATAAAAACCGTCTTAGCCCCGGCATCAACCAGCGCCTCGATATTTTCAGGATAATAAAACTGAAAGGCGGAATCCTTGATGATGCCTATCCGGGGTGCTGAGTGTTGGCTGCCGGTCGGAGCGAAGTGGAGATCCCGCTTCAGCGGGGTTACTGGATATTGAATGCCGGCTTCGGTTTTCAAGCCGCTTGCTTCTGACCCCAAATTTGGGGCCTGACGGGCAATTTCAGCCAGGGCGTCGAGATCCAGGTACTTAACGGCGAGTTGGGCGGCAGCGTCGATCGACTCCTGGGCCCAGGCATGTTCTTGGGTGGGAATAAGCCCCATGTGCCGCTCCGGAAAATTCTGCTTGCCCAGTTTTGGCACAGCACCCAAGACGGGAAGGTTGCAGTGGTGTTCAATGCTTGTGCGCAGGATTTGTTCATGCCGGGAACCGGCAACCCGATTGAGGATCACCCCTTTGATATCGACTCCGGGGTCGAACTGCATGCAGCCCAAAACCGCTGCGGCCATGGTGCGGGTCGACTTGGTGCAATCGATACACAGCACAACCGGCGCTTGCAAAAGTTTGGCAAGCTCCGCCGTACTGGTGCTCCCTTGGATGTCAATGCCGTCGTAAAGACCCCGGTTGCCCTCAATGACAGCAATATCATTGTTGCCGGAATGTCTTAGAAATGACTGCAGGATATGCTTTGTGTCGATAAGGAAGGTGTCCAGATTATGGCAGGGCCGGCCGGCCGCAAGGGCAAGCCAGCCGGCATCGATATAATCCGGACCTTTTTTAAAAGGAGTTACGTTCTTTCCGAGGGTTTTCCATGCCGCCGTGATGCCGATCGACAGGATGGTCTTTCCCGCCCCTCCTCGCAGAGCTGAAATTAAAATTCTGGAAAAATCCATATCTTTCTGCTGCATGGGGGCTGTTCCAAAAAACAAAACGGCTTGCAAGGCGACTCTTTTTAAAACAGAACGAGCCTGGTTTTAATCTTCGTGTTCCGCTGAAGCCTGCTTGCCGGCCCCTTTGAGTCCGTACAGTGAAGTGCTGCCGCTGGACCAGTATTCCAGGACGCCATCTGTGACCATTATGTTAATCAGCTTTTTAGCTTCCCGGGGCTTTAGCTCGAGTATTTTGGCTAATTCGTTGAAGTAAAACTTGGTTTTACTTTTTTTCTTTTGCAGCCCTGCTACAATTTTTGCTGTTGCGTCCGCTTGATCCATTATAAAGCCTCTTTGTTTGTTTTCTTTAGTTACAGGGGGACACGATTGTGCCCCCCTGCTGTTTGATTAGAATTTAAATTGGGTGGTCTGGCGCCAGGTATAATACGCCGGATCACGGAAATCGTCGATCAGATGATGGGTAAAGTCCAGTTCACACTTTTCAAAGAACCGTTCCCACCCGATCCGCTCGGCCCATTCGCCCAGACGTTCGTACTTCCTGGCATCGGCGGCATAGACCTCGATCATGTTCTTGATACAGTTTGTAGTCTGGGGCCAGCGCGGCACCTCGTTGGGGAAAAAGGCCACAACGACTTTAGAGAATTTGGGTGCACTGATGCGGTTGGACACCTTGCCGCCGGCCATGATGACGATACCGTCACCTTCAGTGTCGGCCAAAGGCATGGAGGGACACATGGTGTAGCAGTTGCCGCAGAACATACAGCGGGGCTCGTTGACGAGAATGCTTTTAACCGAGGTGCCGTCTGCCAGCTCCACTTTCCCCGGTTTGAGCGCCGCCGTGGGACAGGACGCGATGGCCAGCGGAATTTCGCACATTTTATCCAGATATTCATGGTCCATCAGCGGCGGCTTGCGATGATAGCCCAAAATAGCAATATCCGAACAGTGCACCGCGCCGCACATATTCAAGCAGCAGGCCAGAGAGACGCGCACATGCGCCGGCAGGCGCATGTTTTTAAAATCATCAAAGAGCACATCCATGGTGGCCTTGACGGGACCGGATGCGTCCGTGGCCGGTGTGTGGCAGTGGATCCAGCCCTGGGTGTGAACGATATTGGTCACCCCGGCACCGGTGCCGCCTACGGGAAATTTGAAACTGCCGCCTTTAAACTTGCGGCTTTCGAGATCATCAATCAGCGGTTGTACTTTATCCTTGCTGTCCACCATGAACTCGATGTTGTTGCGGGTGGTAAAGCGCAGGTGTCCGTCACAATGTTTATCCGCGATGTCACAGACTTCACGGATCAATGTCACGCTCATAAGGCGGATGCCGCCGACCCTTACCGTATAGACTTCATCGCCGGATTCAGCCACATGCACCAGCACGCCGGGCTGCAGGATCTCATGATACAGCCACTTGCCCTTGTTCTTTTTGATAACCGGCGGATAAAATTCATCATATTTTCTCGGGCCGATATCGGTGATTCTATTTTCCATCGGCTTTGCAGGATTGTAACCTGAAGATACAAATGCCATAATCGTTACCCCCTATCTCAGATGGTGTTTTCTGAATTCTTTGATATCACGTTGGAATCCGCCCGGAACTTCATCTTCTTTCCAGAAGATATACGGATTGGTGCGCGGTTCCTGAACCATCCGCGGATCCGGCTTGAGGTTGCACATTTCGAGCAGCTTCTGGAAGCCCTGACGTTTCATCAGTTCGCCCAGACGCTCGCGGTTCTTGCCTTCTTCCATCCACCAGTCCCAGATATTTTCAATGACTTCCTTGATTTCATCGTAGGGCTCTTCAACCTTGATAAACGGAATCAGCAGGGTGCTCATCTGTGCGCCGTCCAGGATGGGCGCCTTGGCACCCACCAAAATGGAACAGCCTCGATCATTGCCGATCCTCAGGGCCCGGGGCATAACGGAGATGCAATGCATGCAGCGGTTGCATTCTCTGTTGTCGATGGCAAGCTTGCCGTCTGCATAGCTCATACACTCGGTGGGACAAAGGTCGATGACCTCTTTCTGGATATCAAAGGGACCCCAGTCCCGGCCGGCATGGGAGCCGGCGTTGGGGGGCAGTTCGCCGCCCACATAGGCGGCAACCGCTTCCTGGTCGAGACGGATATCATCTTTCCAGGTGCCGATAAAGGAAATGTCCGCGCGCGCGATGGATGCCACGCAGCAATTGGGGCAGCCGTCGAATTTGAATTTGAATTTATACGGAAAGGCCGGGCGATGCAGTTCGTCCTGATATTCCTGGGTAAGATGGTAACATAGGGCCTGGGTGTCGTAGCAGGACCATTCACAGCGGGCCTCGCCCACACAGTCGGCAGGCGTTCTAAGGTTTGACCCGGAGCCGCCCAGATCCTGATTATATGTGTGGGTCAATTCCCAAAAGATCTCTTCCAGCTGGGGTGTCGTGGTGCCGAGCAGAATAATGTCGCCGGTGGATCCGTGCATGTTGGTAAGGCCGCTGCCGCGCATATCCCAGAGATCACAAAGCTGTCTCAAATATTCGGCGGTATAGAACTTGCCGCCCGGCTGGTTGACCCGCATGGTGTGAAAATGGGCCACCCCCGGAAACATCTCGGGCTGGTCGCAATAGCGGCCGATGACCCCGCCGCCGTAACCGAAGACACCTACGATTCCACCGTGTTTCCAGTGGGTTCGGCCGTGCTTGAAGGAAAGTTCGAGCACCCCCAGAAGATCCTCACAGACATCCACGGGAATCTGGTATTCTACTCCCTTTTCATTTTTTGCTCTTGCTTCGGCCTCTTGCTTGATATCTGACACGAAACTTGGCCACGGACCGCTTTCAAGCTGGTCCAGCAAAGGGGTTTCATGTTTTGCCATATCTTTACCTCCATTCTAATTAAAAAATTTGCTATCCTCTATACAATAAAAAAAGAATCTTCGCTTTTCCCCTCTGTGGTTGTCCTGGTCACCTCCTCTCATGATGTTGTCTGGTTTGTTGTTTAGAATAATTATATGTATCACACATAAGTTTTTGAGCATCCAAAGCAGCAGATATAGAATTATTATTGTGTCTTGTCAATAGAAAAGCATGGTCTTGGAATGCCTTGGGGCCGTTTTGTTTTTGAAGCCTTTTTTGCACTTTATCTTGTACTTAAAGCCTAAAAATACCCTCTATGTTGTGCCATAAATCTATCTGGGACTACGAAGATGCTTTTCAGTGTTTAGCGGCGGCGTACAAATCATCTACGTGTTGTGCAATATGCTGCTTAATGACCGCAAGATCCGGAGACAGGGGATGATATTTAGCGACCAGAGCTCGATTCAAAGCAAGCAGTTCCGAACGGGCATAAGACGACAGGTGTTGTTGAAAACAATCGACCAGAGGTTCCGCCATCAGACTGCCGGGCGACTTCAAAGCCAAGGCGTCTAAAAAACCCTTCAAAGACTGCTGGGCGGCAACTTTGTCCGCCCATACTATTTCCCCGGTTCCGTCTAGTCTGTCGAGACGCATCCGCAGCGCCAGATTCAACAAAAACACCACCAGCGCTTCCAGCACAATAACAGGGTCCTGGCTTGGGGAGTCAGACCCGTTGTTGCTTGCAAACATGGGACCGTATTGTCTTACGGTAACAAGCCTTACATCGACCTTGTCATTTTGGCATTTAACAACAAAGTCGCCGGCGGCATGATGCCAGGAAAATATATGCTCAAAAGTCTCGACATTGTAGTAAGCGGTAAGAACCATGGCAGCCTGCCGGTAAAGTTCCATGGTCTGGCTGGTTGTAAGAAAATAGTTGCCGAATTCCGGGTCCCATACAACGATTTTTAATTTATTATCTGACGGATCGCGGGAAATGTGAAATTCGTTGTAACCTTCCAACCATTCTGCCAAAAACATTTTTAGCTCAAGGTTGGCGGCTTGTATAAAGACCCGGCCCCGGCCGAAAACCCCGGGTAGAAATGAAAACGAAAAGTCTTTGTTGAGCTTTTGTAAAAGCCGGTATTCTCTTTGAGCGCAATCTTTGCCGGCGCCGGACACAGCCACATTCAACACGAAAGAAACCCTCGACTCCGGCAACAACGTTTCAATGCGTGCCGGATGGTAAAATTCTCCGTGTTTTTCAAGATAAATGCGGATTTCTTTTATGTTGCGTAAGGTAACATCTTGACGAAGTTGTTGAGAGAGGGCCGACAAAAGTTGCCTGAAGCTGTCTTTTTCCAGAAAATCACGGGCAGCGCAAAAATAGTCGCCATGGCTTATTGAAATGTCGTCTTGCTTTTCAGATGGTTTGCGGCTCAAGGGGATCGGTGCCGCCCAAATCTCGCTCTCTTTATCGACAGCCTGGTCGGAACTATACAAAAAATATTTTAATTGCGGTCTGATTGTCATCTGTGCCGGCAGTTTTCAGTCGGCTTTGTCCCGGTACGGCTCGACTTCCTTTAGCATTTCCGGAGCCACTTTATAACCAAGCTCAACAGCTTTGTCAAAATGGTCTATCGCCTGATCATGTTTGCTCTGTTCAAGATAGGCAATCGCCAGATTGTTGTGGGCCACCGCAAACCCGGGCTCAAGTGCAAGGACCTTCAGGTTAGCCTCAATACTCTCGTCAATCAATCCTTTCATCAGATAGGCGTTGGCCAGGGTGGCATACGCTTGCAGAAAGTTGCCGTTAAAAGTGATGGCCTTCCTAAGCGCCTGAATTGCGTCGTCAACTTCTCCTTTTTGTAAATGTACAAACCCTATGTTGCCCCAACCTTCGGCAAAGCCGGCCCGGGTCTTGATCGCCTGCTGGTTGTATGCCATGCATCCGTCCAGATCTCCCTGCTGCAGGCAAATCCCCCCTAACTGTACATACGCTTCAGCCAGGTTCGGACTGCAATAAATTGCTTCCTTCAACTCTTTTTCAGCTTCATCATACTGTTTCAGCCCCAGCAGGGCGACAGCAAGATTATAATGCGATGTTCCGCATTCCGGGTTGCCGGCGATGGCGGCTCTTTGTCGAGCAATATATTCATGCACGTTTTTTGCTTTTGTCATCATAACACCCTTTAATAAAATCTCTCCGTGATTTTATACAACGCGGCTGCGCCGCTTAAAAAAACAATTGCTGCTTTTAATGCAGCGATGCCGCCGTTTCAGTAAACCCTATCGTTGCATAAATAATTGTAAAATAGCTTTTTGCCCTGAATCTTTTGATAAGTCAATCTTTTTCCCCGGCATAGATCTTTTTGCTTGACATAAGCTTTCATTTTCTTTTACTTTTTTCTGTATCGGTTCAGGTTGATGGTCTTGTAAAATATCGCGCATTCAGCTATAGATGAATGCGTAAACAATCGAATTTATCACGTTTCAGGTTTTAAATGTTAGGTGTTAAGTTGTGTTTTACGTCTTATATACAGACACTTAAAGCCTGCCACCTAAAACGTTCGTAAAAAGTAAAATGTTTAACTTTTTACGTAAAGGGGGTCGTTATGATCAAAGGATGCTTCACAGCCATTGTTACACCATTTAAAGAAGGTGCTGTAGATTATGAGGGTCTGGACAAGCTCTCGGAATTCCAGATTAAAAATGGAATCACCGGCATCTTGGCCGTAGGAACCACCGGTGAAAGCCCGGTTCTGTCATGGGACGAACACAACAAGGTGATTGAAGGCGTTGCCGCAAAAACCAGGGGCAAATGTATGTGCATTGCCGGAGCCGGCAGCAACAACACCAAAGAATCCCTGGCAGGGGCAAAGCATGCTGTTGAAGTTGGCGCCGATGCTGTTTTGCTGGTTGATCCTTATTACAACGGCCCCAGTTCCCTTGAAATTCGCAGAGAATATCTCGCACCGGTTGCCGCCGCATGCCCTGACATTGAAATCATCCCTTATGTAATTCCCGGCCGAACCGGAGCGCAGCTGCTGCCCGAAGATCTGGCAATCCTGGCTAAAGAATTCGACAATGTCAACACGGTGAAAGAGGCCACGGCGAGCCTCGACAATATGAAAAGAACTCGCGAATGCTGCGGGGCGGACTTTACTATCTTGTCCGGCGATGACGGCATGACCCTTGAAATGATGACAAATTCCCGGATCAAGGCAGCCGGGGTTATCTCTGTTGCTTCCAACATTGTCCCCGGAGCCGTGGCTGAAATGGTACAGCTGCTCGAGCAGGGTGACCTGGAAAAAGCCAAAAGCCTGGCAGAGGCCCTCGCACCCCTGTTTGGTTTGGTCACGGTTAGTACTATGGAGACAACACCTTTTGGCGAAGTGGTCTGCCGGGCCCGCAACCCCTTGGGCATCAAAACCCTGATGTCCGTTCTGGGCATGCCTGCGGGCGGGTGCCGTCAACCTCTGGGGAAAATGACCCAAAACGGCCTCAATAAAGTCCTGGAAGCAGCACGCCAGGTACAAGTCAACAATCCGGAATTGCTCCAGCCCATAGCTGACTTTTTCGGCGTCAATATTGAGGAGCGTTTAGAAAATCCGTCGAGCCGGCAAGGGCTTGTTTATGGGGAATACTAGGTCCGCGCCGGTGCTTTTTTAAGCCCTCGCAGAAGCTGGTCGTCCCCTGGTCCGGTCTTGTTTTAAAACAAAAAACCCTCCTTGCCCATGGGGCGAGGAGGGTTTTTTTGCAGTTACAACAGCCAGAACTATTTTTTAAGCGCGGCCGCACCTTCTTTCTGTTTAAAAACACCGTCCTTATACAGCACCGATTTCAACCATTGTAAGCCAAACTCCAACAGAGCGATTTCGTCGGCTTTGATCTTTGCAACCGTCTCGGGGTCAACCTCGTAGCGGTCCAAGAAAGAACTTTCAAAAACAAATTGCCGGAATTGATCAATATTGTAGCTGGCTAAAAAAAACATTTTTTTGCTCTCTTCGGTGAGCTTGACGTTCGATGGAAAAGATCGTTTGCGCACCACAAGATCGGTCCACTCGGCATTGATCTCGTCGTGGATATCAACCCCTTGATCCTTGCGCCATTCCGACACGGTCCATTCCTGGTCTTCGGCAAATCCCAGGCAGTGAGGTTCGTTCACAAAAAAATAGAACCCCTCGTCGCCGGCCTCGGCTTTGTGGCTTAGCGAAGCTACCCCGACAGGATAATAACGGCACGTTGTAGGTCGGTCCTCGTAGACGATGCACCCGTCTTCTCTTACAAAAGGGCATGATTTTAAATCGTCATCCAGCATCCTCAGGGTGACCATCGGCAGATCGGTTTTTTCCAGTAGCTGGGGTATCGTGTACAAGCGCAGGAATTCTTCGGATGCGAGCTGCAAACGCCCCTTGAGGCGGATAATGTCGTAGGGTGTCAATACGACATTAATGTCCCGGCAGCATTTGGTGTAACAAGCTACCTCTTTATGGCATTTAAACCTGAATTTGCTGTCGGGTCCGAACCTGACGGGTGCCACATACGCCATTTTTTCGGTTGTCGTCATTGTGTCTGTTTCCTTTCATTGTTATTAAAAAATATAGCCTTTACTTCCCACATGCTCCCTGTATACTAATGTTTTTGGTGAGAAATGCGGGTTAGAGCCCTTCTTACTCAAACCCAAAAACATTGTCAACATAAGCCTTGATTTTACTTGTGTAAATGCTGTATCAACATAAGGATGTCTTTTTACAACGGATCTATTAACCCACATTGGTGCGAGACCTTTGAAATAGGAATTATTCAATGCCAAAATTGACTTGCTCGGAATTTAAGAGCGGGCGTCGGTTTATGGGGCGCCTTCCACACGGTGAGGATTTGATTAAATCGATCGAGGCTTTCTGCGGGGAAACCGCCGTTGCAATGGCAACATTTTCGGCAATCGGCGCAGTTACTTCCGTTACCTTAGGGGCCTATGATCAAAAACAACAAGTTTATGTCACTTATACAAAAGAAGCCCCATTAGAAATTGTAAACTGCACGGGCAATATTTCTTTAAAAGACGGCAACCCCATGGTACACGCCCACATTCTTTTGGCCGACATGCACGGAAAAACCATCGGCGGACACCTTTTTTCCGAAACCATCCTTTATGCCGGAGAAATCGACCTTGTGGAGCTTACCGGCAAGCCTTTGGAAAGGGCGTACGACACGACCACGGGGCTCATGCTGTGGAAGGGGTTGAGTTGAGCCAAACGGACAGACCGGGCTGTTTGCCCGCCTTTGTTTCAAAAATGGAAAACGCCGGCATTCATCCGCTTGTTATTGACACCTTTGCGTACTATTACGCACAAATTCTTGCCGGAGAAACCGGCCTGATCTCTCGCCGGGACATTGAACCAGTAGCTTCAGGCGAAGTGCAAGATGCAAGTCATATCAAGCAATATGCCAAGGCCGGCAAACAGGCCTTAAAGCATGCCGTCATGATAAAACTCAATGGCGGACTTGGTACGAGCATGGGCCTTACCGGAGCCAAGTCTCTTCTGGAGGTAAAAAACAGCGCAACATTTCTTGAAATAATGCTCCAGCAGGCCGCACGGCACGACGTAAAGCTGGCCCTGATGAACAGTTTCAGTACCCACCAGGACACCTTGTCCGCCTTGGACAGGATGCAACCATCTTCCCCGCCCTTGTTGTTTATGCAAAATAAGTTTCCCAAGGTGGTGCAGCAAGATTTTTCTCCTGCGACCTGGCCCCAGGATCCGGCCCTGGAGTGGAATCCTCCGGGACATGGCGATATTTATGCAGCCATATATACATCCGGAATGTTAAAACGCCTTATTAACCAAGGAATAGTCTATGCCTTTATTTCCAACTCGGACAACCTGGGTGCTACCATGGACACAGCGCTCTTGGGCTATTTTAGCCAAAGCCGGCCGCCCTTTATGATGGAGGTCGCCAGGCGTACACCTGCGGATGTTAAAGGCGGACATGTTGCCAGGCATAAGGACGGGCGCCTGATCCTGCGTGAAGCGGCCCAGTGCCCACAAGATGAGCTCGATGCTTTCCAAGACATCAATCTTTACGGATTTTTCAACACCAACAACATCTGGATAAACCTTCAAGCGCTTGCCAAGCTTATCGAAAAACATGGCACCGTCAAACTGCCACTGATAAGAAACCCCAAAACCCTCGACCCCCGAGATGCAACCAGCCCCAAAGTATATCAGGTCGAAACTGCAATGGGTGCCGCCATATCGCTTTTTGAGGGTGCAACCGTAATGCAAGTACCGACCTCCCGTTTCTTTCCTGTAAAAAAATGCAGCGATCTTCTGGCAATTCGGTCTGACCGCTTTGTCTTTTCCAAAGAAAAGATTCTGACAACAAATCCAGCGGTTGGTTCTAAGAGGATAGAAATAGACCTAGACCCCCTATATTACGGAAAAATAGACCTTTTTAATCAACGATTCAGCCAACACATTCCATCGCTGGTCAAGTGTGATGCACTTAAAATCCAAGGAGACGTGCGCTTTGAAAAGAATGTACGTATCAAGGGGCGGGTTGTTATCAACAACAATGGCTCAAAACAAGTGGTTGTCAGAGAAGGGGCGGTTATCGAAGAGGATTTGACCTTTGATTGACGATTATCCTCTTTTATATATTGCATAATACTTCAACACTTTCTCCACAAACTCTTCCGTCTCTTTGATGGGCGGAATGCCTTGATGGCGCTCAACGACGTTGGGGCCGGCATTATAAGCGGCCAGGGCCAACGGCAGCTCTCCGTTAAAACGTTTAATAAGCTGTTTTAAATACAGCGCTCCCCCCATTATATTCTCCCGTGGATCAAAAGGGTCTTTTATGTTTAGATCCTTGATATTGACGGGCATAATTTGCATCAAGCCTTTAGCGCCGGCGCGCGAAACCGCCTCGGGGTTGAAGTTCGACTCGGTTTTGATCAGCGCTTTGAGCAGGGCAAAGGAAACCTCCTCTCTTTTGGATGCTCCCTTTATCAAGTGATCATATTGATTGGTGGTGTAACCCAACGACCGGGCAGATCTTTCCTTGATATAGACAGTATATTGGGCTGAGGTGGGAACGTTGGTGAAATGCAGCACCCCCTGACTGTCGATGTAGGAGTATATGTCCGCACAGAGGGGTACAACCGCTAAAAACAGAACAAAAAGCGCGGATAAAACTATAGCTTTAAATGGTGTCCTGGTAAACATTTGGTCCATCTTATACTTCTATAGCTTAATTTGACTTTTTGCTCAAGCTATAAAATCGCTTCGCGACCGACAAGAACCCCGGCCTTGCCTCTGCCTTGTGCGTGACCGGTATCCCCCATGTCGTGTTTATTAAAAACCGGGAAAGCATCTTTTCTCTTGGTGGACTATATCCTAAAACAATGTATTTAAAAGTCATCGCCCGCTTTTCACAGGTCCTTACCGACAAAGAACCCGGCGCTCCGGAGGGGGCCACATAGCCCGGAATCGATGCCTTACGGCAAACACCTTTAACAAAGAAAATGATGGGAAATTAATATGAGGATACGGACTTAGGCTGAGTTTTTAGAAAGGACCATAATGATGGTTTCGTGATGAATTCGACTTTTTACGAATTCATCAATTTTGTTTACATCTGCTGCAGGATTTCCTTGACGGCATTGCCGTCGGCCGCCGTTCCAAAATGCTTCATTATTTGCCCCATGGCTTGCATCTTGTTTTTAAAATTAGCAAAATCGATGTTTTGCTCGATCCAACTTTTGATTTCCGCTTCTGTCGCCATTTTGGGCAAATAGTTTTCCAATATTGTAACAAACTCGTAATCCGCCCGCTCACCTTTTATTTGTATGACTTCTTTTTCAGCTTTGATTAATTTTTTCAAAATTTTGACAACATCATCATCTATAAGCTCTTTCCTGTCGAGCCGGCTAAACTCGCCCAGAACAACACGAAGCGCGCTTTTCTTTGCTTCATCTTTGGCTTTCATCGCAGCGGTTAAATCGTGCTTGATTTGTTCTTTAAGTTTCATGTTGATCCTTCGGATATAGAGTTTAATTGTTCACACACTAAACGATCCGTGGGAAACGCCATTTCTGCAGGCAGCCGGTTTAAGGGAAAAAATTTAGCTTCACCGGCATCGGAGCCGGCTTGAAGTTTACCGCCGCTGCGCCGACCCCAAAACCATATTCCCACGGTTTGATTTTCCAGATCATGAAAATTAGAATGAACCGCAAAAACAGGCCCAATATCCACGTCCAGGCCTGTTTCTTCCTTGAACTCCCTTTGTGCCGCCATCCGCACATCTTCATCATACTCTAAGTGCCCGCAGGGAATGCACCACATCCCCCGGTAAGAACCTTGTCGTTTTACCAGAAGCAATTCGTGGTTTTTAAGCAAAACGACCGCCACTCCAACTGTAGGGTTGCGATAATGGGTCTGTTGGCACGGCTCACAATACAAGCGCTTTTGGGACCCCTTGCTTCTAATCTGCAATCGACCGCCACAAGACGGGCAGAACTGAAATTCCATTTGCATTTCTATCCCGCGTGCAGATAAATTTCAGGCGAGATCCTATAATATGGTGTGGTGTCGCCGGATGAAAACGGCCCTTCCGCGCCTGCTTCTCTTAACATCTTGTGATAACAATCAAAACAAGCCCAGGCCTCCCAGTGAAGTTTGGCCGCATGGTCCAGACAGTCACCGTAATAGGGACAAAAAAGGTTCCTGCTGCCATTGTTATAAACCGGATTGGGGTTTTTGTCCATCCTTTATGCTCCTTTGTTTGTCGTGGTGAACAACAAGGGTGCCCGTAACCCGAACCATGCGGGAGAAAACACCCTGAACTGCACGTCGCTCGCAAACCTCCCAGCTTGTCCTGGCGAAGCGAAGGTCCCGCCTGCCGGGATTGGGGCACAGCGGAAATTCCGCAATCGGGACTGCAGAGCTTCAATCGTTCACGCGTCGAAGAAATTTTCTATCAAAACGGCGGGATATGTAAATAGAGAGAAGGCTGTATATCGTGTAGGATTTGTCTGTATTTTTCACTAAGGACTACAATCATGCTACAAAATATTTGTTCAGAAAGGCATCCAGGAGGGCAAGCGCCCTGAGCTTAC
>JACKQG010003220.1_pt1 | contig 20280 bp, 18 predicted proteins | sample 8237621 | NCBI WGS metagenome assembly JACKQG01 (sample SAMN15677084, study PRJNA649215) | marine metagenome | biome: marine; feature: Black Sea; material: saline water; isolation source: suspended particulate matter (SPM) from the Black Sea western gyre | collected 2013-06-09/2013-06-10 | depth... | reverse complement strand
CTCTATTTCCGGATTTCGGCGGTTCCGGCTTTTCCCACATCCGCCGTCTTGGCGCGGCCGCCGAGATCGGGGGTGTGGTTGGCCGGGTCTTCCAGCCCCCGGTCGATGGCGTCATTGAATTGCCCACCGGCCGCGATCAGGTCGTCACGCCCATGCCGTGCGCCCAGCCATTCCAAAAGCATGGCCGCCGAATTCATCAACGCCACCGGGTTGCCTATGCCCCGGCCCGCGATGTCGGGGGCCGAGCCGTGCGCGGCCTGGGCGATGCCGTGCCGGTCGCCGGCGTTGACCGAAGCCCCGAGCCCCAGCCCGCCGGACAGTTCCGCCGCCTCGTCCGCCAAAATATCGCCGTACATGTTGGTGGTGACGACGACGTCGAATGCACCCGGTGTCCGCACCAACAATGCCGCCATGGCGTCAATCAGGACTTCCGTCAGTTCCACATCCGGGTGGGCCTTGGCGACATCGCGTACCTCGCCCAGGAAAAGCCCTTCGGACACCTTCAGCACATTGGCCTTGGTCACCACGGTGACTTTTTTCCGCCGGTGTTCGGCCAGCCGGAAGGCTTCTTCGGCGATGCGGCGCGAGCCCTGGCGCGTGATCTTTCGCACCGCCAAGGCCACGTCTTCCGTCGGCATGAATTCGCCGGAGCCGAAAAACATGTTGCGGTCGGCATAGAAGCCTTCTGTGTTTTCCCTGGCCATCACCAGGTCCATGTCCGGAGCCAGCGCAGGCACGCCACGGCGCGCACGTGACGGGCGGATGTTGGCGAACAAATCCAGTTCCTTGCGGATCGCCGCGGACGGATTGACGCCGCCCTGGTCCGGCGATGGATAGGCATAAGTATCGACCGGGCCGAGAATGACCCCGTCGGCGGCCTTGATATGCCCCATCAGGTCGTCGGACAGCGTCGAGCCCTCTGCCTCCAGCGCGAGCAGGCCGATGGCGCGTTCCTCGAAGTCCAGCTTGAGGCCGCAAACCTCATCAAGCGCGTTCAGGGCTTCGACGGTGGCCTCCATGATTTCCGGGCCGATGCCGTCGCCCGGCAAGATCAGTATTTTCATGAGGAGAACTCCGGGAACCGGGCGGTGCCGTCGCGAACGATCTGTTCGGTCAGGTCGACCTCCCAACTGAGATACGTTTTCATCGCCGCCTCGTTGCCTTCATCCAGATCGTAAGGCCGATACCAGACATCGACCGGCTCATCCAAGGCGTCCTTGAGGCCTGTCGCCATCGGCAACCCCGCCGCTGCCCACGCCGCCGTACCGCCCGCCAGCACCCGGACATCACGGCCCGACAAAGCTGCATCCGCTTCCGCCACGCGGGCCAGGACGCCGTCGGGCGAGGTCAAAACCACCTTGGCCCCGTCCTGAATGGAGCCGGGAATATTTTCAAGCGTTCCCGGCAGATTGGCCCGGATACCGAACCGGGCGCCCGGAATATGGCCCTTGCGATGATCGCGGCTGTCGGTGAGATCGACAACAAAAGCGCCGCCGCCGACCATCATCGCCGTCAGTTCCTTCGCTTCCAGCGTTTGCGGGTTGGCATCGGTCAGCCCGAAAACATGAGGTTGGTGCGGACCGCTGACCAGCGCCGCCCCGTCCAGCCCATCTTTCAGCACATGCACGTCACCCCAGCCCATCTGCACCAGCCATGATGCCGTCATTGTCGCGCGCACGCCGTTGTCGTCGACCAGCACCAGCCGAGCGCCGCGCACACCGACATAACGGTCCGTCGCCTGGACCAGTTGTCCGCCGGGCGCCGGTTTGGCGTCGGCCAGATGACCGGTCTCGAACTCCGCCCCGTCGCGTACGTCCAGCACATAGAGCGTGCGGGTTGTATCGGCTCGCCATGCGTCCAGGGTCGCGCTGTCGATTTCCGAAACCCCGAACTTTGCGGCCACCCGTCCGGCACATTCGCGGGCACGCGCGAGTCCGTCACCGGACACCGGCGGAAAGGAGTCGGTTTTGCCCCGGTCAAGTTCAAACCCGGCCAGATGCCAGCCCATGGTGCCGTTTTCCAGCGCCACGACACGGTTCGTAATTCCGGCATTGATCAGCGACTGCGCGCCGATGATGGAGCGCGTACGCCCGGCGCAGTTGACGATGACGGTGGTCGCCGGGTCGGGCGCGATATCATGGATACGCAGCGCCAGCTCGGCGCCCGGCACGTCGATGCCGCCAGGGATGCTCATGTTGGAATATTCGGACATCGGGCGGCTGTCGACGATGACCAGGTCTTCACCCCGGTCCTTCATGGCCTGCAACTCGACGGGCTTGATGTGCGGTGTTTCGAACCGGGTCTCAATGACTTCGCCGAAGGCTTTCGACGGCACGTTGACGCCGGTAAAAACCTCGAACCCGGCCTCCGCCCAGCCCCTCACCCCGCCGTCGAGACAGGCAATATCCGTGTAGCCGAACCGCGCCAGCCGTTCCGCACCGCGGGCGAGCAAAGTATCGTCCCCTTCCCCGCCGGCACAGAGAACAATGGGAACGTCGCGGCGGGGCAGCAAATCGTCGGCGATCATTTCCAGCCGGCTCAGCGGCATCGGCACGGCGAACAGCAGGTGGCCATCGCCGAAGGTGCCTTCCTCACGCAGATCCATAAGGGCCAGCTCGCCGCCTTCCAAAATTTTCTCCTTCAGGTCAGCGGGAGAGATGGTTTTCGGGGCGGAGTCCGTCATTGGCATTTCTTTCAGGCTTGCTGGATATTCTGGGTGGCGGGAAAAATCTTGTAGGTTCCGGCCCGCGTGTCGTACATGACGCGCTCGTGCAATTGCTCCAAGGCCAACCCATACATGTGTAAATGCACTGTTTTTTTCTCACCGGTGACGTGAATAGAGTGAATGTCGTCAGGCATCAGGGTGACCCCGGTTCCATGGGAAACGGTAAATTTCCCGGATTGACGAAGATCCCCGATTCCAGTCTGAGAACCATCATCGGCCCGTTCATAAAAGATATTGTGTTCATCCCCATGCACACCCACGATGACCGCCCATGTGGTGTGATTATGTGGATGCACACCCTTTCCAGGCAACGCCGTCGATGCATATAGGGCGAAGCGGTGATCGTCGTCCTCACTCAAACGGTAGACCACGCTGTTGCCGTCTTCCTCGCCGACCGGAAAATGGTCCTCCGGAAAAAGCTCCCGCTTGTCGGCCAGCTTCAGCAGCACCCCCTTGATAGACTCCAAGGCGTCCGGGTTGACCCCCCGGGTTTGTTCGATATCCCGAATCTCGGCGATGGTTTCCGCTACCGCCGCGTTGCGTTGTTCACGAATGTTCACTCAAGCCTCCTGTTTCAGCTTTTTCGTAAGGTGCGGCATCAATCCCCCGTCGGCGATCATCGCCATCAGGTGTTCCGGCAGCGGATCGCACGACAGCGTCTCCCCGGTGGTCAAGTTCTCGACCCGGCCCTTTAGCGGATCGACACGCAACCTGTCGCCGGAATTGATGCGGTCCACGTCGGCGCAGATCAGTGCCGGCACCCCAAAATTCAACGTATTGCGGTAAAAAATGCGGGCGAAGGACTTCGCCAGAACGGCGCGGATGCCGAGCAGTTTCAAATGCAGCGGCGCCTGTTCGCGGGATGATCCGATCCCCATATTAGCGCCGGCTACAAAAATATCACCGTCTTCGACGGCGCCGGCGAAATCCGCATCGAGCGCTTCGAGGCAGAACTTGCAACCCTCCTCCGCCTCCATGTTCTTGTAAGACTTGATGGGCGCGAGCTGGTCGGTGTCGATATTGTCGCCATAGACCCAGGCGCGGCCCTCGGGAATGTTTCTGTCGGTGCTCATAAAAACTCCCCAATAAATTCCCGGGGATCGGTAATTTCCCCGGTGATGGCGGCAGCCGCCACCGAACAGGGCGATCCCAGATAGAGCTTCGATGACGCAGGCCCGGCCCGGCCGACAAAATTACGGTTTGTCGATGAAATACCGGTCATGTTTTCCTCCAGCCGGGCATCACCGATACCGATGCAACCGCCGCACCCGGTGGGCAGGATCAGCGCGCCTGCGTCCTCCAGGGTTTGCAATGTTCCGTCGGTCCTAGCCGCGTCGCGGATTTTGTTCGACGCGGGGGCGACGAAAAACCGCAGACCAGCCGCCTTGGTTCGACCACGCACCACGTCCGCCGCCATCCGCAAATCTTCCAGTTTGGCCCCGGTGCAGGCCCCGATATAGGCCTGCTGCACCGGCGTTCCAGCATACTCGGTCACGTCGGCGGCGTTTTCCGGGTTTGACGGAGCCGCCACCTGCGGGGCCAGCGCCGCACCATCGATCGTGATGGTACGCGACACCGGAGCACCGTCATCGCCCTGCCAGGTCTCGATATCGACATCCCCGGCGCCTGCTTCCGCCAGCCATTCGGCGGTCGCCTTATCCGGCGTAACGATCCCTGTCTTGGCGCCCAACTCGGCGGCCATATTGGTCAGGGTCATGCGCTCATCCACGGAGAGCGCACGCACCGCCTCGCCCGCATATTCCACGACCATGTAGTTCGCCCCCATGACGCCGATGTCGCCGCACAGTTTCAAAATCACGTCCTTGGCGGCGACGCCCGGAGCCAATTTTCCGGTGACGTCGATACGCAACGTTTCCGGCACCCGCACCCAGATTTCCCCGGTCGCCAGCACGCCGGCCAGCTCCGTCGCCCCGATGCCGACCATGAAAGCCCCGAAGGCGCCGCCCGTGGTCGAATGGCTGTCACCGCCGACACAGAACATGCCGGGCTTCAGGAAACCGTTTTCCGGCAGCACCACATGGCAAATGCCCTGGTCGGGCAGGAAATGTGGAAGACTCTTTTCCGCCACCCATTCGCGGGCGTGGTCCTGAATAGCGGCGCTCGCCGGATCCGGATCGACGGTATAGTGATCGGTGATGACGACCAGCTTGTCCTTGTCCCAGACCGGCACGCCCAACTCGTCCAGCATCCGCCCGGCGCGCCGGGGGCCGGAGGAATCGTGCATCATGGCAAGGTCCACGGCACAGGTGACGATGTCGCCGGGAGTCACGGACTCCACGCCGGCGGCCTTGGCGATGATCTTTTCGGACAATGTCATGGGCTTGGGCATGGCTCAAATCACCTTGGCTTTGCGCAGCGCCTCGAGGCGGTCCGCGTCGTAGCCGATATCACCAAGAGGGTCATCGGTATGCTGGCCCAGCTTCGGCGCCGGGTGGGCCGGGGCCGGTTCAACCGCCTGCACCGGTGGGCGCAAATAGCGGTAGGTACCGTGACCGTCCAGTTCGATGTCCTGAAGGCGGCCTTCGTCTTTGACGAACGAATTCTCCAACGCCTCACCGACATCCAGGATCGGTGCCGCCGGAACGGTGCCGGCAAAGTCGGCCAGCCATTCGGCTGTAGTTTTGGCCGACAAGGCCTCGTCCAGCATGTCCTGAATGAGCGGCCTGGCTTCAAAGCGTTCCTTGAAGGTCGCAAAACGCGGATCATCGGCCCATTCTGGATGGCCCAGGGCCTTCGACAACGCCGGCCAGAATTTTTCCTTGTTGCACATCAGGTAGATCCAGCCGTCAGCGGTCTTGTACAACTGGCATGGCGTCAGGGACGGATGCGCGGAACGCTTGAGGCGTTTCTGCACATAGCCGTTGTTGAGGTACCACATGGCCGGATAGCCCAGATTGGACAGCGCCACATCGAACAGGCTGACATCCAGGTCGCCGCCTTCGCCGCTTGCGCGCGCCCGCGTCACACCGCACAGCGCCGCATAGGCCAGCGCCAGCCCGGTCATCTGGTCGACCACCGACAGGCCGAACCGCGTCGGTTCATGGTCCGGATCGCCGGTCAGCGAGAACCAGCCGGTTTCCGCCTGCATCAGGTAATCGAACCCCGGCCACGACGCGCGCGGGCCGGTGCGGCCATAAGCCGACAGGTGGGCGCAGACGATTTTCGGGTTAGCGTCTTTCAGATGCTCGTACGTCAGGCCCAGTTTTTCCGGCACATCGCCGCGCAGAGTGCTGACCACCACGTCGGCGGTCTTGAGCACGTCCAGGAATACCGCGCGGCCATCGTCGTTGCGTAAATCCAGCGTCAGGCTTTTCTTGTTGCGGTTATAGGCGTGAAACCACTGGCTTTCGCCGTTGTCGAACCAGTAGGGGCCGAGATCGCGGCCGAAGTCCCCGCCTTTCCCCTCTTCATCGGCGGGCTGCTCGATCTTGATCACTTCGGCGCCCTGGTCGGCCAGCCACATGGTGCCGAAAGGACCGGCGCCGTATTGTTCGACAGCCAGCACGCGGACGCCTGCAAGCGGATGAGTCATGTAATTTCAAGTCCGTTATTATTGTTGTCTTTCGGGCCGCGCTCCCGCCGCCAATACAGCCCTTCCTCCCCGGCGGGAAGAAAACTTTAAGGCATTTTTCCGGCAAAGGAAAACCGGCTATTGGCCCGGCGGAAAAGTCCGTTTTTGACGGTTGCCCCGGCATTTTTACATCCAGCAGGGATGGCAGAATTCAGTCATTTTATGACCTATTTTTGCCCCGAATTGATGCCGGTCAATGCGCTCAATCCCATTCCATAGTCTAATGGCTACCTCTCGGAAGCCGAGCCGGGCTGCCGATTCGGTTACTCTTAGCTATGCTTTCTTAAAACCATATGAGTATACCGGTCCATGTCGTTGCCTTTAATGGTAACGCCGCCTCCAAATGGAGGGTTCTGTGACATGACACGCGCAGGGTCCAGAGTTAACGTTCCCATCTTCTGGACGGTTGTTGTTCTGATCCTTACCGTCGGCTTTGGCGCTTTGGCCGGCGTTGTCGAACTGCAATCCGAAAACGGCGGGCTGGCATCCATCGTTCGTGGCGGTCGGCTCTACGACAACTGGTTTGAAGAGTTGGCAGAGTCGGACCCGGTCCTTCGCCATCCATCTTATCCCGCAACCGGAAAAGCCATCAAAACCCCCGCAGAAACCTGGCGCTGCAAGGAATGCCACGGCTGGGATTACCGGGGCCGCGACGGCGCTTTCGGAAAGGGCGCCCATTTCACCGGTATCATCGGCATCCGGGGCATGGCAGGCGCCGTACCGGACCAGATCATCCCCATCCTCAAGGACGACACCCACCGCTATGGCGAATTGATGGGCGAGGAGGAATTCCGGGATTTGGCGAACTTTGTCAGCAAAGGCCAAGTGGACATGGACCGCTTAATCGACCGGACCACCAAGATCGGCAAGGGTGATGCCGGGGCCAACAAGGTCTTTTTCGAAACCATTTGCGCCAACTGCCATGGCCGGGAAGGCCAAAAATTCCGCCACATGCCGACATTAGGAAGAATTACTTCGAAAAACCCGTGGGAGGCCCTGCACAAAATCCTCAATGGACATCCGGGGGAAACAATGCCGGCGCTCCGGGCCTTCGGCGAGGACATTCTGGTCGGCATCCTCACCTACACGCAAACCCTGCCGCAAGAGGATACCCTTTCGTCCATTGTCCAGGGCGGACGCTTATATGACAACTGGTACCTGGCAACCCGGAAAATGAAACCCCGCAAACCGCACCCGGAATATCCGGCGACGGGAAAGATGGCAGGCGATGGCATCACCTGGCGCTGCAAGGAATGCCACGGTTGGGATTACCGGGGCCGCGACGGCGCCTACGCCAAAGGCCCGCATTATACGGGCATCAAGGGAATTCGCCGGGCCGCCGGTTTAGACCCTGAAAGGATTATCGATATCCTTGACGATAGGCAGCATGGCTACGACACCATACTGGGCGATCAGGAACTTCGCGATCTTGCTAACTTTGTCAGCAAGGGCCAGGTCGATATGGATCGCTACATCGACCGCAAGACAAATTTGGTTAAAGGCAACGCCGACCGGAATATCGCTTTTTATACGACCATCTGCGCGACCTGCCACGGTTTGGACGGCAGGGAGATTTCCACCATGCCGCCACTTGGACGGACCGCGGTGAATAATCCCTGGAACGCCCTGCATGTCATGCTGAACGGCCACCCGGCTGAAGAAATGCCGGCGCTCAGGGCGCTGGAAATGGATGTGCTTGTCGATATCCTGGCCTATATCCAGACCTTGGCTACGAAATAAGCCGACGGGGTACCTCTCCCCGTTTGACAAGGGCTTCCGGATATAAAAAATTGATTCTCTTGACTTATTCCGCCAGCCCCCGTATGTGTCCGCCATACATTGTCTCGCGATAGCGCGAAGCGCCGCACCCAGCGGCATCTTTTCCCGGGAACAATAATCAAAAACATTTTTGCTCCAGCCGCGCTCGGAGTAGGGAAAAAATCGCCTGGCCCCGGCCGCGTCGAAGACGCCTGCCGCGCCGTCAGGCATATAAGGATACCACACGTGACTAATATGACTTTTTCGGACCTCGGCTTAGCCGATCCGCTCCAACGCGCCCTGACGGCGCGTAACCACACCACGCCGACGCCGATCCAGGCTGAGGCCATTCCTCAACTTCTTAAAGGCCGGGACATGCTGGGCATTGCCCAAACCGGTACCGGCAAGACGGGCGCCTTTGCGCTGCCCATTCTCCAAAAACTGTCGCAAAACATCGTGAAACACGGCACACGTCAGCCGCGCGCCCTGATACTGGCGCCGACCCGTGAACTGGCGATCCAGATCGGCGAGGAGTTCGGCGCCTACGGCAAGAACCTGCAACTGTACCATACCGTGATCTTCGGTGGCGTCAGCCAGCATGGGCAGGTCAAGGCACTCACCCGCGGCGTCGATATCATTATCGCCACGCCCGGCCGTCTGCTCGACCTGATGAACCAGCGCCATATCAAGCTGGGCGCGGCCGAATTCCTGGTCCTCGACGAGGCCGACCGGATGCTCGACATGGGCTTTGTGCGCGATGTCCGCAAGATCATCGCGGCCCTGCCAAAAAAACGCCAGTCGCTGCTGTTTTCGGCGACCATGCCGAACGAAATCGGACGTCTGTCCGGCGAAATCCTGATTGACCCGATCCGGGTCGAGGTGACGCCGCAATCGACACCGATCGAACGCATCGCGCAGAGCATCTATCATGTCCCCGCCGCCAAAAAGACCGGGCTTCTGACCAACATCATGGATGACCCGGATCTGTCCAAGGTGATCGTCTTCACTCGAACCAAACACCGCGCCAACCGCGTTGCCGAAAAACTGGAAAAAAGCGGCGTCGATGCCGAAGCCATCCACGGCAACAAGTCACAAGGCGCACGGCAAAGGGCGCTCAAACGTTTCCGCGACGGCAATGCCCGAGTTCTGGTAGCAACGGATATTGCCGCCCGCGGTATCGATGTGGACGGCGTAACCCACGTCATCAACTTCGAACTGCCCAACGAGCCGGAAAGCTACGTCCACCGTATCGGACGTACGGCCCGGGCCGGCGCGACCGGTCACGCCTTTTCGTTCTGCGATCCGGCCGAGCGCGGTTATCTGCGCGATATCGAACGCCTGATCCAGCAACGCCTGACCGTGGTCGGAGATGAGGCCACACTCTCAGACATTGAACCGGAAAGCGGCGGACGGGGTAATTTCCGGGGCAACTCCCGGGGTAATTCCCGCGGTAACTCCCGCGGAAACTCCGGTGGCCAGTTCAAGGCCAAATCCTCTACCGACAAACCCCGGAACAACCGCCGGCGCAGGCGCAACGGACGCAACACCAACGGCGCGTCCAACCACGCCGCAAGCGCCTAAAGCGGCGCGTTAACAGCCGGGAATACGCCCTAAACCGGGTTCCGCTCGACGAGCTGCCGCGCGATGATGATGCGTTGCAGCTCGTTGGTGCCTTCGCCGATAGCCAGCAAGGGCGCGTCCCGGTAGTAGCGCTCGATGTTGTATTCCTTGGAATAGCCGTAGGCGCCGTGGATGCGCATGGCCTCCAGCGAATTTTCCAACGCCGCCTCGGTGGCGAACAGTTTCGCCATTCCGGCTTCCATGTCGCAACGTTCGCCGGTGTCGTAGGCGTGTGCTGCCTGTTCGACCAGTAGCCGCGCCGCCTCGACCCGTGTCGCCATATCGGCCAGTTTGATCTGGATCGACTGGTGCTGGCTGATGGGTTTACCGAAGGTCTGGCGCGTCTGCGCATAGGCCAGCGCCTCTTCCAGGCACACCCGCGCCAGCCCGACGCCGCGCGCCGCGACATTGATGCGGCCCAGTTCCAACCCGCTTAGAATTTGCTGCAACCCCCGGCCTTCTTCGCCGCCGATCAGGTTTTCCGCCGGTACGCGCACGCCATCGAACTGCATGGCGCCCGTGTCGATGCCACGGTAGCCCAGCTTTTCCAGCTTGCTGGCCTCGTAACCGGCGCTCTTCTCGGCCAGGATCAGGCTCATGCCCCGGTGCGCGGGTTCCGCCATCGGGTCGGTCTTGACCAGCACCGCCAGAATATTGCCCTTGATAGAATTGGTGATCCACATCTTGGCGCCGTCGATGACGTAGTCATCGCCGTCCCGCACCGCCTTGGTGCGAATGCCTTGCAGATCGGTGCCGCAGTCGGGTTCGGTCAGCGCGACGCCGCCGCGCAACTCGCCGCTGGCGAACCGGGGCAGCCATTTTTGCTTCTGCTCATCGGTTCCCGCGCGCTCGACGGCCTGCGCCATGATCAGGTGCGCGTTGAACAGGCCCGACACCGAAATCCATGCCGCCGACACCCGGTCGACGATCTTGGTATAGGTCGAGGCGCTCAGTCCCAGGCCGCCGTATTCGGTAGAAATGGTCGCACCGTACAGGCCCAGCTCCGCCATCTTGTCGGCGATGGCTTGCGGGTATTCATCCGCCGCCTCAAGGTCATGGACGTAGGGGATGACGTCGCGTTCCAGGAACCGGTCGATGGAGTCCAGGATCAGGGCTTCGTCTTCTTCCGACGTGATGTTTTTCGGATGCGCCATGCTCAGTAATCGGCCTTGTCATCGACGGCGTGGCCGCGTTTCGGGATCAGCACCGTGCGTTCATAGGTCATGAACACGTTGCCTTCAGCGGTCTTGCCGGTGGTCTTGACGGTAACGATACCCTGGGTCGGGCGGGACTTGCTTTCGCGTACCTCCAGCACCTCGGACTCGGCATAGATGGTGTCGCCGACGAACACCGGGCCGGTCAGCCTGATCTTGTCCCAGCCGAGATTGGCGATGGCCTTCTGGCTGACGTCGGAAACGCTCATGCCGGCGACGATGGACAGCGTCAGGGCCGAGTTGACCAGCGGTTTCTTCCACTCGCTCTTGGCCGCGTACGCGGCATCGAAATGGACCGGGTGCTGGTTCATGGTGAGTAGAGTGAACCAGGTATTGTCGGATTCCGAAATCGTCCGGCCGGGCCGGTGCTCATAAAAGTCGCCGACGTTGAAATCCTCCAGATACCGCCCGTAGGACTCGCGATACCGGTTCGGGCCCACTTCTTTCGCTTCTGCGACCATAGTCGATGTTACCCTTGTTTGTTTCCGTTTATTCGCCCGCCGCCTGAAGCTCGGCCGCAACGGGCCGGGTCAGGCGCAGGACTTCGTTGATGTCATCTTCCTTAAAAATATTGGCCAACCGCGTCGCCAGCTCATCAACCCGCTTGGCCGGCAGATAAGGACTCACCAGGCCGTCGAACTTGGCGCGCAGCTCGTCCGCCGTGAGAAAGTTATCCGGTTCGCCCTTCGGCATGGCGACGAAGGATTCAAATTCACCCTGTTTCGTCGTCATCCGGACGAGACCGGCCATGTTGTCGGGGAATTCCGCTCCCGCCCTGGCGTCGGGCTGGACTTGCACCCGCCGGCACAGGTCTAGTGTCTTTTTATCGCCGATGTGTTTGGCGTAATCGTCCCACGTCAGGCCGCCTTCGCGTAGCGCCACGGCGGCACAGAACGCCATCGAGAACTGCCCGTCGACAACGCCCGTCGGATTATGCTTGGCCTCCTCCGGGTCACCGATGATTTTCCAGCCGGTTTCCGGCAGGCCGACGAAAACGGATTCCACCTCGTCCGGCTGAATGTCATTGGCCGCGCGAAGGTCGATCAGCGCGTCCAGCGCCGCGTGGCTATAGCGGCACGATGGATAGGGTTTGACGGCGATGCCGAGCGTTTGCCAATCCTCACCCAGACCGTCGACGGCCTTCAACGGATCCGAGGCAGGCGCATAGGCGTGGAGAAACCCGGCCTTGCCCTCGAAGGCATCCACCGCACCACGAAAACCTTCCTTGGCGAAGCTTGCCGCCATCAGGCCGCACATGGCGGCGTGGCCGACATGGAATCTTTTGGTCCAGGCCCCGTCGACAAGGAACTGCATGGACCCGGCGGACTGGCTCAAGGCGATGCCGAAGGCCAGCGCCATATGCTCCGCATCGAGGCAGAACAGCCGTCCCGCCGCCGCAGCCGCCCCGAACACGCCGCAGGTCGCCGTCGGGTGGAACCCACGGTCGTAATGATCAGATGGCCCCAGCGCCTTGCTGAGGCGGATCTGGATTTCATAGCCGGCGATGATGGCCGGGATCAGTTCTTCGCCGTCGGCCCCGGCCATTTCCGCAGCCGCCAGCGCGGCCGGAACGATCGGCGCGCTGGGATGCAGCGAACTGGCCGCGTGGGTGTCGTCGAAGTCCAGCGAATGGGCCAGGGTGCCGTTGATCAGCGCCGCGCCTGCGGGCGTGAACCCCCGGCGGTCGCCGATGGCGACGGAAGTCCCGCCATCCAGGCCCAGCGCCATGGCGCCCTTGACCAAAGCCGGCGTGGATTCCGCATCGTGCCGGGCACGAAGGGCAATGCCGACGTTGTCCATCACCAGCATCTGGGTACGCTCGATGGCCTCTTGGGGCACCGTTTCACAGGAAATTCCGGCGGCAAACTCGGCAAGCTGTCGGGTGATGTTTGTCATGTCGTCTCCTCCCGTTACTAAAGCCGTTTGTTTTTTTCGTTGTTACAGGCCGCAAATATCATAAGCCTCGGCCAAGCCTCCTTCAATCGGCGGCATATTTCTTTTCCACGTCGTAATAGTCCGGGAAGCCGACGACGTCCTGCAGGTGTGCGAATTCGGCCAAGCCCTCCGGGTGGCTGCCGCCCTGCATGGTTTTCAACGCGTCTTCCATGACCTTCAGCCCCGCCAGCATCAGGGACACGGGGTAGATGACGACCTTGTAGCCGATCTCCGCCAATTGCTCGGGCGGCAGAAACGGCGTTTTGCCGCCTTCGACCATGTTGGCCATTTTGTGGCCCGGAACCTCGCTGCAGTAACGGCGCATTTCGTCCTCGTCGTTCGGCGCTTCCAGAAACGTAATGTCGGCCCCGATCTCGGCGAAAGTTTGCGCGCGCAAGACGGCTTCGTCCATGCCGTCTGTGGCGTTGGCGTCGGTGCGCGCCATGATCAAAATATCAGCTCCCCCATCGCGTAATGAGTCCCTGGCATCAACGGCGGCCCGGACGCGGGCGAAGGCCTCATCGCGGCTGACGATCTGTTTGCCCTTGGTATGCCCGCACTTTTTCGGCCCCACCTGATCTTCAATCATCACGCAGGCGAACCCGGCCCGGGCAAAACCCCGGACCGTGCGCTGGACGTTGACGGCGTTTCCATAGCCGGTGTCACCGTCGCCGATGACGGGGATATCCACAGCGGCGCAAATGTTCGCGCCCTGATCGGCCATTTCCGCATACGAGATCAGCCCCGTGTCGGGTGCGGCGATGCGCGACGCCGAAACGGCGAAGCCGCCCATGAAGGCCGCCTTGTATCCCGCCCGTTCGATCAGCCTGGCCGTGAGAGCATCATAACAACCGGGCAGAACCAATGCCCCCGGTTCGGCCAGCAATGCTCGTAGTTTTTTCGCTTGGTTCATCTTTATTTTCCTTTGAAGTCCGGTTTTTCCTTGGCCAGAAAGGCGCGCAGCCCTTCGGCGTAATCATCTGAATCACAAACCGTGTTCACCTCGTCCAACTCCGCTTCGCTTAAGGGTGCGGGACTGGAAAGACGCCTGAGAAATTTCTTGGTCGTGCGGTTGGACAAGGGGGCCCCCTCGGCAATGCGTTCTGCCGCAGCCGCCACGGTGGCATCCAGTTCGCCGTCGGGGACAACCCGGCCGACCAGCCCCCGGCACAACGCCTCCTCCGCGTCGATGATCCTGGCCTCCAACAGCATTTCCAGAAGCAACTCGGGCCCTGCCGCGGCCAGCACCAGTTTCATCTCCATGTGCCCCAGCACGTGGCCGAGGCGGTTGATCGGCACGCCGAACCTGGCGGAAGCCCCGGCGATACGGATGTCACAGGCGCAGGCGATCTCCAGCCCACCGCCGGTGCACGGCCCCCGGATGGCGGCAAGGGTCGGGTGGCGGCACTCGGTGATGGCTTCCATGGCCGCGTCGGTGACGGCCCCGTATTGACGCGCGCCGGCGGCATCGCCGCGCTTAACGGGTAGTTCGGAAATGTCCGCGCCAGCGCAAAACGCACGCTCACCCACCCCCCGGATAACCACGCAGCGGATTTCATCGTCCTCCGACAAAGCCGTCATCACCCGCGCCAGTTCATCCCAGGACGCGAGATTGAGGGCGTTCAGCTTGTCCGGGTTATCCAGTAACACCGTGACGACGGACCCGTCCTTCTTTTGGGTAATCGAATGGCTCAACAGCTTTACTCCGCGTTGAGAACCCGGACGGGCTCGCCAGCTATCCAGGCCTTAACGTTTTCCAGCGCCTCGCCGTAGGCCAGCGCGTATAGTTCCTTGACCACGTAGCCGGTGTGGCCGGTGAGAATGGCGTTGTCGAGGGACCGAATGGGGTGGTTTTCCGGCAGCGGCTCGACGTCGTAAACGTCGATTCCGGCGCCGGCGATGGTGTTGTTGGCCAGCGCCTCGACCAGCGCCGCTTCATCGACGATGGGTCCGCGCGACGTATTGATCAGGTAGGCCGTTGACTTCATCAGGGTCAGTTCCGGCGTCCCGATCATCCCCCGCGTGCGGTCGCTGAGCACTTGATGGATGGACAGCACGTCGGATTCCGCATAGAGGGCGTCCTTATGGACATAGCTCACGCCGACTTCCTCACAGCGCTCCCGGGTCAGGTTTTCGCTCCAGGCGATGACGTCCATATCCAGCGCCAAGCCGACCTTCGCCACCTTGGCCCCCAGCTTGCCGAGACCAAGAATGCCCAACGTCTTGCCGTTCATGCCTTCCGACACGTCGCCCTGCCAGCCGCCTTCGTGCATGACCTGGTTTTCCAGCGGGATTTTCTTGAACAACGCCATCATCAGCGCCACCGCGTGTTCCGACGCCGGATAGCCCAGCATGGCGGTGCCGGAGACGACGACGCCCCGATCACGGGCCGCGTCCATGTCGAAGGACAGGTTCCGCATGCCGGTGGTGACCAGCAGCTTAAGATTAGGCAGGGCATCGATAAGCGATTTCGGGAACGGCGTGCGTTCGCGCATGCCGATGACGACGTCGAAGTCCTGCAAGGTCTCGGCGACGGCAGCCTCGCCTTCGATGTAGGTGTTAAACACGGTGACCTCGGCGGCGGCGCCCAGGCTGTCCCAGTCGGCAGCATCCAGCGCCGCGTTCTGATAATCGTCAAGAATAGCAATACGGGTGGTCATGAATGTTCTCTCTCTTCCTCTTGGTGTCCTTCCGGGGGCCGGACCATGATGCCGCCCCGGGGGCCGGTGTTGAGACGGTCGGCGAATTCCGGAGCCAGCTTGCGCCCGTCGCGCAGATTGACCCATAACCGGAGCAGATTACGGCGGCATTCCGGTTCGGGAAAGTCTTCGAATTCTTTGCGGGCATGCAGGATCATATGGTTACTGAGGATTTGAATGTCACCCCGGCGGAATGTCAGATCATAGCGCAGGTCATCGCGTCCGGCCAATTCGGCGACGGCCTCAACGGCTTCCAGCGCGATGCCGTCCAATGGCTGCCCGGCCTTGATCTGGCCTTCGATGATGCTCTTGGCATTGAAACGGCAGCTCAGCCGGCCATCTAAATAGCTGAACACCGGAACCCGGTGAAAGGTTACTTCATCCGGGTCGTCGGTGACGCCTTCGCCGCGCAGATCAAAATAAAAGCCTTCGTACAAGGGCGGTAGATATTCCGGGTGGTTGGCCAGCAGTTCGTTATGGACGGACATGGCGCTGGCGATTTCGCTCTCGCCGCCCTGCTTCGCCGGATGGGCACACAACAGACCCACCGTGTCGGCGGGATCGCAGTGGGGTTTGATCCTGGAATTCGTGGTGTAGCCGCGCACATTGTGGGAATAGTAATCCCGGCCCGTATTGCGCACATGGCTGATTAGCTGACCCCGGGCGTTTTGCGTGATCGGAAGCCCCAGATGCACGCCCAGTCCCCAATACAGGGTTTTCAGCGTCTCTTCGTCATAGCGCTCGGCATCCAGACCCCGGATCAGCGCGCAGCCGCGACCGTTTTCCACCTGATCGATGACGGCATCGACCTTCGCGCTTAAACGCGGCAGCGGGAAATCCTTGCGATCGAATTCGAAGGCATTGAGACCCCGTTCCCTGACCGCCGCCACGGCAGTATCGATTTCGGCGATTTCGTCGCCGCTCAGGACGTATACCCATCCTTCGTCGGCGGCCAGTTCGGCGCTCGTCCACACATACGGGCCGGTCACCGGGCCCGGAGCCTGCTCGGCCATTGTTGATCCTCCCTGTATTGCCTCTACATGTATTATTGAACTCGATTGTAGGGCACAATGCCGTTACATTGTATACAATTTGCAACGCCAAAAATAAATCACGGGAAATCAAGAGGTACTCCAATGACATGGCTGGAAGGTAATGGCCGCGACACGCGGCCCGCAGGCGAGCGCTTACAGGAACTAATCGAGCGACCCGAGATTCTTGGCGTTCCCGGCACACATAACGGTCTGGCCGGGATGCTGGCCAAAAAGGCCGGGTTCGAGGCTTTGTATATCTCTGGCGGCGCGGTGACGGCGACCATGGGGCTTCCCGACATTGGTATTCTGACCCTGGAAGAACTCTGCTTCGTCACCCGCATGGTGTCGCGCTCCACGGACCTGCCGCTGATCGTCGACGGCGACACCGGTTATGGCGAAACGCTCAACGCCATGCGCACGGTCCGGGAACTGGAACGCGCGGGCGCGGGCGCCGTACATATCGAAGACCAGGTGCTGCCGAAGAAATGCGGCCACCTGAACGACAAGCGCCTGATCACGCCGGAAGATGCCGCCACCAAAATCGGCGCCGCCTGCCAGGCGCGTTCGCATCTGCGCATCATCGCCCGCACCGACGCCGCCGCCGTCGAGGGGCTGGAAGGCGCGATCAAAAGGGCCAACCTCTACAAGGAAGCCGGGGCCGACATCGTCTTTCCCGATGCCCTGCAATCGGAAGAGGACTTCCGCACTTTTGCTGCGGCCGTGCCGGGGCCGAAGATGTGCAATATGACCGAATTCGGCCGCACGCCTTTTTTCACCGCCGAACAATTCCAGGACATGGGCTACGACATCGTCATCTGGCCGGCCACCTCCATGCGCGTCGCCGCCCACGCCATGACCGAGCTTTACGGGCATATCAAGGCACACGGCGGCTGCGAGGCGCTGGTCGACAAGATGACCAGCCGCGCCGACCTCTACGACACCATCGGCTATTACGATTACGAAGAGCTGGATCAAAGTATCGCCAAGACAGTGGTGCCGGAGGCGCCCGGAGAATAGGAGCCTAGCTCTCTTCAATCAGGGCTTTGAGCTTGAGGACCGCCTCATCCGGCGAGGCCAATACCGTCCGCCCGGGTGCATCGGGAATAACGCCGCGCACGCCGGACATGGAGAATTGCGCCAGCATCAGCACATCCACATTTGTCATGCCCGCAGCAGCCTCGACAATCAGGCGGTCGTGCCCGTCCTGGTCCCCGGCCTTGGACAGGTCCAGAGCACCCTGGACATGGCGCAGTTCAATTTCCGGATTTAACAGCACGGCTTCGGCGGCAGCTTCCAGTTCGCCGGCCAGCGACGGGATGGTCGGCGCGAAGGTCGCCAATCCCCCTATATGCCCCTGCCCCTCCTTGGCCAACGCCAGGGCCCGGGCGATCATCGCTTCATCGGGTTTCAGTACCGGGATGGCAACGCCTTGGCGAGCCTCTTCTATCGCCGCGCCGAAGGCCGAACAGGTAAACAAAACCCCATCCGCCCCGGTATCCACACCGTACCGGATCAGCGCCGCCATGCGCCCGGTAAAGGCAGGAGTCAATTCTCCAGTCTCGGCAATATCCGAAGCCAGCGCGGTGTCGGCCAGGTCCACGGGGTTGGCCTCCGGCCAAAGCCGGGCGAAGGCTTCATGAACGGGTTTCTGGGCTGCCATAACCGCATGAATTAGCTGAATTCTTGGCCCTGACATCGTTAGCTCCATAATTGCGGTGACAAAAAACCGGAATTTTTAAGATTATCCGAAAACAATCATTTAAACCTCGAAAAAAGATTTTAAATAATAAGACAATTCAATCTGTACTGGGAAAACACCCCCCTTCATGGATCCCCTTGAACAATACGCGAAACTGATCAACGGCTGGTTCTGGGAAACTGATCGGGGTAACCGGTTCGTTTACATGAGCGCGAGCGTGGAAACGATAACCGGCATCCCGCCCGAATGGCATTACGGCAAGGCTCGCACTGAGCTTAAGGGTGACGACATTGACGAGGTCTCCTGGGACCGCCACATAAAAGCCTTGGACGCCCGTGAACCATTTTATGATTTCCGTTTTAAGCGCACAGGGCCGGACGGAGAAAGCTGGATTTCAACCAGCGGCGAGCCATTTTACGACGACAACGGCGCCTTTGCCGGGTACCGGGGCGTTGCGCGGGACATCAGCAATGAAATCGCTCTGTCACAAGAGGCAAAACATTCCAGGTCCCGGCTTCAGGATGCCCTTGAAATTATTGACGAAGGATTCGTGTTCTACGACGCCGAAGATCGCCTTGTCACTTGCAATGAAAAATACCGGGACTATTACCCAAAATCCCGAGACCTCATAGTTCCCGGCGCACGTTTCGAAGACATAATCCGGGAAGGTGCAAAACGGGGAGAATACGCAGAAGCCGAAGGGCGCATCGATGGGTGGGTCTCCGAACGCATGGCGATTCACAACGAAGGCAACACGTTCGTCGAGCAAAAACTGGCCGACGGCCGCTGGCTGCGGATTGCCGAACGCCGGACGCCGGACGGCGGCATTGCCGGCTTCCGGGTCGATATCACGGAACTGAAAACAGCCCGCCACGGTGCGGAAAAAGCCAGCCATGCTAAATCCGAATTCCTGGCCACCATGAGCCACGAATTACGCACCCCGCTAACGTCCATTCAGGGTAGCCTTGGGCTGATCAAATCCCTTTTTTCCGAATCCATATCGGACCAAGGAGCCGAGCTTCTTGAAATCGCCTCACGGAATGGAGAGGCCATGCTCACCCTCGTCAACGAACTGCTGGACTACGAAAAAATTATCTCCGGCGCGCTACATATCGAAACCACGCCCCATGACATAGGTGTTTTGACCGCCAAGGTGGTAAAAGACAACCAGGGCTACGCAAACACCCATTCCGTCCGTTTTACCTTCGAGACTCCGTCCACCCCGGTCATCGCCAACGTTCAGGAACACCGGTTTGAACAGGTTCTCCGCAATCTTTTGTCCAACGCCGCAAAGTTTTCACCGCCCGGCTCGAAGGTGAAAATTTCTGTCGACCTTCATGATGGACAGGCGGTTGTCACCGTGGCCGATAAAGGATCGGGGATCCCGGATGATTTCAAAGACATAATTTTCGATCAATTCACGCAGGCGGATTCTTCAGCCACCCGCGAGAAAAAGGGGACCGGGCTCGGTCTGCCCATCAGCAAGGCATTGACGGAAGGCATGGGCGGAACATTGGACTTTGAGACACATCCTGGCGAAGGCTCCATCTTTTTCATCCGATTCCCAAAAACAGAAGCAACTGCAAAGGCTTAATGGTGACTGGATTACGGTTCCCTTACTGGTGAATTCACAGTACGATTCCGCTAAGTCCGGGGCATATTCGGCCAAAGACGTATTTGGCCGGAGACTTATTCGGGAAATGTCGGTCTGCGGCTATTAAGAGGCCGGCCCGACCAGAGGGATCAGGCATGGACAAGCCGCTTTTCGGCTTTCTGAAACTTATCGGAGAGGCGGTTCGTGATCTCGCCCCGATTGTTCTCGTCATCGTTTTTTTCCAGATCATCGTCCTGCAACAGCCGTTCCCCAACATCGGCGGCGTCCTTATCGGGCTGGCCTGCGTCATTCTTGGCTTGGCGTTATTTGTCCAGGGCCTGGAGATGGGCCTGTTTCCCACCGGCAGCGTTTGTTACGATCATTATTTCTGCGCCCAGGCGCTGCATAAC
>JACKQG010003219.1_pt1 | contig 20282 bp, 17 predicted proteins | sample 8237621 | NCBI WGS metagenome assembly JACKQG01 (sample SAMN15677084, study PRJNA649215) | marine metagenome | biome: marine; feature: Black Sea; material: saline water; isolation source: suspended particulate matter (SPM) from the Black Sea western gyre | collected 2013-06-09/2013-06-10 | depth... | reverse complement strand
GATTTTTTCCTTCGCCTTTGCCTCAGCCTTCGCCTGCACTTTAGTGCGCTGGGTTAGGATTGTTTTTAATCGTCAGTTTGTGGATTGGTGACATTTGGGGATTAATCGCACTATTGCTATTTGCTTTCAATTCATTTTCCAATGAACATGCTCTCTTTGGTGATTCACATTCTTCGGTTATATTTTTTTTGATTTTCGGATTATTTTTTCTCTCGATTTGGCTGAAGAAAAAATCTTTGTGGGCGATTCTGCTGACTGGATTCTGTTTCGGAACAATTCCAACTTTACGTTATGCTGAATTTTTGCTGCTTCTCGTTTTTGCTCTTTTTATAATTCTACATTTTCAAAAAAGTAAAACAAATTATATTTCGCTTGTTGTGGCAGGTATCGGAGTTGGATTGCCAACAGTTGCTCTTGCTATTAGAAATCAAATAGCTTTCGGCGCTTTTTGGAAAACAGGCTATGGCATAACAGATGAACCTGCTCATTTTGGATTAAGCTATTTCTTTCAGCATTTCATGCCTTATATCGCACAGCTACTTTTTCACGGCGTTGGTATCCTGTTTATTGCCGGATTGATCGGTGCGGCGATTCTGATCAGAAACAAGGAATTTCGGTTGATTGGAAGTTTTCTCCTATTTTTGATTTTGCCATTGACATTTTTGTATATGGCGTATGTTTGGCCTCCTGATCCCCAGTCAATGAGATTTTTGCTGCCAACATTTCCAATTTATATCATCTTGTCAGTGTGGTTTCTGAAAATCGTGTCTGAAAAGAAAGCGGCGCTTGGTATCATTTCCACAATTTTTATAGTTTTTTTAACTGCTCTTGCTGGATTGCCGAGATCATTTCTATCGTTAAAACATCTGCAATCCAAACATGCAGTATTAGCAAACATCACGCATGTTATTGAAGAAAATATTCAACCTGGAAATATTTTGGTTGCTAATGAGGGTATTATTCAGAACCTGGATTTATTGGGGAAATGGAAATTATCAGATATTAATCTACTTTTACCAACATCTGATAAGATGCTTCCAATAATTCCTAATAATGAGATGTTACGAAAAAGATTCAGAAATGCGAAAGCGCTAAAAAAATATTCCAAATTAGCTGAAGACAAACAGTCCCACGCTGTATCGGAAGATTTATGGAAATGGTCGGAGAGAGGTAGAATATATCTGCTGGGAAAAGATGAACAGGTTGATTCGATGAAAGAAAAAATCATGCAAACTGACAGCCTTGTTATTGTGAAAAGAATTGATATCCCGGATATAGGAAAATTACAATTTTCTGGTAGGAACAAACGACCTTATCAAAGATCAAAGTTCCGTATGAGCCGGAGAAAAAATATTACCAGGAGGATGAAACCAAATCAAATTTATGATTTTTTTGTTGATGGCAAACCACTGTTTTTGGTTGAATGGAAAAGAAATTAAAAAATCAGTTTGAAAAATATATAAGGATTTACCATGAAAACGTTGAAGTTAATTGGTGTTATTATTATTGCTTTTTATATTTCCTGTTATCTTGATAAAGATCAATTGCCGCAAAAGCATATTCATCCGGCGTTGCAGATGCTGCCAATTCAGCAGGGACTGGGAGTTAATATTCATTTTTACAAAGGAAACGAAAATGACCTGAAAATGCTAGCAGATGCAGGCTTGGGAATTGTCAGAATGGATGTATCCTGGTCAGGCGCTGAAAAAGAAAAGGGCTTTTATGATTTCAGCCATTACGACCAATTGATTAGCGACCTAGAAAAAAGGAGCATCCGATTGCTGTTTATTATCGATTATGGAAATCAATTTTACGATGAAGGTCTTGCGCCGTATTCTGATGAGGCACGTTTTGCTTACGTAGAATTTTGTGCTGCCCTTGCAGAACGATATGCAGATAAAAATATCATCTGGGAACTCTGGAATGAACCTAACCTGGATCATTTTTGGAAGCCCAAAGCGAATGTTAATAATTATATGAAATGGTGCAAAGGGGTGGTTCCTGCCATTCGGAAAAATGATTCTGATGCCTGCATCATCGCTCCTGCCACTTCCAGCTTTGACATTCCTTTTATGGAATCATGCTTCAAACAGGGGCTTCTTGATTTGATCGATGGTGTGAGTGTTCATCCATATCGTAACGCAAATTTGGGTCCTGAAACCGCAGCGAATGAATATAATATTTTAACAAATTTAATTGAGCAGTATAAACCAAAAGCGAAGAGAATCCCGGTGATCAGTGGTGAATGGGGTTATTCAACATCTCTTCTCTCAAGAGAATTGCAGGGAAAATATATAGCACGTCAGTGGTTGAGCAACATGGCGAACAATGTTCCAATTAGCATCTGGTACGATTGGCATGACGATGGAAAGGATCCCCAAAATACAGAACACAATTTCGGGACTGAATTATAAACCAAAGCCAGCTTATATTGCATTGAAAACATTGGTTGATCAGTTGAAAGGTTTTATTCCAATTGGCAGAATCAATATTGGTGACTTGAATGATTACTTTATTGTATTCATCGCAGATGATAAAATTAAATTTGCAGCCTGGACAACGGAAGACCCGCATGAAATTGAACTTGATAAAAAACTTCAATTTTCAAGTTTAGTTGATCACCTGGGAAATTTTAACGAATTGCCGGGAGATAATAAATTAACTGTCAATGACAGTCCGCAATATTTAACCCTGATGCAACCATATCCAAATTGGCTCCGATTGATTATTACTGCATTTCAAATGAATGAAACTGAAGCAGAAAGTATAACAAATGCTTTCATTGAAAATAACGATGAGGATAAATATGTTGGTCAGTTGATGGAAAGTATTCAACAGGAAATAGAGATTGAACGGAATGCTGGTTTTTTTGCACTCAATCTAATAGCACAGAAAGTTGAGAGAATTGCTGAACTATCATTGAAACTTTATCACCTGGTATTAAAAAATAATGCTGATGTCCTGAATACAAAACAAGCGCTTTTTGCGCTGGCGCGTCTATGTTCATTGGAATCATTGGAGATTATTCGCCCACTGCTTCGGAATCCATCATACTCACAGGAAATTGCAAATTACTATTTACGCCTTTTGCCGAATTGTTTGGTAAAAAACAACAGGTTGCTTATGCTTATGCTGAATTAACTTTTCCAAAAGAAAAAACAGCTAAATTTAAAATTGGCAGCAATGATGGCGTAATCTGTTGGTTAAACGGAAAGAAAGTACATGAAAATTTAATCGGTAGAAAATTAACAATTGATGAAGATGAAGTTGATATTAGTTTCAAAAAGGGTATCAATAAAGTCCTGCTGAAAATTCCCAATGAAGGGGCAAATTGGGAAGTTTGTTTGCGTGTATGTAAAACAAATGGGATGCCGATGGATATTAGTCAGTACTTGGTGCAGTGCGAGTAAATAAAAAAAGAAGTTCTTACAAAAATTATATTTTTCTTCTTGACAAACCATTGTTTATTTTTTATATTAACATAACTTGAATCTTTCCATTATTATTGATTACTCAATCGACAATAACTTCAATTATAAACGAACCTACCAAATGAGGTTATTATGAAAAAGTTTAGTATTCTTCTCTTATCGTTACTACTAATTAATCCTTTGTTTGCTGAACGAACCAAAGTTGCTCAAGTGGGAATGCAATTTTTGAAAATTGGTGTTGGCGCACGGGCTGTGGGAATGGGTGAAGCTTGTACTGTCAGTATGAATGACATGAGCGCGATTTTTTGGAATCCCGGAGCGCTGGCTTTAACTGAAAAATCCGGCATGGCGCTTTACCAAACAAACTGGCTCTGCGACATCAAGCATTATGCTATGGCCGGCGTCTTTGATTTGAAGAAATACGGTATGGTGGGGATCAGTATGATTTATATGGATTACCCTACACTGACCGCCACACGTCCGCCACAAAGCTGGGAGCTTGGTCAACCGGTCCAGGTATTGGGTGAATTTTCTATAGCCGAGTTTGCGTTTGGATTGACCTATTCACGGCGGGTGACTGATAAGCTAACTGTTGGCGGTCAAATTAAATATGTCTATCAGGACCTCGGAAGTTCGGATATTATTTTGTCCAGTATTCAAGATCCGACTGATCCCACCAATACTATCGGTTACGAAACCGCTCATGTAAAAAATAATATTAGCGCTGTGGGATTTGACTTTGGCTCGGTTTACTACACGGGTTATAAGAGTTTACGTTTTGGTATGGTAGTGCAGCATTTTTCCAAAGACATGGAATTTAAAAGCGCGCAGGATAAAAAGCATGAACCTTTTTCAATGCCATTAACATTTAAGTTAGGACTCGCCATGGAGATCAGTGATTTCTGGTCACCGGAAAGCGAAACGCATAAATTAACTCTCTCAACTGATCTGCTTCATCCCCGTGATTACACAGAACGTGTTCATTTAGGATTGGAATATTGGTTCAAAGATTTGTTGGCATTGCGGGGAGGTTATAAATTTAATTATACTTCTGAATCATTTTCCGGTGGAATAGGCATTCGTTTCTCCATGGGAGGAATGAACGCTTATCTTGATTATTCGATTTCCAATTTTGGTGAATATTTCGATTATATCAATCGCTTTAATTTTGGGTTTCAATTTTAATTTTTAGTATCTAAACAGTGAATTTCTTGCACTATGTGTAAGAATATTTTTTTTCTAAACAATAAAATAGAAAGGTACAGGTAAAGGCAAAGGTAAAGTTTTCTATTTTTCTTTACCTTTACCTCTGCCTTAACCTTATACAATCTTTAAAATTGAATCATTGTTGAAAGCATCATGGAGTAAACATCTATTCTGGTTCATCAAGGTTAGGAGGCTAAAGTGAAAAAATATAAATTTATTACCAGTTTTCTATTTATCCTAATAATTGCCGGAATGGTTTTTTGCCCTGATTCAACGGCTGGCATTACCGGAAAGATTAGAGGAAAGGTGATCGAAAAATCCACAGGTGACGCTCTTCCCGGGGCAAATATTATGATTACTGCTGCCTGGGAAGGTAACACAGAAATCCAGTCAAATATGCAATTAGGTGCTGCAACTGATATCGCTGGCGATTATTTTATTCTTAATGTGCGACCTGGAATCTATTCCATCACTGCCCAGATGATGGGATATGCGAAAACAGTTCAGGAAAAAGTAAAAGTAAATATTGATCGAACAACGGTTGTGAATTTTGAGCTGTCAAGTGAGGTTCTGGACTTAGGTGAAGAAGTTGTTGTTGTTGCTGAACGGGAAATTGTCAAAATGAATGTTACCACCAGCCAGATGTCCATCAGCGAAAATGTCCTGACTTCAATGCCTGCAAATAACCGCGTGGAAAACATACTTTTTGTTCAGCCCGGGTTTGATTCCGAAGATCCTGTCGAAGGTAAATTTAAAATTCGCGGCAGCTCTCAAATGCAGACAATTTTTATGGTTGACGGCATGCCCACTTTTGATGAAAAATTAAATGAACCATACATGAATATCAACCAGAGTGCCATCAAAGAAATTCAAACAATCACCGGTGGCTTTAATGCGGAATATGGAAATGCACGATCCGGTGTTATTAATATTGTTACCAAAGAGGGTACAGGCCATCGCTATACCGGGAGCATAAATTTTCGCTATGCACCCCCGCAAAAGAAGCACTTCGGACCTGATGCTTTTGGTCCAGACAGTTGGGAATGGAAAACTTTCACCGGTCCTGATTCATATTATCCGTTAGCCGATTCAACACTCAAATTTCCCGGCTGGTATGAAAAAGTTAAAGATTACCCGGAAAATCATGACAATGATCCTGACAATGATATTTACGCGGAAGATGCCGAAGAACTCTGGAAATACCGCCATCGTCCGATTGATTATGCGCACCGCCCGGATCATGATCTCGATGTATCATTATCAGGTCCTTTACCATTGAGATTTATCCCTGGTATTGGGGATATATTCCGGAATACTTCATTCTTTGCCGCTTATAAATATGATCATAATATGTTCGCTTATCCTTTCACCCGTGATCACTACTGGGATGAAAATGGAATTTTAAAAATCACCAGCTATTTGACGCCAAACATGAAGCTGATTATTCAGGGTATGTATGGAGAGTTGAATTCAGTCGTCCAAAGACACTCTGCTTATAAGGCGGAACGTGATTTTATGCATGGGACACAAACTTCCTATAGACTTGGTGAAACAGAAAAATACGACACATATTATCTGCCAATCCTGGATCGATACCGTTCTACAATTGGTGTGACATTGAGACATACGATTAGTCCAAAAATGTTTTACGAACTTATTTTAAATCGCATGTTTTCTAAATACTGGGTCGATAACGGTCGTGAACGCGATTTTGCGCCGGTGATACGTATTGGTAACAACTGGTATGATGAGTCACCGCGGGGATATTACAACGCTAAAGATGATAAAGACCAGGCAGGAATTTATGCGCTTTCAACCGGTGGCGGTCGAAATTGGGATCGTTCCCACACAGAAACAATTACATTCAAAGGAAATCTGGAATGGCAGTATTTTAAATTCAGCAGTGTTAAAACCGGGTTTGAATTCGTTTATAATAATATGCTCGAAGAAAGGGGATACAAAAATACAAAATGGCGTGATTTTCGAAAATACAATATTTTCCCGAAACGATTTGCATTATACGCACAGAACTTATTTGAATTCGGTGGATTAATCGCCAATGTCGGACTTCGGATGGACTATTTTGATCCGGCTTACATGGCGATTGATTCTTACACAAATCCGTTTGCACTTTATTTTGAAGAACGTGAATTATATCATCGTAATTTGGATGGAACTGTCCCTAAAATTGAAGCCGAGAAACAAGTACGTTTCAGTCCCCGCATTGGCGTTTCTCACCCACTCAGTGAAACCACAAAACTATTTTTTAATTATGGTCATTTTTACCAGACACCCGAATCAGAAAAACTTTATACCACTACCTGGGACATTGTTTCTGAAAAAGCTGATTGGATTTCTAATCCCAACACCCAAATGTTGAAAACAGTGCAAATTGAAGTCGGATTTGCTAAAAATCTGTTTGATCAAATCGAAATTTATTTTGCCGGCTATTACAAGGATATGCGCAATGAACCGTCGCGTGTTTATTTTGTAAATGCTGAAAATCTAAATGTCCATATTACAACCTGGCGCAATAACGCGTATGAAGATATTCGCGGTTTTGAGCTTCGAATACAGAAACATTACGGCGATTGGGTAACCGGCTGGTTCACTTACGACTACCGGCAACATGTGAAACCTGATATGTGGCCGCTTGATCCGTATTTGCGCGGCGCAGAAGCTGAAATTATTGCCAATGATCCGGACCTGGTTGATCCGGAAGACGGCTTGGGAAGTCCGTTTCCCATGGTCTCCAGTACACTGCCAAAATTCAGGGCAGGTTTTGATTTTCATACTCCCATGCAGACAGGTCCACAGTGGGCTGGATTTTACCCGCTGGGAGGATTGATTTTCAATTTTTTTTATAGATATAATGCTGGCGGTGAGTTCACCTGGAATCCTGAAAATAAACAGGGTGTGCGCGACAACATGAAATGGCTGTCCTATCACAATATTGATTTGCGGTTCAGCAAACTGTTTAGAAAATTGGGTCCGATAACGGCTGAATTCTATTTGGACGTTACCAATATATTGAATGCCAGAAGACTGCAAACGGGATCATTTCTGGGACCTAAAGATTGGGAAAATTATTTATACTCACTTTCAGAAGAAGAACATCGTAAAGTTGGTGTGTGGAAAAACAAAGATTTTCCGGAACGTGGATCACATCGGCGTTTTATGAATCCGCGGAGGTTTGCCTTTGGGTTGAGGATCTATTTGTAAAAAAAATAACTATTCAGCTATTCGTTGTATTAAAGTCATTCTGAACGAGGGAGGGGGATGGTGATGTTGGGAAGTGAAGAATCTCGTATTATTTTAAAAAAAGTGTAGATATTGGAGAGATTCTTCGGTCGCAAGCTCCCTCAGAATGACATTTATAACCACACTGAATAGTTACAAAAAATAATTGTCAATCCGCCAAAAAGACGTCGGACGTTCCGTTGTCAATTGAGAATTGTCAATTAAATTCATGCATAGTGAACAAAAAAATAAAAAAATGGATTCACAAAGAAAAATTAAAACACTATCAATAAATTAAGCAACATATAAGGTTAAAGCTATGATTAAACGTGTTGAAGCGCTCTATTATAAAGGTTTTAAATATATTGCTCCAGAATTAATGAACTACAATATTTTAGTTGGACCGAATGCAAGTGGTAAAAGTTCTCTTTTAGATATTTTTATTTTTTTGAAAGATGTATTAAATGAAAGCCCAGTTGCGGCAGTTGAAAAAAGATGCTCCAATTTTCGAGAATTGATTTGGAATCAGGGGAGAAATTATTTTGAACTGGCTTTGGAATTCCATGTACCACCTGAAATGAACAATTTGTACACATCCGCAAGATACGAAATTTCTTTAACTTATAGTGATAAAGATGGTATCATTATTGATAATGAAAATCTTTGGTTATTAAAGCCCCAAAATGGTAAAATTACCAAATCAAACAGCTTAACACAGATGTATTTATTCCCTCATGAACCAGAAGCGCCAGAGCATATTATTCAACAAAGGAAGAATAAACCAATTGGCTGGAAAAAGATTGTCTCAAAAAGTACAAAAGGAAACGATTATTTTAAATCAGAAAGTACAGATTGGAATATTATTTATCGTTTTGGTCCAAGAAAAGCCTCATTGGCGCGAATTCCTGAAGATGAGACACGTTTTCCGATTTCTTTATGGGTGAAGAACATTCTTATGGAAGGTATTGAATTTCTGCAATTAAACAGTGTGGATATGCGTTGGCCATGCCGCCCTGATGCACCGGTGACATTTGAACCCAGTGGTAGTAATATATCGAAAGTCGTGAAATACTTAAAAGAAAATAATGAGTATATTTTTGACAGATGGGTAGAACACGTAAAAACGGCTTTGCCGGATGTGGAAGATGTCGAAGTAAAGGAACGGACGGAGGATCGTTTTCTTTATCTGGTTATTCGGTACCAGAATGGCATTTCCATTCCTTCCTGGTTACAATCAGATGGAACGTTGAGATTGCTAGCGCAAACTTTAATTGCGTATTTGCCTGTGCAAGATAAATTATACATTATCGAAGAACCAGAAAATGGTTTACATCCGCAAGCTATTGAGACTGTAGTGCAGTCGCTTTCTTCTGTATATGATAATCAAATTATATTGGCGACACATTCACCCGTGGTTCTTCGTTTGGCAGAACCCAAAGACATCCTGTGTTTTTCCAAAACAGAGACCGGGGCAGTGGATATTGTGCGAGGAAACGATCATCCAAGATTAAAAGATTGGAAAATGGATGTGGATTTAGCTACGCTTCATGCAGCCGGAGTTTTACAATGATTAAAGATCTGATAGTATTGGTTCCTGATAAAAATACAAAGTTTTTATTAAACGGATTTTTACCCAGATACCACTCTTTTGGAATAAAACAAATATCTTATGACATTTTTATTCATCCTGAGCGCGATCCAGGGGTTTATCATCGTGCAGCAAACTTCCTGTTACATTTTAATGGACAATATAGCTATGCACTCGTCTTTCTGGATAGAGAAGGAAGTGGGCAAGAAAATAAAAATGCCGATCAAATCGCTCTTGAAATTAGATCAAAATTAGAGCAAACTGGCTGGCAAAATCGCGCAGGAGTTATTGTTTTTAATCCTGAACTTGAGATTTGGGCATGGGTGAATTCACCACATCTGGCTACTAATTTGGGATGGGAAAGTTATTCATCATTGGTAGCTTTTGTGCAACAGCAAGGATTCTGGGAGCAAGGGTTGACAAAGCCAACTCGTCCTAAAGAAGCAATCGAAGCAGCTTTAAGGAAAAAAAGAATTCAACGATCATCTGCAATTTACCAAAAAATTGCAGCATTAGTGAGTTTTAGGAATTGTCAAGAAAACTCTTTTTTAAAATTTAAAAATATGTTAATGGCTTGGTTTGCTAAAGATGTAAAAAATTAAACAAGGACGAACATCACAATATTGATAATTTAAGAGTTAACTCAAATTTTAACACTCTTGTAAAACAAAATTTTAAAATTGGAGAATGCTATTTATGAGTAATTACAATATTAAAAAAATCATTTACATGATTATCATTTTGATTTTGCTTTTTTCTACTCTTCAAGCCCAGGTTCGCCATCACGAAATCGGTAAACTATGGGATACCATGGAAGAGCGCGGTTTCTACAATTATGAACTGTTCTATCATGGACTGGCGTGGCCCGGCGGGGACTACCGTGGATTTTCCAATGTATGTTTACTCAGTCGCGGTCTGTGGATTGGTGTGAGGAATTGGAAGGCAGTGGATAATCTGCAACATAACTTTTTCGTTTCAGAAGGCGGCCCTGGCCCCATCGGACTTCAAAGTACAGTTGGACTAAAGGTGAAAAAATACGTGCGGGAAATTCCGCCGGCAGTTACTGTAAATGGCAAGGAAGAAGACCGGGTGACTGACGAAAGGGATAGCCGCAATTCATCGCTTCCTTCTGATGAAATGATCGTAACTTCCTGGAACACTGATGTTGGAATTACAGTGACACGGCGCAGCTACGTGTTTGCCAATCAAAATTTTGATGACTTTGTTTTACTGGAATATGTTTTTGAAAATTCTGGGAATATTGACCGCACTGATGAAGCTGAACTATCCGGGCAAATTTTGAACGATGTTTATTTTGGTTTCATCCATCATTTCAGACCCTGCCGCAAAGGTTCCGAAAATGCCGGAACAAATAACGAACGGGATGCAGATGATTGGATCCATTATTACGGTGGCGAACCGGGCGATACTTTGCGTGGACTCTGGTACTGTTATGATGGAGATTCAAAAAATCCCAACAGTTTTGAAGATGATACTGGCGATCCTCATAGCACCAGCATTACACTACCCAAAAATGATCCCAATAATTATGGGACAGGCAAGTTTCTGTCCCCGCAGTATGCAGGCTTTGGTTTGATTCATGCTGACACTTCTCCCAATGATAATTCTGATGATCCTAACCAGCCAGCTGCTGTTTTGTTTCAACCGCATAACCAGCAGGATTTGCCCATGACCAGGGAAAATGCAGGCGGGCAGGCAATGTACGAAGCTTTATCATCCGGTGATAAGCAGCAAGGGACCGATGAACTTGGTTACACTGATGCTTCTTCACCCGAAGTAGCTTCACCCTACTGTTTTATTTCCTGCGGTCCTTATCAAATGAATTACGGCGATGAAATTAGAATCGTTATTTACGGTGCGGTCAACGGTTTATCGCGGCGGAAATGCGTTGAGTATGGTCATCTGTGGAAAGTGGATTCACTGGAATATGATGGATTAACCGGTGATGCAGCAAAGAACGCTCTTCTATCAACCGGGAAAGATTCTTTATTGGCAACAGCAAAACGTGCTGAATGGGCTTGGGACAAAATAGCGAATTGGGATAATGGCTGGGATTCCGGTAAAAAAGCAATAGCAAAACTACTCAGATCCCCGGTTTCGCCAAGTACAATTATTACGACAAATCCCGGATATATCGAAGTGGACTGGTCGAGAAGTGAAGGAAAAATTACCCGGAAAGACGACTTTTTAGGTTGGCGTGTTTACCGGGCTGAAGGATCTTATCGGGATATTTATGATAAAATATTTGAAATTAGAAAACCCAGTGCAGGAGACACGACAGCGCTGCCAATATTTTTTCAGGATAGTTCAGTAGTAACCGGGCGTTATTATTATTACGCAGTCACTTCATTTACTGATGGTTCTAATACCCAAGGGGAGGATGTTCTGTTTCCGGGTTTAAGCCTTGAGTCCAGCCAATACATCAGCCGCAACTGGATTGCGCCGGCGTATTCCATTGATGCTGCCAGGAAACAATTAGACAAAGGGGGAGACAAAGTTTATGTTGTGCCTAATCCTTACCATTTGTACGGTTACCATTGGGACAATGCCAATGAAGTCCGTTTTGTGGGATTAACAGAAAAAGCGGTCATCCGTATTTACACGCTTTCCGGAGATTTGATCCGTGTTCTGCATCATCCCGATCCAAAAGAAGGCACCTATTCCAGCGCACCGGATTTTATCAAATGGAACCTGCGTACTAATGATAACCGGGTTGTTACCAGTGGGACTTATTGTTATCATATTACCGGGTATGATAAAGAAGGGAAATATTTGGGTGATACTAATGGGATTTTTGTGGTGGTGAGGTGACAATTTGGTAATAGTTCACCTCTCAATTATTTATATGAAAAAATGATTTATGAATAAAGATTAACGATTTTTGATTTGAGAAGGAATGCTGTATTGAAAAAAATAATTGAAATGATCAAAAACTTCTAAAATCGTAAATCGTTAATCCTTGCTCTGAAATCAAAATAAAGAATTATACAAATGGTGAACGATTACAAAATTTGTAATGTTGGCTGCAATTCGAAGTTTAAAAGCCGAAATGAAAGGGATTATTAATGAGTATAGTAAAAGAAGAAGCTAAAAAACTTGTAAACAATCTATCTGACGAAGTTACATGGGATGATGTCATGTATGAGATATATGTCAGAAAAAAAATTGAGGAGGGTTTACAAGCAGCGGATGAAGGCAGGCTGATTTCACACGAAGAAGTTAAAAAAAGATACTTGAACAAATGAAGGTGAGATGGACAGAACCTGCTATTGATGATCTTGAATCGATTCGTACCTATATTGCGAGAGATTCTGAACTTTATGCAACTAGCTTTATTGAAAAAATTCTACATGCTGTTGATAAACTGGAGAATTTTCCAAAGATAGGGCGTGAAGTACCTGAAGCGGATGATCCAAATATTCGTGAATTGATTTTTCAGAATTATCGAATCATGTATCGAATTACATACGAAAGTGTTCAAATAATTACAGTAATTCATGGTGCGCGTGATGTTAATAAATTACCTGTTAAGCCGTGGGAAATTATTTAATGTTTTCAAAAGTAAAATAAATAAGGAACATTAACCGTTTTCCTTCTGAATTCATGTTTCAAATCACACAAAATGAGTATGAGTTTTTAAGGTCGCAAATTGCAACCTTAAACGATGCTTCCAACTTGATGTCACAATCTGTGATATCAAGTTCAAGCCATGGGGGAAGAAGAAAATTACCTAATGCTTTCACCGAACAAGGAGTGGCTATGCTTTCGGCTGTTTTACATAGCGACACCGCTGTAAAAATTAGCATACAAATTATGCAGGCATTTATTCAAATGAGACGATTTATTATTGAAAATGTTGCTGTTTTCCAACGATTAGACAAAGTAGAGCAAAAACAATTGCAGGCTGATGAAAAATTTAATCAATTGTTTGATGCTCTGGAAAGTAAAAGTTTAAAACCCAGACAAGGTATTTTTTACGATGGTCAAGTATTCGATGCTTATACTTTTATTGCTGATATTATACGAAGCGCAAAGCAATCTATTTTACTTATTGACAACTATGTAGATGACACTACATTAAAATTATTTACCATTGGATAAAAATAGTAATGAATAGAAAAGCGTTAGACCCAAATATTGTATCACTTGCAGAACAAATGCAAGAGCTACCAAAGAAAGCACATAAGCAATATGTAACAGAGGTTGATAAGCTCATACAAAATAAAATAACCGACCAAAACCAAATCCAAAACCTGATGGATCGGATGCTCGACTTTTGTTTTGATGATGCCTTATTGCTGCAATTTAAAAAACTGTGCCGCTATTATTACAAGATTAATCCACCTGCAACAGCCGAATACATACAATTTTATAGAGAACTGTGGGACAACGAACAGGATGAAGCAAATAATGAATAAAATAAAAAAAGAGCAACTATTCAGCGAGCCACGTTAACTATTTAAAACACAGATTTTAAAATTGTAGCAGAATAATTTATAGCAGAAAAATAAAAGAGAAAGCATCTTTCTGCTATAAATTATTTTGCGAAATATTTTTTTATCGTGCTATATTGCCAGACCTGTTTTTAGCTGAATAGTTACAAAAAAATTATAAAAAAAACTGAATTTGAGATTATTCCTGATGATTGGAATTTAATAACCTTTGACAAAGGGAATTTAAAAATTATTCAAATCCCCATTAATAAATAAACAGGAGATCCTAAATTGAAAACAAACAAAATCCAACGACGTCAATTTCTAAAACAAACAATGGCTGCCGGAACCGGTTTACTCATTTTACCGGGTGGTGTTCTTTCCGGAAAGAATGCGCCCAGCAATAAACTTAATATTGCCCTGATCGGCGCCTGGGGTAGAGCAAAGGCGCACTATCGCGGGCTTAAAGGTGAAAATGTTGTTGCCCTTTGTGATGTTGATGAAAAACATTTGGGTTATGCTGCTAAAGAATTTCCCAAAGCAAAACATTACATTGATTGGCGTAAGTGTCTGGAACAAAAAGATCTGGATGCTGTGGTTTGCTGCACACCTGATTTTACTCATGCGTTTATTGCCAATTGGGCGATGAACCGGGGATTGCATGTCTATTGTGAAAAACCGCTGGGAATAACTGTTGAAGAAGCGCGGGTGGTTCGTGCGACTTATCTCAAGAACAAACACAAGCTGGCAGTCCAACATGGTACGCAGCGACATGCTAAATCAAATTTCAATCGTGTGCGGGAATTGATTCTTGATGGAGCAATCGGTGAATTGAAAGCAGTGCATACCTGGGGTAATCGCCAGTTGCGTAAAGAAGGCTATTTACCGGCTAAGGGTAAACCTCCTAAAAATCTCCATTATGACCTGTGGCTTGGACCATCACCCCATCATCCTTATAATCCAGAATATTTTTCCGGGAAACCGGGTGCGAACTGTTTGAACTGGAATATGTACTGGGATTTCGGGACCGGGCAGATTGGCGATATGGGCAGCCATACCATGGATTTAGCCTGGAATGCCATCGATGCAGGATTGCCGACTGCTATTGAAGCAAGCGGCGAAGAATTTAATCCTGAAGTTACACCGGTAACATTAAAAGCGAAATTCGAACATCCTGCCAATAATTGGCGTCCGGCTATCGATGTATTCTGGCACCAGGGTGGAGATATGCCGCTTTCACCCATGGAGTATATTGATCTGAATAAAATTAATCACGGTGCTTTGTTCAAAGGGAGCAACGGATTTCTCATTGCTCACTTCGATTCTCGTATAATATTACCTTACGGCAAAGAAGCAGATATGACCTATTACAAACCACGCTCAAAGAATTTGCTGAATCCGCCCATTGAAGATTTTCAGCAGGAATGGATCGATGCTTGTAAAGGTGATCTTAAGACGTCCTGTGATTTCGATTACGGTGGTACTTTGGTGGAGCAGATGGCGCTATCACTTGTCGCTTATCGCGTTGGAGAAAAAATCGAGTATGATGGCGTCAGCGGTCGCGTTACCAATAATAAAAAGGCTAATGAATTTCTTAGTAAAAAATATCGTCAGGGTTGGACGATTGATGGGTAAAATTATTTAGTGTTTGTCCGCCTATGTCATTCCCGCATGTTTTTAGCGGGAATCTCCTCAGAAAATTAAGGAGATTCCGGCTTAAAGACTGCCGGAATGACATGATCTTTTTATTTATTTTTAAATTTTAAAAATTCAAATGGAAATTTAACTAAGTAGTATTATTTATCCATTTGAAAAAGTGAAAATATTGTAAAAACTAAACAACAACTATTAAAGTAAGGAAGTAACATATGAAAATTGAGTTTCGAAAAGATTGTGATTATGCGATGGTTGTGCCCACCAGTATGGGAATACGTCTCACCCCGGTAAATGGTCAGCCCGTTCATTGCAGTGAGACACTTATTATGCAGGCTACCAGCGCCGAGTCCAATGTGGCGAGTGTTTCATCGTATCTCGGGCTTCGTGTAAAAGTACTCACGACTTTTGTCAAAGGCAGTCCGATTGCTCGCTTAATTAAAGATAACCTGGCAGGCAGGCACATGGATTACGAGGGGAAAGAAGTTGAGCAGGGAACGCCATGGGGATATCGCCACCAAATCAATATTGCTGATAGTGGTTTAGGTTCGCGCGGACCACGCGTGCATAATGACCGCGCCGGTGAGGTGGGCAGAACCCTGAATGTGAAAGATTTTGATCTGGACAAGATTTTTGGTCAGGAGGGCGTGCAGGTTGTTCATCTTTCAGGACTGATTGCCGCCTTGTCACCTGAAACCGGTACCTTCTGTCTTGAAATCGCCAAGGCAGCAAAAAAATATGGAACGAGGATTTCGTTTGATTTAAATCATCGCGCTACATTCTGGAAAAACCGCGAGGAAGAGCTTTTTGAGATATTTAAGGAAATCGCCGGTCTTTCTGATATTTTAGTCGGAAATGAGGAAGACTTCCAGCTCTGTTTGGGAATTGAAGGTCCGGAAGCGGGCGGTAAAGATATTTCCGAGAAAATCGAAAGTTTCAAAGGTATGATAAAGCGAGCCAAACAGGCATATCCGAATGCCTTGGTTTTTGCCAACACGCTTCGTGAGGTCGTAAGTACCAATCGTCATCTTTGGGGCGGCATCATGTCAGAAGGGGATAACTGGCATGTGGTAGAGCCCCGTGAAATCACCGTGATGGATCGGATCGGTGGTGGCGATGGTTTTGTTGGCGGCATGCTTTACGCGATCCTCAAAGGTTGGGAACCAGGGAAATGGATTCAGTTCGGCTGGGCAAGCGGCGCATTGGTTACAACGCTGACCACCGATTATGCTCAACCGGCTGATGAAGAACAAATCTGGAGCATCTGGGAAGGGAACGCACGGGTGAGACGATAAAAAAAGTGCCGGGGGAGACATGGTGACAGGGAGACAAGGAGAATATAAAAATTCGTAATAGTTCACCTCCCAATTATTTTTAAATGAAAAAATGATTTACGAATAAAGATTAACGATTTTTGATTTATGAAGGAGTGCTGTATTGAAAAATTTGATTGGAAAAATCAACAATACTTCAAAAATCGTAAATCGTTAATCCTTGTTCTGAGATCAGAATAAAAAATTACACAGATGGTGAACAGTTACAAATATTCTAATTTTACTCTCTCCTTGTCACCTTTTCTCCGTATCTATTTTCCTTTTTTAAATGTTTTAATTACTGTAATTAAGATTAAAAAGCGATATTCAAATATTTTTATATGCAAGCACACACCAATAGAAAAATTGAGGAACTAAATGAAAAATGTCCATCTGGTTGATCACCCACTGTTAAAACACTCGTTGACTATTTTACGGGATAAGAATACCGGAACTGAAAAATTTCGTCACCATGCGGGTATTGTATCCCAGATTATGATCCTGGAAGCGATAAAAGATGTGCCTTTGTTAGAAGATAAAATCGAAACGCCCGTCGCTGCGTCTGATGGTTTTTACATTAAAGAATCAATTGTTTTTGTCCCTGTTTTACGTGCCGGAATATCCATGCTATCCCCTGCAAGGAATTTTCTGCCGTGGGCATCTGTGGGTTTCATTGGTCTTGAGCGGGACGAAGAAACAGCCATTGCACGTGAGTATTATCGAAAATTTCCCCAGGGATTAAAAGATAAACGGGTGCTCGTTCTTGATCCCATGCTGGCAACCGGTGGTTCGTTAGTTGATACAATTATTGCACTTGAGAAAAAAGGTGCAGAAAATATATGTGCGGTTTGCATAGTGGCTGCTCCAGAAGGTATTGAGCTGTTGCAAAAAAAGTTTCCAAATTTACATATTTATTTAGCTGCTGTTGATTCTTTTTTAAATGAAAAAAAATATATAGTTCCCGGGCTCGGAGATTTTGGAGACCGGTTTTTTGGCACTTGATTGTAATATTTCTGTTTTATTAGATTTTTGGTAACCGTTCATCAGGGTCGTAAAAGTCATTCTGAGGGAGCTTGCGACCGAAGAATCTCTCCAGTGTTCACACTTTTATTAAGTGATACGAGATTCTTCACTTCCCAACATCACCTGCCCCTCCCTCGTTCAGAATGACATTAATACAACGAATAGCTGAACAGTTACGGGTAAAATTATATTTGGTCGTATAAATCTGGAGATTTCTAATGAACATTTTTCAAAAGCATTCATTTAAACAATTTTTTCAAAGCTTTAATCAAAAACTGTCCTATGTCAACGATCGTTTTGTGATTCGTGATGTTGTATTTTTTCTATTATTCTATTTATATGTTTGGTTGTGGATAAATCCGGCTCTATATTATCAATGGCAACAGCCGGTATTTTTTTTCGACGTAACATTTTTTAAAGAATTCCTCATCTATCCCGGTGGATTGCTTGAATATTTTTCAGCCTTTTTATCGCAATTTTATTATTACCCCTGGGCGGGCGCACTTATTATTACTTTGATTTTATGGCTCACCGGTTGGGCTACACGCATCTTCATTAAATCAAAAAGTAGTATTGATAAATCCCGACTGCTGCATCTTTTTCCAGCCGTTTTGTTGCTTGTTATGCACAATCAATATAAGCATCTTCTCGCAACCAGTGTAGGGCTGTTATTCCTATTGATCTTTTTGAATATTTATGTTCGGATAGCGGCTCACAAAACCATATTTCGTTTGGCTGTGTATTTGCTTCTATCTGTGATCCTCTATTATGCTGCTGCCGGAACATTCCTGCTATTTGCCGTGTTGTGCGGACTATTCGAATTATTGTTGAAAAAGAAGGTGCTGCCAGGATTATTTTGTTTATTGTCTGCAATAATTTTACCTTATATCGCTTCAGTTTATGTTTTTGTGGTGAGTATGAAAAAGGGCTACTTTTTTTTGTTACCTTTTTCGCTTGCTTATAAACCAATGATAACACCATACCTGTTATATTTATTTTTTCCGGCTACTATTTTAATGATGAAGTTAAAAAAGAATTTCAAAAGCACAGGTGCTAAAAAAAGCAAAAAGAAATCGTATCTTTCGTTCTTCACAATTGAAAAACCCGGATTAAAATTTATCGTGCAAACATTGGTTGTTTTTTTTACGATATGTGTTCTTGTGTTTCTATCGTTTGACAGGGATAGAAAAACAATTATTCAAGTTGACTATTATGCACAAAATGAAATGTGGCAGCAAGTTTTGCAATTAGCAGAACAATCAAAAACTGAACATTGGCTAATTAGTTTTCATACAAACAGGGCATTATATCATACGGGACAATTTCTTGATAACATGTTTTCCTATTCACAAATATTTGGAATTGATGGTCTTCTATTATCAAATGAGGCCGTATTATATTTTCCATTGCAGAACAGCAAATTGTTTTTTGAACTCGGTTATATAAACGAAGCAGAACATTGGGCTCACGAGGCATTATCGCTAAGGGGAGAAACAGCTTTGAATTTTCAACAACTAGCTTTAGTAAATACGATGAAAGGTAAAAAAAAGATTGCATATAATTGCCTGGCAAAATTAAATCAAACGTTATTTTTTGAAGATTGGATTGAAGAATGTAAAGGTTACCTCTACAATCCCAGGTCAATAGTAAATGACAGAAAATTACGGCGAATTCTATCTATGAGATCAAGGCAAGATATTCTTGCATACCCCGGTATAGCCCAGCCAGACCTTCGCTCGATCCTGAAAAGCTCAAGGAGAAATAAAATGGCTTTTGAATATTTGGTAGCAAGCTCTTTATTAAAAATTGATTTCAAAAGTTTAGTTAACAATATCAAATTACTAAAAAACTTTAAATATGACAAAATTCCACAACATTATGAAGAGGCCCTGCTTCTTTTTCAAACTAAAAATAAACTTGATCTGAAAGATTTAAATATCAGTCAATATACGTTCAGACGTTTTAATGAATTTAGCCAATTGCTCACTCGTTTTCAGGGAAATACAAAGCTAACCTACGAAGAATTAGAGAAAAATTTTGGGAATACTTACTGGTTTTATGTCTGGAAAAACAGTAAATTAAAAAGAAAAGGCTAAATTTTTAATAGCCCAGCTCGACAAGATGCAAATAAAATAGAACCGCTATTTACGCCAATTTCGCTAATTAAAAATTCGCGTAATTGGCGTAATTAGCGGTTAAAAAATGTTTTAGATCTCTTTGAAAAAAAACATAGGAGTCTCATAATGATGGCAAACAAGAAATATATATTTATATTTAGTGTGGTTTTGATATTTTTGATTATTCTGTTTTACAATATATTTTTTTCAAACAGGGTAAATATAGAAGAATTTACGACAATGGATAAGCTTCCTCA
>JACKQG010003218.1_pt1 | contig 20287 bp, 22 predicted proteins | sample 8237621 | NCBI WGS metagenome assembly JACKQG01 (sample SAMN15677084, study PRJNA649215) | marine metagenome | biome: marine; feature: Black Sea; material: saline water; isolation source: suspended particulate matter (SPM) from the Black Sea western gyre | collected 2013-06-09/2013-06-10 | depth... | reverse complement strand
CCACGGCGGTTCGCTTGATCTCGGGCACAATTGCACAAGAATCCAATGGCAAATATATACGTCAACTGAGGAACGGTCCTGCATTGGGTATTTGTCAGATGGAGCCTGCTACGTTTGTTGATATATGCGACAATTATCTTGCTTTTCGCCCACATCTTATCCATAAACTTCGGGCGTCGTGTATCGTCCCTATTAAAGATAACACATTGCCTCCTCCCGACGCCATGGTGGCTAATATGGCTTTTTCGGTTGCCATGTGTCGTTATCATTATCTCCGGGTTAAACATCCGTTGCCTGATGCGAATGATATTGGACAAATAGCACTCTATTGGAAAAAATACTACAACACCGTCGAGGGTGCGGGTACAGTAAAAGAGTTCAGGTACAATTATGAAAAATACTGTTCAGCGTACTTTGGAAAGTGATATGCAAACACCCAATGGCAGAACGGTTCCCGATCCAGATGTTTGGGACATGTTCTCAAATATAGCGCACGCGGTGGAGCAAAACACAGAGGCCATCAATACGCTACGGTCTGAGATTGTTAACGTAAAAGTGGATTCGATACAGGTTAAACAACTGCTTATGTCGTTACCTCGTATAGAGCAGGGTCTTGACAGTATCCGTGGAAAGAAGTGCGATTGCAGTGGTAACGTGTCATGGAAAATGTTTAACCCACTCACATGGTTCCATCCGTGATGTATGATTGGGAGGCTATAAGTGAGCATACCACCTTTTATGAAACTTGACTTAAACGGTCTAATTTTAAAGACACTATATGTTACAGTTGTCATTATTGTTAGTTTTGCGGGGTGGAATCTCTCACAATTTGACAATCGTATAGGGAGTGTGGAAAAACAATTATTCGACACAGTCTTACAACATAACTTTACTAACTTTGGGGCGCGTTTATCTGCATTAGAGAGGAGTGTGGATGTGGTCGAAAATCAATATGCGTCGGTACGTGGTTTTGTTACGCGTCATGAGCAACATAGTGATCGCATTGACATAGCCTTGGAGCGCATCAAACTTCAACTTCTTGAAGTAAAGATGCATATATCGGATAAGGAAAAATAGCATGGGCTTGCAAAACCAGGTGTTGGATAGTTTTATCAATATGCGAAGCCCGCGTATGAGTGATTCAGTTTTTTATTTTGCGTTTTCGTACACGCTCCCGTATTTTAATGAAACAGTATTAGATGTCTTGATGGTATCAGTGTGCATTTTGTGCAGCACTGTGTTACTAACTGCTTTACTGATTTTAAAAAAGAAGCATAATTCAGGTTTACGTAGTTTAGATTTTAAAAAATCCACGTTATGGTTTTTGATAGCCACCATTGCTAGTTTTATTTTTATACATGAAAACCCACTTTTATTTAAAGCAAGTTTAATACTGTTTGTTTGTATTGTCACTTGGTTTGCTATTGTTTTATATATGAGAAATAAGGTCAGTGTTTGGGTGCAAAAGTACAATAGTTGCTGAAATTACACATTTAAACGTTTGGAGGATATAATACTATGCCAACTGTGGCGAAGGGAATAGTAAGGCGAATAGTCGCTGAAAAACAAACTGGATTGGATGTTTTACCACCCACGAGTGGTGGGCAGGTCCTCCGTAGGGTGACGAGCAACATTCAGGAGTCCCGGCAATTTCACGAATCCAACGAAATCAGAACGTCACAACAGGAATCCGATGGGCGCCAAAGTGTCCGGGGTGTGTCAGGTATGCTCAGTGGTGAGCTGTCACCAGGGTCCTATGCCGACATCATGGCGTCGTTGCTCCGTAACACATGGACGACGGCATCTGTTACTGTGACCACAAGCGACATATCCTCTGATGCTGTTGATACTATCACAACAGCGGGCGGAGATTTTCTTGATGTCGGAAATTGTTTTAAAGCAGGTATGGTTGTGCGAATGATAGGCTTCTCAACAGCCACAACAAACAATAACCGCAATTTCATGTTAGTTGGTGTGACTACAACCACGTTAACTGGTTTTTTCCTGGATAACACCGAGTTGGCTACTGAAACAGCAGGAGCAAACATAGCGATAACAGAAGTAGGTCGCCATGTGTTTATGCCTGAGAGTGGTCAGGTATATGATTATTGGAGTTTTGAAGATAGCCACCCAGATATTGATGAAAGCGAGCTTTTCACTAATTGTGCCATAAAAAGTATAGCAGTAAAGCTCCCTCCTTCAGGTATGGCAACGCTCGATATTGATGTACTTGGGTTGCGGATGACGCAATACTCTGGGGCGGATGCACCTTACTTTACCTCACCAATTGTACAAACAACCACACGCTCAACGGCATCCGCAAACGGTCGGTTGATTGTTGATGGGTCTCCGGTAGCTATTGTGACAGGTATGGACCTGACATGCGATGGCGGACACACGGTCGCAGGTGGTGTTGTTGGGTCCAATTATGATCCTGATGTTGTGCCCGGAACGTTTGCCGTAAGTGGTACCTTGAGCGTTCAACTCATAGGTACCACACTACGTAACAAATTTTTCACCGAGTCCGAGTCATCCATTGTTATGTGCCTAACCACAAGCGATCTACCAACAGCGGATTTTGTTACATTTATGATTCCACGGGTTAAATTTACCGGGTCGGAAAAAGATGACGGTGAAACCGGCATCGTGATGAACATGCCCTTCCGCGCTCTGGAAAACGTGGATGGCACAACGACATCCAGTACAATCCGAACAACGATAGTAATCCAAGATAGTACGGTGGTATAATGGATATTAAAAAGTTTGATACAATCGCAGTGTGTGACAAAGGCAAAGAGCTGCAATTGCATAATCCAGCCAATGCCGATGAAATGCTGGATATCTTCATCGGGTTGACAGGCAAGGACGGGAGTGCATATACCGAGTTTGTCCGGGAGGCTACCGACGAGCGATTGAGACAAGAAGCTATCGCGGCGCGTAAAGGCAAGAAAAACACGCGTCAAAAAGGAATGGAAGAACTCGTCGCAGAGGATACTGAGTTGTTAGTTACATGTACAACCGGGTGGCGTAACATTGAAGAAAACGGACAACCTGTAGTATTCAACGTGGCCAATTGTCGTCGAATATATACTGAGTACCCATGGCTCAGGCAACAGGTGTTTGAAGCCATTCAGGATATATCCTTTTTTTTGGAGAAATCGAACGATGTTTGATTGAGTTTGCAGAATCAGAATTTAATCTAAACAAGCGCGGCGAGGATGGTTGCACGGTTAAGGACCATTTACTCGCAGCGTGGAATGCTACCGGGCAAAAACCACAAGCTTTAGAGGATGCACCAACAATACCAGAAGGTGTAGAACCTGTTTGGGTGTGGTTCCTGGAGTTACATTCCACAAGAGGGTCGAACGGAATGGGGGCCAATCCGATAAGCTATCAAGAACTGGCTGCATGGTCTGCATTAACCCGGACAACATTATCTCCTTGGGAGGTCAAAATGCTACGGTTGATTGATCAAGAGTACCTCAAAGCTAATGTCTGATGTATCCCGATTAACACTTGCCGTTGATAGTAGACAGATACGTAGCGCTACCCGCGATCTTAACAGCTTCGGTTCGGAGAGTGGGCGAACTGAGTCCGCTATGAGTGGTCTTAGGAGTGAGTTTGGGTTGATCAAGCGTGCGCTTGTAACCCTCGGATTCGCGGGCCTTGCTAGGGAGGTATTTCAGGCTAATGTGAGGCTTGAAGCTCTCATCTCTACCCTTACCTTTGCGACCGGTAGCGCGGCGAATGCAGCACGTGATCTTGGGTATCTGAAAAAGATATCCAAAGAGCTTGGATTAAACTTGAGTGCCGCTTCGGTAGGTTTTTCCCAGATATCAGCAGCGGCATACCAAACGAGTTTACAAGGCCAGGGTGTTAAAGACATATTCGAGGCTGTGTCCAAAGCCTCGGTTGTCATGCACCTATCCGCAGACCAAACCGCAGGTGCTTTCCTTGCCATCAATCAGATGATGAGTAAGGGTAAAGTCATGGCGCAAGAACTGCGATTGCAGCTTGGTGAGCGTATCCCAGGAGCGTTTCAAATAGCGGCGCGTGCAATGGGCATGACTACAAAAGCCCTCGGTGACTATATGGAGGCGGGTAAGTTATTCACCGCCGACTTTATCCCTAAGTTCGCTATTGAGCTAACAAAAACCGTTAGTAGTGCTTTACCTTATGCTATCAAGGGGGCGCAAGCTGAGTTAAACCGCCTTACAACTGCCTTCGGGGGTATAAAAACAGCCCTTGGCAAAGGCGAGTTTATGGAGGCTATTGTTGGCTCTTTTCGCTTTTTGACTCCTGTCCTTGAGGGCATCCGGGATAATATCAAGCTAGTTGTGGAGGGTATCAAAACACTGACTAGCATAACCGTTGGTTACCTTGTAATCATGAAAGGGTTACCTCTAGCGGTTAACGCGGTCACAGCCTCAATCGGAGGCTTATCGGCAGCATACGCCCGTGCAATACCGATCGAGCGTGCCCATCAAATAGCCAACGCGCAGAATGCAGTACATACAATCAGAAACGAAGCAAATGTGACACAGGCAGCTATCGCGGGGCAAAGAACACGCATAGCTGCTGCGAATGCCGAAGTGACGCGCCTCACAGCATTAAGGTTGGTTAATGTTCGTTCGGCTCAATCGGCTGCTGGGGAGGTTGCCGCCGCAACCGCAGCAAGAACAGCGGCAGTAGATGCTGTGTCAGCTTCAAGAGGGACCAGAGCATCTGCTGCCGCGTTGACAGCAGCACAAACACGCTTAACAACAGCACAGACACGCCTAACAGCCGCCACAAGTAGGCAAACGGCAAGTAGTAGGCAATTGACCGTCGCAGACACAGCCCTTGCAAATGCGGAGAGAAACCTCGTTGCACTACACAACACGCATACCGGAGCATTAAACAGACTCGCTTTGGCTAACGCAGCGGCAACCAGGACCGCAGCAACAGCAACGGGAGTGTGGGCAGCGTTGACAACCACTCTATTGGGGACACGAGCAGTATTATGGAGCTTTAATACAATATCAACAGTCCTCTTTGCCGGGTGGGTGGCTGTTGAAATAACACGGTGGGCAAATGGGTTTACGTCCGTTGCCCTTGCTGGCCATTATATGGGTGGTGTCGTATCCAAAGCGTTTCTATGGATTGGTAAAACGTCCAAGTTAGTGGTGGTGGAAATAGAACACGCATGGAAAGTATTGACAACAACACTAGAGTCAATATGGGGTACGAGTCAAAAAGGGATGGTAAAAGAGACGGAATTAATATGGGATAAAACGTTAAAAACCATGGAATTCGCGTTATCCGGCCTTGCTACTGTCGGCGAAAACGCAGCGGGAGTGGTTGGCCTTGAATGGAAAGCATTGACAACAAAACTAGAGTCAATATGGGGTACGAGTCAAAAAAGGATGGCAGAAGCGACGGAATCAATATGGGATAAAACGTTAAAAACCATGGAATTCGCGTTATCCGGCCTTGCTACTGTCGGCGAAAACGCAGCGGGAGTGGTTGGCCTTGAATGGAAAGCATTGACAACAAAACTAGAGTCAATATGGGGTACGAGTCAAAAAAGGATGGCAGAAGCGACGGAATCAATATGGGATAAAACGTTAAAAACCATGGAATTCGCGTTATCCGGCCTTGCTACTGTCGGCGAAAAAGCAGCGGGAGTGGTTGGCCTTGAGTCAATGGAAACTGCTTTACGTAAATACAGAATGGGAGTGCAGGCTCCTATCGTAGTAAAAACAAGTGTACAGTTCACCGCTAGTCGTGCGGCCATATTGGAGAAATATAAACGAGATGTTGCTGATGTCGAAAGTGACATCAAAACGCTGACCGAATTTGAGGTCACTGGATTACAGAAAGCTTTCCAACCAACAGCCGAGCAACTGGCGGCGGCGGAAAAAGGAAAAGCACGTGCCGAAGAACAGAAGGCGTTGACCAAGGCTCAAGAAAAGTGGTCTAAGTCTCTTCTGACAGAGATCACCACATTAAAGCAACACACGCAAGAAGTCGGAAAGAATGCAGATGAGATGATGCGGCTCAAGGTTTCGCGGGTAAGCCTTGAAATTGAAGAAGCCAAGGCGCGTATGGCCTCACAAGCGAGGGTAAGTATAGAAGCAAAAAGTATAGGTGACAAGATAGCTACTGTTACAAAAGACTTTGACGATCTAAGAAAGAAAAGGGAGGCGCTCTTTAAAACAGGAAGAACGGAATACGCTGCAGGAAGAGAGGTTGCATGGAGCAATACTCTAAACCAATTAGATAAAGAAACGTCGGCAAGAACAACGCTGATTCTCAAATTGAAAGAAGAGCAGACTATTCTGACTAGCAATGCAGGTACTCCTGTATTACAAGAACACATTGACTTGCTCGTCCAGAAACGCGCCGCATTGATTGCAGATAACAATGCGACAGCAATGGCGGACGTTGAAGGACAAGTCAACGATATACAACGCAAAAATGAAGCGATTGGTAAAACCGAGGCTGCATTGGTATTGCAGAACATAGCGCGTCAAAAAGAGTTGATCTTATCCGCACAAGCGCGGGGTGCTAATGATGACGAGATCGCCAAACGGTATGCATTGATCCAAGGTATAAAGGATCAACGCAGGCTTACGGTGCAAACCGATCTTGAAGGCCAGATTGAGCAAATCAGAAGGCAAAACGATCAGATAAATAAAACGTCACAAGCGGTCGAATTATCGAATATTGCACGTCAAAAAGCTTTGTTTATCGCAAATAGGACTGAGCTAACAACGCAAAAGGAAATTGAACAGCAAAGAGAATTGATAGGTCTTTTACGGAGCGGTGTTTATGCCCGTAAAGCAAAAACTGCATGGAAGAGTGTGGCAACGACTATTCAAAACAGCCTAACGGATGCGATCATGGGTGCGTTTGATAGTGGTAAATCTTTTGCGGAATCCTTTGCTGACTCCATTAAAAGTGCGTTCAAATCCATGGTCCTCAAACCTGTCGTCCAGTATATCGTGAGTGGTGGAACTGCGATGCTTGGGCTACCTTCTTTGGCAGGTGCTGCGGGTGCAGGTGGGGGCGGGGCTGGTGGAATGGGTATCGGTGGATGGTTAAATGCTGGATCTACGCTCGAATCTGTGTGGAGTAACACCACGGGGGGGATGTCGGCAGCCTACACAACGGCGGCAACGTCTAGTATAGGACAAAGTTTAGGTTTGGGCGAGGTTGCGACAGTTGCGGGAGCACCCATTAATGCGGGAGCACCCTACGCAGCCAGTTTGAGTGAGTTGGGCACTGCCGTTGGTACAGGGTTGTCTTATGTTGGTGCCGGGTTGGCAGGGATTACCGCAGGAACCCTCCTCGCTGGTGATAAAACCATTGGAGCAATCAACGGACTTACATCCTCCGTAGTTGGTGCCCTTGGTGGCGCGCTCCTTGGTGCTCAAATAGGAGCAGGTCTCGGTCCTGTAGGAGCCCTTATAGGAGGGATTGGGGGCGGTGCTATTAATGCAATGTTTGGTCATGGCCCGAGAGAAACAAGGACAACAACTTTACAAGGTACTGTAGGATCAGGAGGTATAAAAGGGGCATATAAAACGCCATGGGTTGAAGAGGGCGGATGGTTCAGGTCTGATAAGCGGGGGGAAGACTCTACCGCTCTTGAGCCAAAGCAAATAGCAACATTTAAAGCCGCGATCACTGCTACAAAAGATATTTTTCACAATCTAATGCGCTCAGCAAATGAAATACTACCGAGTAGCTATGGTTGGTCGTTTGCATTTGATCGTGTAATAAATACAAAAGAACAGCAAGACGAATTGATGATGGATATTGCGGATAGTATGGGCAAATACTTGATCCCATCTCTGGATGATTTTCAAAAAGAGGGTGAAAGACTCGCCGATACTGCTGTTCGATTGTCGGATACGTTCCAGCTCACGTCACGTATGGTTGCCATGATGGGGAAAGAAACCGAGAACGCTTTCGGAGCCATCGGGTTAGCCTCCGGAGAAATGCGGGTCCGTTTGGTTGATCTCCTTGGTGGTGTGCAATCAGCGTCCAGTGCAATACAAAGCTACTATCAAGCGTTTTTCTCGGATGCAGAAAGACGAGCAAACGATATACGAGAGCTTACAGCCTCCTTGGCAGTGATAGGTGTGGACACGCTACCAGAGACGCGGGAAGGGTTTAGGAGCCTCGTTGAAGCGCAAGACCTGGCAACGGAAGCAGGTCAGAATACTTTTGCGTCATTGATATCTCTTGCACCTGCTTTTGCCTCGCTTTTTGAAGCTGTAGATAACAGTGCGGAAATAGAAAAAACGGCTAAAGCTATGGAGACTTTCAACAAGTCACTTACGCAATTCCGCGATACTTTATCCAAAGATTCTTTAATCCAAACCCCTGAGGTAGGATATGCGCAAAACAAAAAGGAGTTTTTATCCATTTCTAATCTGGCTACTCTTGGCAACATGGAAGCTATTTCCGTTTTTCAAACAGCGGCAACAAACTTCATAACGGCTAGTAAGGAATATAGTACTACGCGCCTTGATTTTGCCAGGGATGTGGCTTTTGTTACGTCTGCGTTAAATAATGTGATCGCTGCTACGGAGCCTATGATTGATACGTCTGCCCCTACGGATGTATCAGATACTAGGTGGAAGGCATCAGGGTTCGAGTTTGAACTATCCGACGTTCAAAGAGCTTTCTTTCGCAAACTCTATGGTAGTAACGTCCCCGGTTTTGCTGATGGTGGATACCATTCTGGTGGGTTACGTGTAGTTGGCGAGCAAGGTCCAGAACTGGAGTTCACACCACCCTCATATATAGCTCCTTTTGTTAAGGCTTCCAGATCAGGAGCTGGTGATACGTCATCCAAGGAGGCTGTCGAGGAGATACGGGCGTTACGTGCTGAGCTTAAAGCCGCTAACATTGCTATCGTAAAAAATACAAGCGAAACATCCCGGACATTAAGACGCTGGAACGGTGATGGACTACCAGAGGAGCGCGTCGCGTGAAGATGTTTAGGCCTATGGCTGTTGATGATTCTGTGTTGGCGTCGTCAACAGTACCGGAAGAAACATCGCCGTCGTGGTTGGCCGGTACGACATACACGTTAGGTGACCGGGTACGGATAGAGTCAAGTTACACACACACAATATATCAGTCCATCCAATCCAGTAATACCGGAAAAAATCCTGCGACAGAAACAGACTGGTGGGCTTATGTAAGCGATACATACGCAGAATGGGATGCAGGCACCACATATGCCCTAGGAGATATTGTTATTGACTTAGCGACACATCACGAATGGGAATCAATACAATCTGCCAATACAGGGCACGCACTAACAAATACATCATGGTGGCTTGACCGTGGGTTAAATAACCGTTGGAAAATGTTTGGGGCATCAATAGGGGGCCAAACAACCCAAGCCGAACAAATTGAAATCGTACTAAACACAACTGGACGAAACGACTCGGTGGCATTATTAAATATAGTTGCCACAACAGTTAGTATTAGCATGCGTGATGCTACCGATGGTGTTGTGTATGGTCCTGATGATGTTTCCCTACTCGCTGGTTCTGGGGTTACGGACTGGTGGAAATATTTTTTTGAACCTATCGTCTGGATGGATAACTATGCACTAATCTCCTCAACAGCTATGCCTCTATATGCTAACGTGGAAGTCACAATCACGCTAAAAAACCCCGGTGGGGTTGCAAAATGCGGGGTGTGTATTGTTGGGTTATCAAAAGAAATAGGAAAAACTCAATACGGAGCCGAAGTAGGTATTGAAGATTATTCTGTTAAATCTACAGATCAGTTTGGTGAAACATCCGTCATAGAACGTGCATATGCCAACACTGGCGATTTTACTATTTTTGTTGATAATAACCAAGTCGACGAGTTAAAACGTGCGTTGGCAGGATATAGAGCAACCCCTATTTTTTGGATAGGTTCTGAGCAATACAATTCAACATGGGTTTATGGTTTTTTTAGTGATTTTGCGGTTGAAATCTCATATCCAACCGCGTCCATTGTTTCTCTTCATGTAAAAGGTTTAACCTAATGCCGATCACACACTTATCTACTCCTCCCACACGTAAATCGGCCACTAACCCGGACACGTTTATAACACAAGCGGACACCTTTTTATCTGAGTTGCCTACGTTCGCAACCGAGGCTAATGCGTTGGCGGTTGATGTTAATGCGTCCGCTAGTTCTGCTAGCGCGTCCGCTAGTTCTGCTAGCGCGTCCGCTAGTTCTGCTAGCGCGTCCGCTAATTCTGCTAGCATATCCGCTAATTCTGCTAGCGCGTCCGCTAGTTCTGCCATGAGTGCTCCTGGGACAAGCGCAACCAGCGATTCAGGCGCCTATATACAAGAAGGGGAACAGGCTTTTAGTATCCAAACAGGGAAAGCTTTCTCTGTTGGGCAAAGTGTTGTCATAGCATACTCACTCGACCCTACAAATTTTGCTATGTTTGGCAATATAAGCAACTATGACTCTGGTACGGGGTGGCTTACTGTTAATGTTAGCAGTGTTGTTGGGTCAGGTACGTACTACTCTTGGGTTGTATCGCTTTCAGCGTCCCCGACTGCACCGTTCGGTCCTCTTGGTATAAACGATCTAACTGATGCAAAAAGTGATAATAATAGTGTATACCTTGGGAACAACGCTGGTGGTTCAGTGCCAGCTGATAGACGGAACACTGTTATAGGTAGCATGGCTCTTACCACGTCAGCAGGGTCGGATAATACTGTAACAGGCTACCGAGCCATGGAGAGTAGCACCGCAGGGAGTTTTAATACAATATCCGGTGCAAACGCTGGTATGTCAGCCACAGGGGGTTATAATACCATATCCGGTGCAGACGCTGGTATGTTATCCACAGGGAATTTTAATACTGTAACAGGCTACCAAGCCATGGGGGATAGCACCGCAGGGAGTTTTAATACAATATCCGGTGCAAACGCTGGTATGTTAGCCATAGGGAATTTTAATACCATATACGGTGCAAACGCTGGTATGTTAGTCACAGGGCATTTTAATACTGTAACAGGCTACCAAGCCATGGGGGATAGCACCACAGGAAGTTATAATACCATATACGGTGTACACGCTGGTATGTTAGTCACAGGTACTGAGAATACTTTACTTGGTTATTACGCTGGCGATAACATAACAACCGGCAGCAAAAACATCATTATAGGTTCTGATGTAAACGCACCGTCCGCAACAGCAAATGGTCAAATAAACATAGGTAACGCCATATTTGGTACGGGTTGCACAGGTACAGGCACCACGATTCCCTCCGACGCCGAAGTAGGGATAGGTACGAGCGTACCCATAGGTTCTAGACTACATGTTAAATCGGGCAATTTAACTCCTGCGTTACGAGCGGAAAGCATTGCTGGTGCTGCATATATCGCCATTTTTGACCACGCCGGTGCTAACCAAAGTGCGATTGACATAACAGGTGCTTTGGTCGACATCAGTGACGCAAAGATAAAATCAAACATTGTTGACGCAACACCAAAACTTGAAGACGTACTGCGGTTAATGGTTCGCAATTTCAACACGGAATCCTCCCCTGATTTAAAACAAATCGGGTTCATCGCACAAGAGGTCCAGGATATTTTTCCCGGATTGGTCACAGAAATCCCGAAGTATGGCATGATCCCGGATCCAGGATGGGAACCTCTCCCGGAACGTATAGAGTCCAGACAAGTCACGGAAACTGTTATTGAAGAAACCGAAGAAAAAGAAATTGTATTAACACAAGGTGTGTACGTACAAAAAACGTTCACAAAAAAAACAGAAAAAGAGGCACCAGTTTTCGATGAAGTCGTACTGTATGATGAAAACAGGAACATTATTTTAGGTGCAAACGGTGAAGCGTTAAAACATAAAGTCCCCAGAATGGAAGACGTAACCCTACCTGCGCAAACAGAAGAGGATAGACCGCTTGTAAGAGCGCAAGTAGAGGCAACATTAGCAATAAAACAAAGCGTGTTTGTCCCTATCCTTGTAAAAGCTTTGCAGGAACTACATGCTCTTGTAAAGGTCTAACATTCTCAGCTTTACGCTTACGCTTAATACGTGGGATACTAAGTTTTTTTCGCAACTTTCGCGCTCTATGGTACACACCGTCATCGGTCAAAGTGTGTGTTGCATGTGTTTCTCGATATGCCATGGATCCGTTTCCGGTCGTTTCGTAAAGTTCTATGAAAGCTTGTTCCACGCTCGTGACTTGCCTCACGTCTGGGACCGGGGGTGTAGTAATACCGGACATGCAAGTTACTTGGCACTTACTGACATCCTTTAACGGCCCAATTACCTTGGGTAAAAGTTTAGCCCTAACATAACTTGGGTCAGTATCTAAAACATTACATATGAACACAAAACTCCCTTCACGACTTGTGTCGCGTAGGAACCATGCCACAAGCCTACGGGCCTGAAGTACTGGGTGCAATTCGGTGTCACGTACAGTACGCTTTGCGTGCTGTACCATCTTCACAATATTTTTTGCATCTCTTATGGCAAGATCAAGGACAGCAGACCATAAATGCTTTTCAGGGGCTGCGTCCGTACGAGGTTCCATCATTTTTTAACATCCCTAACAAGTGTGTCTCTCATATCCCCAGGCCCGAAAAAAAGTTTAAGGCAATCATTCGCCACAAAGTTTGGGATGCCTAAATGCTCCCGAATTGCGACAGCGTCTGAAGAATATATGTCATCATAAACCATACCTCCAAAGTAAACATCTATCGCTGTCAAATCGTCGGGTTCAATTTCACCATTTGCGAAGGATGCGTGGATGTTACACCATACGGTTCCCAATTCTTCTTTGGTTCGAGGTATTGCCACACTGTGGTGGTAAAAGGCACATAACCCATCTATTGCTATGCTCCGGACAGCGTTATTATAAGCATGTGTTTCTGATTCAATTGTCATAGTTTCGTCCCTCTTTAGCCACATTTTGAATACCCACACTCAGTACAGGTTGCGCACCCATCCAAGATATGAACTGCCATTGCTGAACATGTTGGGCATTGAGAACCTTTCTTCTCTAATGGTACGTTACCCGGTAACGCTACGATTTCCTCAATCGGCATAATACCCAGCCCCCTGAGATGTATTTCCAGACAATCGCCTATTTCTGCGATAATACTCGGTTTATGTGAGTTTTTCCCTCCTCCTGGTTTAAAATAGCCTCCCAGTGGGTCGAACACAGAACGTAATTCTTCAACTAAGAACGCTGGGTCGTCGCATTGTCTAAAAACAGCAGACATAACCCTTGTTAACGCGGCAATCCATGCGAAGTTTGCCATGCACTTCGAGTTCAAAAAAATTTCCCGTGGAGTTAAATTGCCATTTATTTCCATATCGTTTATGGTCACGTAAAGCGCGTGTTCTGATTGCGGCGTCTTGATCTTATATGTTTCGCCCGAGAGTACATACTCGCGTTTCATTTTCACACGATCTTGCTTTTTTGGTTGTTCAGGTTCGGTAGCCTTACCTTGTACAGTAACTGCTACAATTTTTTGGTCTATTTTCGTTGGCATCATTGGCCCCCTAACTCAGAAATAGAATCCTCTATAACAAAGCATGTACCATTGAGGAGACCAGACGATTCGATCGCTTTAACAACGACCGAAGTACCGTAGCGTTGTTGCAATGCTTGCAACCACATGGTCACCTGTAAAAGAGGTAATGTGCGTCGCCCCTCGTCATCAGGTGATGCCTTTCCATAACACCATTTTTCTTCAGTGTCTTTCACAACATTTTCAAAGGTTTTTATAAACGTTTCCCTACTCATATCGTCTTCTACGAAACCAAAATGCTTCCTTGTTTCTGCGGGTAAACATGTGATGTGGTACTCAAACCCCCCTTGATTGTTTTTTCTTCTTTCGCATGGCCTCCTCTCAAAGTGTTTCAACACAGCCTGCCTAGCATTTGGCATCCCCGGCACACCTACCAAAAGTTTGCCTGGTATCCACTCATTGTTTTTACCTTTTTCCATATCTTGCACACGCCTCCAATAAAATATCTTGAGTATCCCTCTTGCTTATCCGTCGGTCCATCACCAACTCGTCAACCGTCCCTGCTGCCAATATATGTGTTACATATACCAACCTATTCAAACCCGCTTGCATTTGTCTTGTGGGGCCAATACGTTCGATCACTTGTAGGTATTGCTCAAGGCTCCAATTGTGTCCAAAAAATACAATACGGTTACAGACGTTTTGAAAACCGTCTATACCATGTCCAGCGCTTTTGGGATGGAGAAACAACAGCCTGATTTTACCTTTTTTGAAATCGTTCTCGTCTTGTTTTGTCGATAGTTTACGCCCCTTCGGGAATGCTTTTAACAGCCTTTCTTGATCGCTTTTAAACTCATAGCACACGATTGTCGTCGCGTTGCCTGATTCCGCCAAAATAGACTTGAGCGCGTCAATTTTAGCATCATGTACATGCGCCCATTGCCTTTGTTTACTGTCCTCACTCGTCTCTACAGTGTATATTGCACCGCTTGCCAGTTGTAGCAGTTTGGACGTTTTAGCTGCGGCATTTACAGCCTCAGCAGTCGATTGCGCGGATAACTCTATAAAAAACTCTTTCTCCATATTTTTGTACAGTTTTTCAGCGTATTGTGGTAAATTTACATATACGTTATTGACTACTGGTTTTTCTAGATCAAACCAGTCTTCACTCCTCACAGTCAAACATATGTCCTTCACAGCTTTGTGAATCTGTGAATCCGCATGATCCAGAGCCTTGATAGAGAAACCATCATAACCTTTCTTGAACCAACGTTGACTAAACGCATCAAATGTCTTGCCTAAGCGTTCTCCCTTATCTAAGTACCAAAGTTGTCCCCACAAATCAGATAACGAGTTAGGACATGGGGTACCTGTCAACTGTATAAACCTGTCGATATGGACATGCGCAATTTTGGCAAGCATTGCCGCACGCTTCCCCCCTTGACCTGCAAAATACCCCTTACCTTCCTTTCCGTCTCTCCTTTTGGCTGTACGGTATGACACACGATGGCTTTTAATACTGCTAGCCTCGTCCGCAACGATTATCTTATATGGCCAGTGTGGTCCCCAATACTCAATGAGCCAAGGGAGGTTTTCATAATTTGTTGTGTATATTTGGGCATCTCTCCTCAACGCGCGCAATCGGTCTTGTGCTGTACCAACAATGGTGGTTATCGTTAAATCCTGCAAATGGTCCCATTTTGCAACCTCGTCCGTCCAAACGGACCGGGCAACTCTTAAAGGACCAAGGATGAGTGTGGGACTTTGCTCTCCACACATATATAATGTGTCTAACAGTGTGAGCACAACCACTGTCTTACCAAGTCCCATACCAACCCATAACGCACATCTATGATGAGTAAACAGATGTTGGATCATGGGTTTTTGCCATGGGTGGGGGGTAAAATTTTTAGGCATCAGCGTGGCTCGATTGAGTTTATGCCAGTAAATAGACTATCAGCGTCATCTTTTGAGTATATGACAGCCACGTGTTGTAAGTAGTTAGATAACACACCTATCTCGTTCTTTTGCACAGTAGATAACCTCCCACCAGGTTTTTTAATTTCTACCCAAACCACAACACCATCTTTGCGGAAAAGTACACGATCGGGTGCGCCCCTATGCCCCCTCCATGAAACTTTTCGCACTAAAAACCCTAGCCTTTCAGCACGTTCCACAAGGTATCTTTCTACATCCTTTTCCCTTATTTTCTTTTTGTTCTTCCCTGTATCAGTACGCATTACACTTTCTCCTCTTTTATGCTCGACTGGCATCGGCAATGGCTTCTCCGAAATACCCGGCGATGATCTTGTTCGCCTTCAGAATAAGATCTGGACGTGTGAAGTTTACGTGGATGTTTCCGTTCTGGAAGGCTTTAATGTTGAAGTAGCTTAAAACTGCTCTACCTTCGTCTGCCCATTGGTTTTCGCAACAATATGAAGCTGTTTGTCTTTGGTACTCCACACCATTCTTGTCAACTGAAGCTGGTCTTCCATCGAGGACGTGAAGGATGCGATCCAAGTCATCAACTTGATCTCTTGCGCTCGTCGAAGATCGCCAGCTGGTGGTGTTGCCAGATTTTTGTACAGCATACTCTAAGATTATTTTCTTGGAGATTTTGAATGCATCGTTTGTCTTGTATTTACCCTCTAAGATCTTGAACAGATCAACAAGTCCTTTTCGGAATGTTTGGTCCGCTGAAGCATGCCACAAGTCTCCTGTGGCTCGGATTGTTTCCATAGTTACTTTTGGAGGATCATCTTCCAACGATCTAAAAAAAGCTGCCTTGTCCTCGGCTCCCATGAGATCATTCATCCCGGAGATTTCTATAATGTGCCGCCATATTTTTTTGTCAAGATGCGAACGGACGATGTTTCTCGCAAGTTCCAGCTTTTGCGGCATAGAATTCAGATGGCGTGCGAGTTGGGTAATGTCTGGGAGAGGGTAACTCACCGCTGGGATACTTTTCTCAAGCCTTTCCAGTTCGGTGAAGTTGCTGAAAATTCTTTCATATACCGAAAGAATCTCGTCCCGAGCCTCAACGACTTTTTCCACCCCTTTAAAAACTACAACACTTTTGCTCATGTTCGTTTCTCCTGAATCGGTTGAACATGTTCCACAAGGTATCTTTCTACATCCTTTTCCCTTATTTTCTTTTTGTTCTTCCCCATATCATTACACATTACACTTTCTCCTCTTTTATGTTCCAGTTAGATTTCCACATGTCATACTCGAACCAATCAACACCCTGTTTTTTGAACCATGCCGTCGCTAGACGCTTCTGACATACAGGCGATGCGTCCTTTATCCTTAGCATCCAATTGGTTGTCATACCTAGCCTGGTGGCTTTGTTCAGGGTTTTTTGAGGCTCTACACGTGCTCCGGTTGACGATTCAACGACTCCATATTTATTAGACTCCCGTGTCACGTAAACTCGTATACCACACTGTTCAAACGTGCCAACGATCAGCAAAGGCTTAATAACACCATCTGTCTCCACAAAAAATAGGGGAACGTTTCGTAACGCGGACATGTTGGCAATATTGCGAAACAGAAGGGTTTTATCATATACCCAATAATACACAAGCTCTGTGTATACTGGATATTTCCAAAGCTTGCGTATAGGCTCGTCGCAAGTCTTTAACCATTGCCAGATGACAGCTTGCGGGTTTGATTTGGGTTTTTGGTGTCTAACATAAATCGGCTCTTTTCTACTCGGAGCGAAAGCCGCATGAGCTTGTTTTTTAAATTCACGTAAACGAGGTTTTGTATTGCGTAGGGTATATTTTCCTCTATTACCGTCCACATCATAACGGATACCAACGTAACTATCATCCTCATATGTTCCGAATAGTGCCTTGGGTGCAGCAAGGATAGCAACGTCAAGAGCTGCCATCAGGTCGAGACGTGATAGTTCTATCATTGTTTTAATCCTCCTTTTTTTAAAGTGGTTGCCAGTAGGTCATACTGTTTTTTCGCCTCATCAACACATGCGTATAATACTGTCTCGGGATACATATCGGTGGCCAACCCTGTATTATGATACTCGATGCCAACCCGTGCTTGAGACCTAACACACACCTTCCTGACAATGGTCTCAAACAAGGTCATGAACGACGATGTGACAGGCAACGCGTTCATTGCGCAAAAGTCCGTAATAAAGTGTCTTGGGTATCTCTCACTGTTTGGTTTGTAAAAAAGGCTATGGGCGTATAAGTAACATACCTGCAAAACCCGTAGAGGGTAGCTATCCTTACTGATGCCGTTTTCAATCCGTACCGGGCCACGTTCAATTTTTAATTCGTAACATGTTTGTGCCACATGGTTACCGAAAAAAGTAGTAAACTGTACTGAACCTGCAACACCTTGCTTAGTACAAAACTCTAATGCAGTTAGAAAAGGTGCGTCTTTGCTCACCTCTAGCTTTGCAGGTTGGGGAGGTTCCTGTACAGGCTTACCTCGGAACATAGTTACCGCCTCCATAACATCCCTATTCTCTTGCGAGAAAACAAGACTGTTTACCAATTCATTACCTTCAGCCTGAATTGTACTGACTTGATGATCATACTTTTTTCTTTTTTTCAAAAACGCTGGCATGTCAGGATGTGTTGGGAGCACAACGACAGGGTCCGCATACATATCCCCAGTGAGCAGTTGCTTAAGCGAAAAATTACCTGGTTGCATTACCTCTATTTTCTCGTTTGTCGTGTACCTAGGTTTTTTAGGAATAGGAATCTTGTCAATCTTATCGGCTACGATGTCATCGACAAGTTTTTTTAACCAGCGTGCCTGGAATCTGTTCAAAGCCATTTTTATATTCTCCTAAGTGTTGTAAAAATCAGTGCTCGCAAACATACTTGGGGTTTAAATATCTTTATTGGCGAGCACCGATCATCTTAATGGAAACATTTAACGCCCATATCATTTGGCGACAACTCTAGTACGTCCGGGTTCCATCGGTCCCTTTCTGACTCGATCCAAAGGGTTCGTAGTTGCCTTAGCAACCTTTTTTCCATGTAGCGTTGCGCCCTATTTTGCCATAAGGCTTTTGGGCCTTCAGGCACTTTTTCTTCCTCCCATTTTTTTCGATCAAGGAAAAATTGCCGCCACACGTGAGGAACAGAAGGTTCTCTGATAAGTTTCCCGTTTTCATCACGTTGTTTTTCGCCATTTGTGTCCAATACGAGATGCCCTAGATACTGATTGGACTTAAACATACACGATCCAACTCGGTACATACTTGACCGTCTTTGGGGGTTATACCCATGCAAAATAGCCTGCTGTTTAGCTGCGTCATCCGTGCCAAAGATTTTACGCTGGCGAGTACGTTTCCCGTCTGGAGTATCCATAACAGCCAGGCCGAAGCGTTTCCATAATTTTGAGTGACTACCATAGCTAGATAGGGGGGCACCCGCCTCCCCAACGATAAGCGCGATGTTCCAGGTACCAATGCCTCTTACGCGATTTACAACCTCCCATATAGGGAGCTGCACAACGAGCTTTTCAGCGGCTTGTTTTATAAGCTTTACTTGAGCCACGAGGGGTTTCGATGCCTCGTGATACACGTATAGGTACAGCACCATTTCATCAAGTATCATTTGTTCGTCTTCGTTCTTGAGGGGTTTACCAGACCCAACAGCGCCGAAAATCCTTTCTGCCTTTCGGCAGATCGTTTCCGCATCTTTTTTGGGCAAATCAATCGACCAACCGAGCCGACGGCGTATCATAGAGCCACCTTGGTTATGGAGCCTAAAAACGGCCTTTTCAGCGTTTCTATGCTGGAATTTTATCTCGGTTAACTGCTGACAAAGCCACTCAACATGCTCTCTTTTTTCCTTGTCCATTTTTCATTCTCCTCTTGTTTGTATGAAAGTATGCCAGCGGTCCCCCATTGGCTTTGAACAATATCTCTGGCCGGCATACTTTCATAACTGGTTATTGTGTGGGTTAAAAACGTGATGTTGGCCTCCACAAGTACATGTTAACCATAGCCGTCACGGGAGTAGTAGCCGTAACCGGAGCTGTCACCGGAGCCGGAGCCGTAGCCGTAACCGTCACCGTAGCCGGAGCCGTAGCCGTAACCGTAACCGTCACAGTAGCCGGAGCCGTAGCCGTCACAGTAGCCGGAGCCGGAATCGTCACCGGAGACGCCACAGTAGCCGTAGCCGTCACAGTAGCCGGAGCCGTAGCCGTAACCGTCACAGTAGCCGCCATATGTCATGCACTCCATATACGCACCATATCGATGCTGGCTGCCGCCTGTTGCGTAACACACAGGACCTCTACCACATCAAAAACCGTAATTTCAGAGACGGGTACTGGAAATTTACATTTGTTTGGGGTAGATGTACCATCAACAGCAAGTTGAGACAACGTTGCAGCCCCAGACCAGTACCATATCCTCCTAGCGTCCCTAATTGTTGCCACGTTACCAGCTAACGTAACATACCCAAAAAACACCCCTGCTGAGCGTGTCCTAACTATCTTTCGATCATCCATTTTTTGCCCCTTGTTGTTGTTGTTGTGCAATCCATCACATTAACGTTTAAATTTTTATCAAAGTATGCCAGCGCACCATCTTTGGGTTTAAATGACTTTCTTGGCCGGCATACTTTCATAACTGTGTATTGTGGTAACATGTCTTGATTGGGTTAAAAACGCAATACTGGCCGCCACAAGTATGAATACATAAATAGGATCAATCCTCGCAAACTCTTCCCGGATTGTGTGCATGGTGCATGGTCCCTGGCAAGCATTGATCCAAAAAA
>JACKQG010003217.1_pt1 | contig 20290 bp, 17 predicted proteins | sample 8237621 | NCBI WGS metagenome assembly JACKQG01 (sample SAMN15677084, study PRJNA649215) | marine metagenome | biome: marine; feature: Black Sea; material: saline water; isolation source: suspended particulate matter (SPM) from the Black Sea western gyre | collected 2013-06-09/2013-06-10 | depth... | reverse complement strand
CTTCGGAGACAGACACAACCGTCGGGATAGCGATGCCACCCAAAAGGAGTGAGCCAGCCAATGCTGTCAATCCGGTAGGTAGATCCAGGAAAACTCGCAGATAGGGAGATAAGACCAGTATCCCCAAAAACCCTAAGACAACCGAAGGAAGGCCACCTAAAACTTCTACCAAGGGTTTAAGGATTTCCCTCATCCAGCGGGGAGCGATCTCGGAGATATAAACCGCCGCGCCAACTCCAAAGGGGACTGCGATCATTGTTGCTCCGATGGTGACGATCAGCGATCCCCCAATCAGGGGCAAAATGCCAAAATAATCTTCAATCGGGTACCAGCGAGTCGCAAACAAGCTTTTGAATTCGACTTCGCTTAGCGTTGGTAAGCCCTCCCGCAACAGGAAGAAAAAGATCAGTCCGACGAATACAATCGCTGAATAGCCTGAAATCTTGATCAGGCGGGTGATGATATATTCGCGCCAGTTGAGAGCACTTTGCATAAGAGCCTCGTATTGCTTAAGGATTTATGGGCACAAACCCAAGTTCAGTGACAATAGTCTGTGCTTCGGGGGATAATATCCAAGCCAGATACTCTTCGATCACGCCGGTCGGTTGACCATTAGAGTACATATAAAGATCTCGGGCGATGGGGTATTCCTCATTGTTAACACTGTCCGCAGAGGGCAAGACATAACCTATTTCAGGATCAGCAGAAACGGCGATGACTTTCATTTCATGAGTAACATAACCAAGCCCGTCATACCCGATGGCATTAGGGTTGAGGCGAATTTCTGCGCCGATGCCCTCAGACGAAGGCAGCAAAAGCGTATTTGTGGAGAAGAGTGTTTTATTTTCTTTTTCTCCGAGACGAAGAACTTCTTCCAGAAAATAAACATGAGTTCCAGAATTTGTTTCGCGTGAGAGGCGCACAATGGGGCGATCATCGCCCCCGACTTCGCTCCAATTATTGATCTTCCCGCTGTAGATATCTGAAATCTGCTGTAGGGTTAGTTCGTCAACGGGATTTTCCAGGTTGACGATCACAGCGATGGCATCGCGAGCGATGACGAATTCAATCGGGTCACTCCCATTGGCTTGAGCGGACTCGATCTCTTCAGGTTTGATCCGCCTGGAGGCGTTGGCGATATCGACCGTGCCGTTGATCAACGCCGCGATACCCGTACCAGAGCCGCCCCCTGTGACCGAGAGACGCACCTCAGGACGAATTTTCTGATAGCGCTCAGCCCAGGCCAATGCCAGGTTGACGATAGTATCAGAGCCTTTATTTTCGATGGTTTGGGAAGAAGTTTGGGGGTTGGTGGTATCGGATGTTTTGGTCCGAGAACCGCATCCTGAAAGTAGAAAAATCAACAATACTAATAAGATAAAAATCCGTTTCATTGGTTTGGGATTATAGTCTCAAACCAGTCGGTACACAAGAGGATGATGAATATTTTTAGGTTCAGCGATAGAAATATACTACGCAATGATCCCTCCGTTGAGTATAATCATGCCTATGAATGACAATGCGCTCACTTTCAGGATTCGTAATTTGGATTTTTACTATGGTCCAAGCATCGCCTTGAGCCAGATCAATATGGATATCCTTCCACAGCATGTAACCGCTCTAATTGGGCCTTCCGGTTGTGGAAAGTCGACTTTCGTACGTTGTTTAAATCGTATGAATGACACAATTTCTGGAACGCGAGTTGAAGGTGAAATCCTATTAGAAGGCGAAGATATTTACGCCCCAGAAGTAGATCTTGTTGGTCTGCGCCAACGGGTGGGGATGGTATTCCAAAAGCCAAACCCGTTTCCCCAAACAATTTTTGATAATGTGGCCTTTGGCCCGCGCGTCTTAGGGATGACCAAAGATAAGACTGAACTCAAAGAGATTGTCACCAAGAGTTTAAAACGTGCCGCGGTTTGGGAAGATGTAAAAGATCAGTTGCATGATGATGCCTTGGGGTTATCCCTGGGTCAGCAGCAGCGCTTGTGTATCGCCCGCGTCCTTGCCGTCCAAGCAGAAGTGATCTTGATGGATGAGCCTTGTTCGGCGTTAGACCCCATCGCTACGGGTAAAATCGAAGAACTCATCCACGAACTCAAAGAGCTTTACACCATCGTGATCGTGACTCACAATATGCAGCAAGCCGCTCGGGTTTCAGATTTTACGGGCTTGTTTTGGTTGGGGGAATTGATCGAGTTTAGCGAGACGAAGAAGCTATTTACCAATCCCAAACACGAACTGACCGAGGCCTATATCACCGGCCGCATGGGGTAAATCCCAAAAATCCTTATTTTTGGGAATACTTGCTAAGCAATTTGGGGATTTTTTCAGCGATATCATCACGCACCTGACCGAACACAGCTAGAATTTCATCCTCCGAGCCTTTTGCTTTCGCGGGGTCTGGAAAGCTGTGGTGGATCGTCTTTCCGATGCCCAACCAGACAGGGCATTCGACTGCGGCAGTGTCGCAGACCGTAACGACCAGATTAAAATCCCAATCGCGAAATTCATCAGCCAGTTTAGATTCTCCAGCATGATCGATGCCGATTTCTTTTAAAACCGTAATGGCTTGGGGATGTACATAACCAGTGGGTTTAGTGCCGGCACTGACCGCTTGCCATTGATCTCCCATGCGTGCGTTGATAATCGCCTCGGCCATCTGCGAGCGGCAGGAATTGCCTGTGCAAAGGAAGAGAACCTTTTTTCGTGAAGGTGTGGTCATGTTGGGGTGTTCAGGTTCTTGCGATTTCGAAGCACCTGCCTTGTGAGGATGACCAGTGAGAGGATTCCGGGCACCGAGATGCCAAACCAGCCAATTGCGCCAATTATGCCCTCGATAGCGACCAAAAAGACTTCCGCCAGCACTGCAACCAGGGTGAAGGTCACCATGGCCCCAAGCCAGAGTGTTGGTCTTACGCTTTTAGAAACAGCTTCATCTTGTAGATGTGTATCTGATGTTTGTGATTTAGAGGCGCGCAAAGCCAAGATGAACATCCAGGTACAGAATCCATACAAAATCCAGATCACGAAATGTCCGCTAAATGGGGGAAACATATCGGGACGTAGGCCCACTCCCAACACCAGATACATCAACCCGAGCGATCCGATCAATAGGCGCAATTGATTTTTATTGGGCAATAGATCGGTGATGGTGTAGTTATGATTTCGCAGCGTGCGTCGAAAGATGAAACCGAAGGTGCCTAGTACGGCTATGGAGCCTAAACCTGACAGCAAAGCTTTCTCGGCGGAGGGAGCGTTGATGCTGATGAACAGGCCGCTGAGAATTGCTAAAATGACCCAACCACGCCGCCCATGGAATAAGCGCTGCAGCCGGGCTGGAAATCCAGAGAGAATTTCGTTTGTCTTTGTCAGCCAGGTATCCATGGCTAGCAGCGGGAAAATGAATGACATCCAGGCGTGCCAGAATAAAACGAGTACAATGACTTCGAAAACAGCCACTTCGCCAATCTTGATCGCCGCGCCCCAATCGGGGTTCCAAAGCACTTTGGTCAGATAGGCTTCGTACAGGCCGAAGAGCGTGCCCGCAAAATAAAGTGTAGCCAGGGTGGGCCGACCCTTACGATAGATGATTGTGATCAGAACCAGGCTGTGCAGAAGGTAAAGCGGAATGACCACGAAGATGCCCCAGCTATTAAAATAGGGAAACATGTCTGAGCCGCTGATCACTTCGGCGAAAAATGTGGATATCAAGCCCAGGTTCAACCAGAAAAGCAATTTGAGTTTGAGGGGGGTTTTTGTTGTCTGCAAAGTTTCATTCCTTTTGTATTTTCATAAATCTGCGGAAGGGTCAGCCAAAACTTCACATATCTGATCTATGACAAATGGTCAGCTACCCTAATTCTGCCATGGACATGAACAGCATAAAGATCAGCAAATATATGGCAAAGGGGATCAGCCAGAGCATGGGTTTGAGCGCCTGGCGCCAGGCAGGTCCGGAGGGTCGTTCGGTGGGCGCTGGCGTCGTGGCGATCAACCAACTGGGCGGCAGCACCATAGAACTGTACACTGAGATAAAAGCCCAACCGAACACCAGCAGCAGAAGCGTCCAGTATTCAAGCGTGAAGATCTGAAAATTTCCAAAGAGAACCCCCATTAGAGAGCCTACGATGCCATCGCCGCCTACCTCGTAGATGCCACCCAGGAAGAGTACGGTGGCTGTAGAGAAACGCCAGCGGTTCTGCACCTTGACAAAAGTTAAGCACATCAAGGTATACCAGGGCATGGTCATCAACAGGTCGACTAGCAGGTTGGGGTGGGCGGCGATTCCTTGCGCGCCGAAGACATTCTCGAAGAATAAGAATTCGGTTTCGATGACGGCGGCGTTGAACGCGCCCAGAAGGATGGCGTTTCTCAAGGGATGCTTTGAAAGGCGAGGAAGCCACCACTTGCGAGTTATGCGCAGACCCAGGGTATATAACCCTGCGCCCCAGATCGCGAACATCAGCGTCCAGTTTTCTGGGGTTGGCTCTGAGGCGGTGAGGATGACGGTAAACAGAAGCCCCCAGGCGATTCCCAGTCTGATGAGAAATTTCCACCAGCGGGGAGTGCGAGGATTTATGTCTTGATTGGTTGCTACCATTGGATTACCTTTTGCTCACAGAATGGCACACTGCGAGAAGCTGCCAGCCTCTTCGGTGTGTCGGTTTTTCTTAGGTAGTGAGAAACCGGGTTTCTTTTTACAGAAATTTAGATCAAGGATCTATTTTGTGGCTGACATAAATATCCGCTTCGAGCATGACATCATCTTTGTAAAAATGATGTGTGAAATAGACATTCCCTTCGTTATCCAAAGAAGCTTCACCGGCAAAGTGTGTGAACATTTGCTCCGGCAAACCCCATTCGCCGTTGACTCTCCTCGAACGCCACAATTCTGGCGCGCCTGGTCCACGTGTAAACCATAATTCGCTACCATCTACTGAAACGAACGGCCATCCGTCGGTGTTGGGGGAATTGACGATGCCAAGATTGACCGGCTCCCCCCATTCACCAGCCACATTTTTGGAAAGCCAGATATCATAGCTGCCTTGCCCCCCTGGACGCGCTGAATGGAAATACAGCTCCTGGCCATCAGCTGTGATGTGCAGTTCACCTACTTCGTATTCGGAGTTGAAATCAGCGAGTTGCCAGTTGCCCCAGCTCCCATCAATGAATTCAGCCGTTAACCAATGTAAACCGGTGTATCCTTCCCTGGCAGCGCAGAACCACATCTTGTCTCCCAAAACAAATTCACAGCCATCTAAGGATAGTTTGTCTGGTTCTTGGAGCATTACCCTTTCTGCTGGACCCCATTGACCATCAACTTTTTTGAAAACATAAATACCGGTTACGCCGTCTATTACTTGTTTCTCTACAGGTGTTGTGACGTTTGGTGTGAACCAGACGTAGAGCGTGTTTCCATTTGGCATGATGAAGGCCGAATCTTCAGCACCAGCTGTGTTGACAGGATAAGGAAGCGGAACAGGATCTCTATATTCTTCCGAAACCGATTTGGGAGGGTAGATATCTGTCTCGGGAATGATCTTCCCCTGGTCAACCGGGATGAGACTCTCTCGATCAGGAATCAATGTCGGTGTTGGTTGAGCGACTCCTTCCAGAGCACATGCCAGCGATACAAAAATGGAAACCGAGATAAGGAATATTCTTTTCATTGCTCAGGGTTGTGAACTTTGCGCCTGCGCGGAAACCAACCTCCGATAAGCGCGCCCAATCCGAGTAGAGCTACAAATGGCAAGAATCCAAACCATCCTACGAAAGGCGCCAGGCAAGCTAAAATCAAGAGACTAGCTCCCCAAATTTTCTGCTTGAGCGGATCGAATTCTGGAAATACGCGCTCCCCGACTAATTGGGTTATGGCACTCAGGCCCAAAAGCAACCCCACCACTAGAACTAGGATGATCAATAGCGCTGGAATGGATAGGAACCAGAGCCCAAAATTCTCACTGAGACTCATGAGTGCCACACAAATAGCTCCAAAAAAGAGGAAATTTACCAAACCCAGTAGGAAAGAGCGCCCGGTCATTTGATCAGCAACTTGTTGTATTTGCTCAATCTTGCGGGAGAAAAAGACATCCATGAGTAGAAAGAAGGCGGTCAGGGTTATGGCTCCGAGTATTACGATTATGATTAGACTGAAGGTTTCCATTATTTTCTCCTTATTTGTTCCGTATGTTGTCCCAGGTTTCCAGCGCTGGTTTGGGCGTACCATCACTTTCTAACAGACCAATCGCTCCAAACCATAGGATGGTATCTGCCGTGGTTTCCATGCCGTTTTCTCTAAGAAAGTCACGGTAGAATTCGGCGTTGATATCGAATAATACGAGTTGAATCCAGAACTCGAGCTTGTCACCAAGCTGATCATTGATGGCGTTGAGATGGTCGATCTGGTCCTGGGGTGTGCCGGGGAATTGCCCTATCGGGCGCGAATTGACGCCACCCTCAGCTACGGCTATGGGTTTGTCTGTTCGTGAGAGTAAGGGTGTGTAATAATCTGCAGGGATGTCTGCGGCGCGCTCGAAAACCACAAAAGGATACGAAGAAATTGCCCAAACATCAAGTTGCGGCTCGAAAATTTCAATCTGCTCCCATTTGGGATGGAAGGGCTCACCGTCGATATTGTCAAATGGTATGGCGTTGTTGAGATCATCCCACTGAAAGGTGACGAAAACTTGCGTTTCAGGTGATGCGTCTTTGATAGCAGCGTAGGTTTCTTGGTATAAACTGACAAAATTGGAGAAATCATCGGGATGTGCATCAGCATAGGTGTTGATTTCTGAAGCCAGGCCGATATAACGGGGATGAAACTCTTGCATAAGGGTGATGGCGTAATTCTTGAAAGCCGCGCGAACACCCGATGTAGAGAAATCTCCGCCCTCGAGTTTTAGTGGTAATGCTGAGAACTGGCGGCGGTCGAGCCCGTTGAGTGGATCAATGACGAAGATGGGTTCAAGGTTTCGCTGACCGGCCAGGGTCATCAAATCTCTGAGTTCTTTAATATCTGGGGCATTTGCGTTGGTACCATCGATGAAATCTACCCAGGGGATAGCACGCTGCACCAAGATCACATCGCCGTGCTCACTGATACCATCTAAAGTGGCGATCAGGCTATCGATAGAGAATTCAGGTGGGCTGGGGAAGAATCCATATGCAGTGTCAGCCGAATCGAATACCGAAACCGTGGGTGTTGGCGGGACGGAGGGGGTATCCGCATCACCACATGCCAGCATCGCCAGCAGAAGCGCGATAATTGGTAAGAAGATGTTTTTATTCATCGTTGGGAACTCGTTAGTTGAGGTCGAAGGAGGATCGAATTCCCGACTATCCAAGTAACAGTCGTGAGTGAGACTACCCAAAGGATGGATTGCCATGGTATTCGCAGAGAAAGTGATGTGTGAAAACTAAGCAGTTGGCTGGCTTTGCCGAAAAGGGAATTCCACCCAAGAAGCCAAAAATTCAAGGTTGCAGCAATCGAGGTAAGGCCATTTTTTAGGGTATCCAGCAGTGAGATGGGATTAGGGATGTTAACAATGGATGGCACACTGAGTGCAATCATCCCTAAGGCCAGGGAACCCTGAAGGATTAGCAGCCACCACCAAATCGGAGAAAGGGCTGTTCCATTAATTAATGATGATAAAACCTCGGGCGTAAGATCATGTTTTAGACTTTCTTCTGGTAAACCTTCGATTGCTGAAAAGAGATTTCTATGCTGTTCCAGATATTCTGAACACGTTTGGCAGATTTCCAAATGGGCTTCAATTTCGTCTAGCTGCTCTTTGATGAGCGCCTGATCTAGATATTCATAAAACGCATCTTCGGAAATATGGCGGGAGGGCGAGTTATACGTATTCATGGAGATTCTCTAATTTCTTAGCCAAAAGCTTACGGGCACGAAATAGATGGCTTTTGGCAGTATTGAGTGATAAATCCAATGTTTCAGCAATTTCCTGATAGTTCATATCCTGGTAGTGACGCAATTCGATGACCGTTCGATAATGAGGTGGTAGTTCTAACAAGGCCTGAAGAATAACTTCTTTGCGTTCAAGATGTTCTTGTGCTCGTTCGGGATTAATTGAATGAGAAGGTGCACTGATGATCAACTCGTCTTCAAGTGGTTGGGTTGTCGGTTGTTTCTTGTTGAGATGGTTCAAGCATAAGTTTGTAGCAATGCGCCTAATCCAGGGACCGTAAGGTCTGTCTAAATCGAATGTGTCCAATCGCTGGTAAGCCCGAATAAATGTGTCTTGTGTCAAATCTTCTGCGTGCTGGTACTCTCCAAGCATGCGATAGCAGACATTGAATACCGAGTTTTGGTGCTGCTGCACCAGCATTCCATACGCTTTCGTTTCTCCTCCTATGCTTCGTTGGACAAGTTGGCGATCGCTATCGTTGGGCATATCTATATTGTATACAAAAATATACTGAATAAGTTGCGCTTACTGTTTTTGTCAACTTCTCCAACCTGATCCTGGAGCACTTCATTATCGCTTGTATGTGTTTTCCTAAGATACGAATTATCCCATCACTATCGATGTGTGCAATGAAAAAGCCTCTTGACCGTGCCGGATAATCTCGGGCCCAATGTCATCAATGGTCTCATTTGCAAGAAGTTGATCTCGCGAGAGTGGATTTACAAAGCTGAGCTGTGGAGAGGATAAGAATTCTCCCGGGGAAAGCATTTGGCGCATGATCTGGAAAAACTCGGAAATGCGCTGTTTGTCGCGACGTTCTTTGCGAAAGCGCGTAAAAGTATGGTGGACAAATTCAGGCAGCAAGATGCCGCTAATTATCGTAATCTGTAGTTTTGTCTGAGGAACTCTGCGTAAGAATAATTCGAGACTGCCAGACCACTTTTCGATCTCTTGCTCAGAGCCGGGCATGCATACTGGGTCTGGATCAATGCCTCCGCTGGCGAAGAGCAGCAAAGAGCCGCCATTTTTGAGATGTCTTAAAGCTGAACGGATCACACCTATACGAATGTGGGGATCTGGAGGCGCGTACAAGAAATGGTTTTCGGTGGAAGGAATTTCTCTGATAAAGGGTAATGGGATATTGACCACAATTTTGATATCGCTGCGAGGTAAATTGGCGGCGATTACCAGGGCATCATACGCCCCAGGGTGATTTGCAGCAATGATCAGGGGACCTTCTTTGGGAATCACATCAGCGCCAAAAACTTCAGTTTTCTTGACAAAATTCGGTAGGATCCAGCGAGAGGCTTCTTTGAAATTTTGGCCTTCTACGATTTGGTCAAAGCCGGCAGCAATTTTTGCGAAGCGATTGATGGGAGTTCGTACCAAGGGGGAAAATGTTCTTGAGATCCTTCCCACAGGATTGAAGCCTATGGCTTTGAAAAATTCGCCGCAAAGGATGCGAGTAATGGCATTTACTGTAGTTTCGTTGGGATTCATTGTCGAAGTTGCCTAAGTCAAATATATAGAAGTTAATTGTTTGGGATTTTGCTACATTATACGATAAAGAAGCGTTGGTGATCATCAGCATAGTGAACAATGTGTTAAACTTTGCCTAAGTTCATACAAAATAAAGGGGTATCGTTTCCAACCCACTTTCGGAGTAACGGAGGAGATCATGAATGCTAAAGCAGGTGCGCAGATCAGTCTGAAAGCATTTATTCAATCTGTCCTTATCTTATTTGCTATCATGATAATTGCAGGAATCTTAACTTTAGTGATTCCAGCTGGAAATTACAGCCGAACTCTTCTCGATGGTCGGGAAATGATAGAGCCGGAATCCTTCCAATTTGTCGACCGACCTGATTACCCCATCTGGCGCTGGTTTACGGCTCCGGTAGAAGTGCTTTGGGGGCCAGAGGGGTTGATCGTGATTGTGATCATCATATTCATCCTGATGGTGGGTGGCGCTTTTGCTGTCTTGGATCAGGTGGGAATTCTCAAGGCAGGTATCGCCAGAATCGTTCAAGCTTTTGGGGGCAAAAAATATGTGTTGTTATTAGTGATTTCCTTGTTTTTCATGGCTTTGGGCTCTTTCTTCGGTATCCTCGAAGAGATTGTGCCCTTAGTGCCTTTGATGATCGCGCTGTCCTATTATTTGGGCTGGGACGCGCTGGTCGGGTTGGGGATGAGCGTTTTGGCAACCAATATGGGCTTCTCGGCAGCGATTACCAATCCCTTCACTATTGGCATCGCCCAGAAGATCGCTGGCCTGCCGCTCTTCTCTGGAGCCTGGTTTCGTGTTCCTATCTTTATTACCATTTACGCCGTCTTCGCCGTATTTTTGGTGCGCTACGCCAAGCGGGTCGAGCGAAAGCCTAAAGAATCGCTTGTTTTCGATGAAGATAAGGCTGGACGCATGAAATACGACCATCTCGATCTGGATGCCATTGCCGCGTCGAGCCCTCATTTGGGCCGGGCCGTAGCCTTTTTCTCCGTCTTCCTGGCATTGATCCTCTTCGTGCTAATTGGTAGCCCCTTCATCTCGGTAATTTCGGATTACGCCCTGCCCCTCGTTGGAGTTTTCTTCCTGATTGGCGGAGTAGGCGCAGGTTTACTCAGCGGCGCTGGCAAAAAAGCTGTTCTTAAAGCTCTGTGGGAAGGTATTTCTGGCATCGCTCCTGGGATTATCCTAATACTAATGGCGGTCAGTATCAAGCATATCGTCGTCCAAGGCGGCATCATGGATACGATTCTTCATCGCGCCGCGCAATCATTCTCCCAAGCCAGTCCCTTTCTCTCTGCGGTGATCATCTATTTCCTGGCTTTGATGATTGAGTTCTTCGTCGCTTCGGGCTCGGCTAAGGCATTCTTGATGATGCCCATCTTGCTGCCACTGGCTGACCTGGTCGGAGTGACCCGTCAGGTTACGGTGACAGCCTACTGCTTTGGGGATGGATTCTCCAACCTGGTTTATCCTACCAATCCGCTGTTGTTGATCGTGCTGGGTCTTGCGGTGGTGCCCTATCCCAAATGGCTAAAGTGGACGCTGCCCCTGTGGTTCTGGGTGGTGGTAGTCACGGTGATCTTTTTGGGGATTGGTGTTGCCATTGGCTATGGGCCATTTTAAGCGAAAGGGCGCGGACGCCAAAGGCGTGCCGAAGACAAACACGGATGGACACAGATATTAATTTGTTATTTCCAAATTCTTACGAAACCTCTCGTGAGCGTTTTCGGGATGATCTTTCACTTATTCAAGTTGGCTGGCCGCATGCGAAACTCGATCAGCACACCATCAATGCGGGTGATGACCTGACCATCGATTGGATTCGAGCTGATGCGACGGCTGAATGCAAAAGGATGTTCATTCTCACAACTGGCCAGCATGGCGCCGAGGGCTATGTCGGTTCGGCGATGATGCAGTTAGCCGTTGAAGAATATTTGTCCCGATTGAACTCCCAAAACACTGGTTTGCTGCTCGTCCATACCATCAACCCCTGGGGGATGAAGTACATGCGGCGGGTCAACGCTAATAACGTAGATTTGAATCGCAATTTTGCTTGGGAAGAGTCTGACTTGAACGCGGCTGCCAACCCGAACTACGTTTTGCTCAACAACTTCTTGAATCCCCAAAAACCTGTTGGGCGTTATACGTTCGCAAAAATTTACTTCTTCTTCCACCTGTTGCGGATTCTCGTTTCTCCAGGACAGGCGACGTTGAGGTCGGCGATGTTGATGGGGCAATATCAATTTCCACAAGGTTTGTATTTTGGTGGCACTGAACTCCAAGAAGAGACGCGCCTGTTGATGAACCTGTACCGAGATGCGATACGAAGTTTTGATGAGATTGTTCATATGGATATGCACACGGGGTATGGACCGCGCTCCCAGATGAGTTTGGTCAATTCGCCCCTGGAGCATCGTTCTCCTCGAGCGTTGGCGCACGCTTTCGATTATCCCCTTGTCGTCGCTGCTACCCCCGCCGAGTTCTATTCGATCAATGGCGATATGGTGGATTGGATTTATCAACTACACCAAGAAGAATTTCCCGGCAAGCGACTGTATGCGACTGCATTTGAATTTGGAACAATGGGAGATTCTTTGTTGGCCTCGATCCGCAGTATGCGGGTGATGGTACTCGAAAACCAGGCGTACTGGTTTGGAATTTCTAATCCCAAAATTGAGCGAGGCGTGAGGGAAGAATTTCAGGCATTGTTCTCACCGCAGGAACAGTTTTGGCGAGAAAAAGCGGTTGCTGATGCACGGCAGGCTTTCGAGGGGATCCTTTCAGCCGAGGGGTTTATTGATGGAACAGCTTAGGGTACATATTACCCAAAAACCCAGCGGGGAATATTTTGCACTATTAGAGAAATGGTTAGAACCAGGGATCGAACTGACTTTCGGGCTGGATGTACCCATCCCCGGCGATTACCAGATCTTAGTGGACGGAATTCCCTCTCCTGAACTTTTGGCTGGCAGCCCTGATTTGAGTGTGCTCATCATCCCATGGGCTGGATTGTCAGTTGCTACGCGCCAGACACTGTGTGAATTCCCGAAGCTCAAAGTTCATAATATTCATCATAATGCCGCGCCAACGGCAGAGATGGCCTTGACCTTGTTGTTAGCTGTCGCCAAGCAACTCATCCCTCAAGATCAGGCATTGAGGGCCAACGATTGGCGTCCGCGATACCAGCGTAATCAAACCATGTTCTTGAGAGACAAGAATGCCTTGATTTTGGGTTATGGGGCTATTGGTCAAGAATTAGGGCAGATGCTGAATGCTTTTGGAGTCAAGGTTTTGGCAATTCGACGTTCTCAAAAAGTTAGCGATGATCGTATCCTCGTTCACCCACCCGAGGCTTTGCCCGAGTTATTGCCAAAAACTGAGATTCTCATGATCACCCTGCCTCTGACCGACGACACCGAAGGTATGATTAGCGAGCGTGAGTTGGGATTGCTGCCGCGCGGGGCGATCCTGGTCAACGTGGGACGCGGTCCCGTAGTAGACCAAGATGCGCTCTACCACGCGCTCAAAGCTGGAAAATTACTTGGGACGGGTTTGGATGTCTGGTACAACTACCCAGCGGATGAAGATTCGCGGACGAATACGCCCCCAGCTGATCACCCCTTTCATGAGCTTGACAATGTCGTGATGAGCCCTCATCGTGCCGGCGGGGTAGCTGAGTCCGAGCATCTGCGCATGGCGCATCTGGCCGATCTACTCAATGCTGTAGCGCGAGGCGAATCCATTCCCAACCGAGTGGATTTGAAGAGGGGATATTGATCACGAATACTCTAATTCAAAACTGGTAGTCACCCTATTAAGTGTTGATGGCCGAAAACCAGAGCCACATTTCACCGTAAAGCTGCAAAGGACGCAGAGTTTAATCTCATTTTGTCTTTTTCTTCGCGCACTTGGCGTCTTCGCGGTTCAAATCAGCCTTTTTCAAGACGGCTACACTCAAGAGGGAGACCACTTCAAAACCATTCCTGGTTTAAAGATACCCTTCTTCTCCAAACCAATTTAACGCATCCTGAACAGTTTCATAAAAGGGACGGGGTGAAAGTCCCAATTCTTGCTTAGCTTTCTCGATATTGTACCCTTGCCAAAGTGGCAGGGCTCGCAGATGATTGCTTGGCAGCGGCAGCGCAGGGATTATATCGCTGAGGAAAACTAAGGCTTTGAGCACACGCATGGGAACCTCGAAGCGCGGCGGTTTGACGCCCACATTCTGTGCGACTGCAGTGAGCGCATCTTTAACGCTGTAATTGTGCCCTCCAATGATATAGCGTTCTCCAGAGCGGCCTTTTTGTACGGCAGCAATGTGCGCCTGGGCGACATCACGCACATCAACAACATTGATATCCCCCGGCAGCCAGGCAACCGCCTGACAGCGGGCAACCATGATCAGCAATTGGCCCATGGTCAGGTGTACATCCCCGGGGCCAAAGACTGCTGTAGGGTTGAGTACAACGGCATCCAATCCTTCAGCGGCAGCTTCCAAGACAGCATTTTCCATGGCGATCTTGGCTTCGTAATATCCGCTTTCAGGCAGCGTTCCGGGGCGATAAATATCTCGTTCATCGGCCAGGCGGTTTTCTTCGGGGGCAGGGTGTCCGATGGTAGATAGTGTGGATGTGAAGACAAAACGTCGAATCCCAGCTTCTTTCGCCGCGTCCAAAACTTGCTGAATCTCGCCTTTAGCGTAGGCGACCTGTTGGGGAACTTTGCGAGGATTGCCATCTTGTGGATAATAGGCAGCCGCATGGAAGACGATATCTATGTCTTGCATGGCATCACGTAAGGAGACAGGATCACCCAAATTTCCGTTGACCCACTCAAGCGGGGCATCCCCGAGGTGGCCAGTGCTCTTTGAGTTTCGCCGCAGCCCGCGCACGCTCCAACGCGCTCCTAATGCAGATAGGGCGATATGTCCGCCGATAAATCCAGTTGCCCCAAGTACAAGAGTTTTCATTGTGCAGTCCTTTTCAAGTGATTCCCCACCCTGTGATGGGCCTAAGGGAAAGTTGAAGGTTGTCTGAGAAAGCGTCTGAATACTATTTTTTACAACCCAGACCCTAAAGGTTTATCCTAAATCATGTCTGAACCTGGGTTTCGCAAGTTAGAAAATTTGATATTGAAACCATTTTTGGAAACCTTTAGGGTCTTATCAGACAGCTTTAAAGGAATGGTAGAATTATAAACCAATGGCCAACAGATTTGCGCCTGGCGGGTAGCGGAGCAAGGATTGATGAAACTTAGACTCAGTCTGATCACCAATTTCATTATTATCTTAACAATATTGACCCCACTTATGGCTTGGTCAAGTGCATCTGCTGGCGATAATCATTCGCGCCTAAACCAAACTGGGGGAGATGATCCTGAACCCGTTGTTGAACCTGAATTAGAAGCGCAGTTTTTGGTTGAAGAAGAAGCTGGCTACATGATTCAGTTCAAGCAGCGGCCAAATCTCTCTCTGGCATACGAGTTGGATTGGGAAACGCGCGGCCGCTTCGTGGTCAATTCGCTGCAAACAGCTGCGGATAGCTCGCAACAACGTGTGCGCGCTTATTTGACTGCCAGGGGGGTGGATTACGAAGCCTTCTGGATTGACAATGTCATCCTGGTCAACTCGTCCGATATCAATACCTTCAATGGCTTGCTCAACTTTGTGGAGATTGATTCGCTGCGCGCCCGCCGGCAATCCTTCTTTTACGAGCCAGTAGACAATATTATTGCTCTGAGCGAGCCCACTGCAAACGTCGAAGTGAATATCCGGCAGGTCAATGCAGATGATGTCTGGAATATGGGCTTCAATGGGAATGATATTGTTGTTGCTAATATCGATACAGGGGTGCGATATTCTCACGAGACTCTGGTGGCGCAATATCGCGGTAATTTAGGCGACGGGAATTTTAATCATAATTTCAACTGGTGGGACCCTGCGGTAGGCGGCAGTGACACTATCCCCAATGATTGGCATGGGCATGGCTCGCACACCATGGGCATTATGGTCGGCGATGATGGCCAAGGCACCCAGATCGGCATGGCCCCTGGCGCAACCTGGATCGCCTGCCAGGCTTTCGAGGGCAATGATAGTGAATTGTTGGAATGCGGCCAGTTCATGTTAGCCCCCTGGGATCTGAACAAGCAAAACCCAGACTCGAACAAACGTCCCCATATCATCAACAATTCTTGGGGCGATTGCCTGACATTCTTGGATACCTGGTACAAAGGCATGGTCGAGAGCTGGCTGGCCGCGGGAATTTATCCTGTATTCTCGAATGGGAATACTAGCTCTTGCGGGTATTCAAATCCACCGGGTCTGAACACGGTTGGTAACCCGGCGCGCTATGGCAATGTCACCGCGGTTGGTTCAACGGGCAAATCCAATGGGACCTATGCCACGCATTCCAATTGGGGCCCTTCTGATGATCCCGATATCATCAACCCTGAAGGTTCGCCTAACTTGAAACCGCAGGTGGTTGCACCGGGTGTGAATATTCGCTCAGCTTCCAAGAACAGCGATGACGGCTTTCATTTTATGTCGGGGACGTCGATGTCAGCGCCGCATGTCAGCGGGTTGGTAGCTTTGATGTGGGACGCAGCATCTTGTCTGATCGGTGAGTATGCCGCAACGGAAACGATCATTCAAACAACCGCCAGATCAGTACCTTATGATGACGGCACTGGCGGCGGCGCGCATACCCCAAATTACGCCACTGGATGGGGGGAGATCGACGCCCTGGCTGCGGTCGATGCTGCCAAAACATACTGCGGCGCGGATTTTAGGATTGATGCAGCACCTGAAACGGTGAATATCTGTGCGCCAGAAGAGGCATTGTATGATATTAATGTGGTGCAGCTTTCGGGCTTCACTGATCCTGTCACTCTGAGCGTAGCCGCGCAGCCCTCGGGTGCGTCGCTCAACTTTGAGCCGAATCTGGTCGTCCCGCCTGGGAGCAGTGTGCTCACCTTGGGATCAACGGGATCTATTACTCCTGACACGTATCAATTTGACATTGTGGGTACCTCAGGCAGCCGCGTCCATACTGACACTGTGGCGCTTGAACTGCAAGCTGGTGTGCCCATTGCACCGAGTCTTTTAGAGCCAGCAGCGAACGTCCAAGGACTGTATGTGCGGCCAACATTCCGCTGGAGTGCTGTGGATCAAGCTGTGTATTATCGCCTCGAGATCTCCGAAGAGCTTGCCTTTGGTGAAAACGATATTGTCTATACCGTTGAACTCCCCGAAGTCAGCCATACCATGACAATTTGGTTGGCACACAATACAGAATACTACTGGCGAGTTTCCGCTGGGAACTACTGTGGACTTTCTCCAAGCTCCACAGGTACATTTACCACAGGTTCAGCGACATCGCTTTTGTTAGTGGATGATGATGACAACACTCCCGACGTGCAGACCTACTACCGCGAGACATTGGATGCTTTGGGGATGCCTTATGAAGTTTGGGATACCTGGAACTCGGATGAAGAGCCCGACCAATCGCTATTGTCGTCCTACGAAACCATAATCTGGTTTTTGGGAGATGAATGGAGAACTGCAGCGGGACCAGGCGAAGAGGGAGAAGCGGCTTTGGCTGGCTGGTTGGATTCGGGTAGTAAATGTTTGATAATTAGCGGCCAGGATTTCCTGTATCGGAGAGGGTCAAGGGATTTTGCCAGGGAATACCTTGGGGTGTATGAATATGAGAATGATGTCGGCCAGACTCTCTTAACCGGGGCTGGTGAGGCTTTCGAAGGGCTGGGACCCTATGCCCTGGCATATCCATTTTTCAATTTTAGTGATTCAGTCATTCCCACGGACTCGGCCTCTGCGGCTCTGGTTGGCGAGTACGGTGTTGCTGGTTTGACGAAAACCAATGGAATATTCAAAACGACTCTTTGGGCTTTCCCCTTTGAAGCGCTTCCCACTGAAGCAGATCGCCAAGAATTGCTCGGCGCGGCCTTGGATTGGTGCGGAGTGGAGCCCGAACTGCACGAGATCTTCTTGCCGCTGATCAACCCTTAGTTTCTACTATTCGAATCTTTTCTAGAACATATCTAAAATTAGCCCTTTTGTCACTCTGAGGGTGCGTGCCGCGCTTTGCGGCTCTACGAGCAGACAGGCCTCGCTATGCGTGCCTCCGGGGGGCCAGCGACCGAAGAGTCTCTGATACCATGTATTAAAGATCCTTCGCTGCGCTCAGGATGACACCAGGCGAGTGAAAGGTATTAAATCAAAAACAGCCGACGTCGATGAAACTGCGGTCGTCCGTCGGCTGTCTGTAGTCATCCCTTCCTTATTTATACTCAACGCTAAACTCGATTCCCCGTTCACGCACAGCTTCCATAAACTCACCCGCAGGAACAGCGACTTCCATCGAAACACCGCCCGCCGGAACCTTGCCGCGCGCCTGGAAGCCCATCATGATGGCGCAGTGCCAGCCAGTCAGGCGTTCCATAGCGGTGAAGCCTGTGGCCTCGTCGTAGTAGTCGATCAGGTCGATCACTACCGTCGTGTCTTTGCCGTCTTTCATCCCATAGCCTTTGACTCGCAACACGCAAACATCGCGCACTTCAGAGGCGCTGATCTTGGGTTCCAATAAAGTGTGATATACCTCACGGGGGATAATCTGGTATCCATTGACCTGGAGTGCCTCTTCGGAGAATAAGCCCAGCTCTTTAAATGCTCGCAGCCACTCGAAATGACCGGGGTATCGCAAGGTTTTGTTGGTAAAATTTTGCAGTTTTCCTTCGAAGGTCCAAGGCGATGTGGACAAACCGCCGGAAGTGACATCAGCTTCGAGACTTCCCAAGGTGTCGAACTCGATAAATTCCGGCTCGGTAAGTGTATCCACTGGGGTCAGGATGCCATCGCGCAAGAACGTGGCCTGTCCGTCCATTTCGTTGGTCAGGCCGTTGATGTGGAATGTGGCTTGATAATTCCATGGGGGCGTGGGCTTTTGGGGCAGGCCGCCATCGAAGATGTGCACGCTGTGCGTTTCATCTAGTAATTCTTGAGCATAGGCAGCCATGGTGACGTTTAGGCCAGGGCCCATCCCGCAGTCAGGCACGATGCTGACTCCAGCGGCCTTGGCTTCAGCGTCCAGGGCTAATTGTTTTCGAACAACTCCGGTATGTCCGCCCATATCGCACAGGCTCGAACCTGCTTCGATGCAGGTTTTGGTGATATCCAGGTTGAAGTAGTAGGGTACGGCGCTGAGGGTGACATCCACGCCCTTGAGAGCATCTAGTATAGCTGCCTTATCACTGACGTCGAGTTCGACGCCGACAGCCACATCTCTACCAATAAGCTGATTGATGCGTTTTGCGCTTTTCTCAGCGATTTCCTGGTTGATGTCGGCCAGAATGATTTTCTTGGCGTCGCTGAATTTCGCCAGATCATAGGCCGCAGCAGTGCCCTGGCGCCCCGCGCCAAGCACGGCATAGGTGAATTGGGACATAAATATCTCCTTATTTTTGATGTGAAGGCACTTTTATATCACTCCTACCACCTAAATGCCAGAGGATAATGATCCTGAATTTTTGAAATACCGGCATTATCGGCAATGATAAAAATTCTGAATGGATAATGTGACAAATAACCCTGTATTGGGAAATAGTTTGTATGGTATAAATTACAAACTATTTTATTAGGAGGATCACCATGAACCGAAAAATGCTTGTAGTTTTATTGCTCGTGCTAACCCTTTGGTTGGGCGCCTGCGCTCCGGCCGCAACGCCTGAGCCCACGGCTGTCCCTACTGAGCCACCGACGGCGACACCAACCGATACTGCTACACCTGAACCTACAGCCACTCCTGAGCCCACGGCCACAGATACCCCAGAACCGACGCCAACACCACTAGTTTCTGAAGAAGGGGGTATGTTGGCAATCTTAACCTTATCCAATGTTTCAGATCGCAATATTACTATTTCCTGGATGAATTTCGAAGGGGCTGAAGAATTGGTGAAGAGATTACTCCCTGGGCAAGCTTTCGAACAGCCGACCTTTGTTGGGCATGCATGGCGTGTGCGCGATGAAGCCAGCAACGAGATTGTCAAAAATATCATTATCAAGAGCAGACAACCTAATGAGATCATTCTTATTCCCAACGCGGTAGCTCTGGGGCCGACTCTAGAACCAACGTTAACGCAAACTCCAAGTATCGTTGAGGAGGGAGATGATTGTTTGATATCAGAAGTGCCAGATCATCTGGGATTAGCATCTTTCTTCACCAAGTATTGTGATGCAGACGGTGTTGCAATAATTAGTTCCGATGAAGTTCGGGATCAAGCATTGAAACAAGCATGGATCATTGTTATGAATATGTTGGCACCACGTCCTGATGTTCGCGAAGAGATGGTAAATAATAGGGTCAAATTTATTGCATTTAGTGCCAATGACAATATTTCTGAGGTGCCATATTTCCAGGATGTGGATCCGACAGAAGCTTTCGCAGTCGCTAGCGGTAGCTTCAATTATCCCCTTGCGACTAACCAGGAAGGTAATTTGTTGTGTTGGGCGGGTTGGCAATATAATGAAGGCCATCAGGTGGGCGTGCATGAATTTGCCCATGCGATGCACATGCACGGGTTTTGGGATGTAGAACCAGATTTTGACAAGCGATTAGAAGATCTCTACAACGCCGCCATGGATGAAGGAAAATGGCCGAATCATTATGCTTCAACTGATCATTATGAATATTGGGCAGATGGTGTGATGAATTATTTCAATGGTAATCCCAGCCCTCGCAGCCCCGAATACATCAATAATCGTGCTGAATTGCAGGAACATGATCCTGCTTTGTTTGAGTTTATCAGTGAAATGTTCCGCGGATTTGAATGGGATGCGACG